>QLIP01068542.1_pt1 | contig 10867 bp, 11 predicted proteins | sample 1769771 | NCBI WGS metagenome assembly QLIP01 (sample SAMN09428762, study PRJNA476227) | Gut metagenome, whole genome shotgun sequencing project. | isolation source: cecum | host: Rhizomys sinensis | place: China: Jinsha town of Minqing, Fujian Province | collected 2013-09-23
CTGGGGAGCTTGGCCACCAGAAAGTCTATTAATATGGCTGGTTCGGCGGCTTCAAACGAGCGTATCACGTCGGGCTTGCCGGCCGATTTCAGTTCACTCAGTGGCTTCATTTCTTTCGGGTTTTCTTGGACTTGGGGGCGGGTTGGTTGGCAATTATTTCGCGGCACTGCTCAAGAGTGAGGTCGGCAGCAGCGGTGGGGTAATTGCGCGGGATTTTATAGTTCTCCTTATTGTAGGCGATATAGGGGCCAAAACGGCCGTTAATCACTTGCAGGGAGGGTTCTTCGGGGTAGGTGCAGAGCACTTTGGCGGCCTCGGAGGCTCGTTTGGCTTGAATCAGGTCGATAGCTTCGGCGAGGGTGATTTCGGCGGGTTCTACGCCCTTGGGTATGCTCACGAAGGCGGAGCCGTGCTTTACGTAGGGGCCGAAGCGACCTATGGAGACGCTCACTTCGAGATCCTCAAAGTCGCCGATGGTGCGGGGGAACTCAAATAGGCTCAGAGCCTCCTCGAGGGTAATCGTGGAGAGAGTTTGACCCTTGAGCAGGGAGGCGAAGCGGGGCTTTTCGTCGCCTTCGCTGTTACCGATTTGCACTAAGGGGCCGAAGCGACCGATTTTGACGCTGACGGTGTGGCCAGTGGCGGGGTCGATGCCGAGCACACGTTCGCCCACGCGGTGCTCAAGGCGCACGTTGAGGGCGTGGTCCACTTCGGGGTGGAAGCGTTCGTAGAACTCGCTAATCTTCTCCTGCCAGCCGCTTTGGCCGGAGGCAATCTCGTCGAATTGCTCCTCCACCTGGGCGGTGAAGTTGTAGTCGAGAATGTCGGGGAAGTACTCGGCCAGGAAGTCGTTGACCACCAGGCCAGTGTCGGTGGGCACGAGGCGTCCGCGGTTGCTGCCGACGGTTTCGGTGCGCTCGGCGGAGATAATCGTGCCAGTGGTGGGGTTGAGAGTGAGGCTCTCAAAGGCGCGCGGGGAGCCTTCGTTTTCGCCGCGCTCCACATATTCGCGTTGCTGAATGGTGGCAATGGTGGGAGCGTAGGTGGAGGGGCGACCAATGCCGAGTTCCTCCATCTTCTTCACCAGCGAGGCCTCGGTGTAGCGCGGAGGGGCAATGGTGAGGCGTTGCAAGGCCACCACCTCAATAGGTTGCAGCTCCTCGCCAGTGGTGAGGGCGGGGAGCAGATCGGAGGTTTCCTCGGCAGCGTCGTCGTGGCTCTCCATATACACTTTGAGGAAGCCAGGGAACTTCACCACCTCGCCTTGGGCGGTGAAATGCTCGCGGCGGCCGCTGATTTCAATCTCGGCGGTGGTGCGTTCGAGCTCGGCATCGGCCATTTGCGAGGCTATGGCGCGGCGGCGAATGAGTGTGTAGAGTTTGCGGGCGCGTTCATCGCCAGGGATAGTCTCCTTATCTATATATGTGGGGCGGATTGCCTCGTGCGCTTCCTGAGCACCCTTGGAGGTGGTGTGGTAGTTGCGCACGTGCACGTAGTCCTCGCCGAGTTTGTTGGTAATCACCTCCTTGATGGCGTTGATGGCCAGGGAGGAGAGGTTGAGCGAGTCGGTACGCATATAAGTAATGTGTCCTTCCTCATAGAGGTCCTGGGCTATGCGCATGGTCTGGGTCACGGAGAAACCGAGTTTGCGGGCAGCCTCCTGTTGCAGAGTTGAGGTGGTGAAGGGGGGCGCGGGACTCTTCTTGACGGGGCGGGTTTGCACCTTGCCCACAGTGAAGTGAGCCTTGGCGGCTGCTTCGAGGAAGTCGATGGCGGCCTCGCGCGAGTCGAGACGGGTGCTCAGCTCGGTGCGCAGGCGCATGGCGGAGTCGGTGAGGAAGTTGGCCGTGACGCGGAAATATTGCTCGGGGGTGAAGGCCTCCACCTCGCGTTCGCGGTCGGCAATCAGGCGCACGGCCACGCTCTGCACGCGGCCAGCCGACAGGGCCGGCTTGATTTTGCGCCAAAGCACGGGCGAGAGTTCAAAACCCACTATGCGGTCGAGCACACGGCGTGCCTGCTGCGCATTCACTCGATCCATATCAATTGAGCGCGGATTAGCTATGGCATTGAGTATGGCCGACTTGGTAATTTCATGAAAAGCTATGCGACGGGTCTTCTCGGGCTTGAGTCCGAGCACCTCATATAAGTGCCAAGCAATGGCTTCTCCCTCGCGGTCCTCATCGGACGCGAGCCACACGATGTCGGCTTTCTTGGCGGCGGCTTTGAGTTCGCGCACCTGGTCTTTCTTATCGGCTGGCACCTCATAAGTGGGGTCAAACGATGGCATACCGCCCGCGGCTGGCACTTCGAGGTCCACGCCCTTCTTGGCGAGGTCGCGAATATGCCCGCGGCTCGACATCACTTTATAATCTTTTCCGAGGAATTTTTCTATAGTTTTCGCCTTAGCCGGAGATTCGACAATCACAAGGTTCATAACAATCGTTGGTCAAAAGAATTAAAAATTTGGGGGCAAAGTTACTAAAAAAAAACGATACGCCCAAACTCGCCCCCTTCTTTGACAAATTTTAACGATGTAAGATGTATGATTTATGATGTATGATGTATGATTTATGATGTATGATTTATGATGTATGATTTAGGTGAAGAGGAGGCGGAAGGCTTCTTCAACGCGGGCCACTTCGTGAATTTGAATGCTGAGGCGCGAGGTGTCGATGCCTTTGAGGTTGTTTTTGGGGAGGATGATGCGTTCCATGCCGAGTTTGTGCGCTTCTTGAAGACGCTGCTCAATGCGGCTAACGGGGCGTATTTCGCCATTGAGGCCCACTTCGCCCGTGAGGCAAGTGGTGCGCGGCACCACCATGTCGACGTTGGAGGAGAGAATGGCCGAGATGACGGCGAGGTCAAGCCCAGGGTCGTTGACTTTGAGGCCGCCGGCGAGGTTGAGGAACACGTCCTTTTGGGCGAGTTTGAAGCCCACTCGTTTTTCGAGCACGGCAAGGAGCATATTCATGCGCTTGGAGTCAAAACCAGTGACGGAGCGTTGGGGGGTGCCGTAGGCGGCGGTGCTCACCAGGGCTTGCACCTCAATGAGGAAGGGGCGAATACCCTCGACGGTGACCCCTACGGCGGCACCAGAGAGGTCGCCCGAGCCAGTGCCGAGGAGCATTTCCTCAGGGTTGGTGACTTCGCGCAGACCGCGTTGACACATTTCATAGATGCCGATTTCGGAGGTGGAGCCGAAGCGGTTTTTGATGGCGCGGAGTATGCGATACATATTTTGCGAGTCGCCCTCGAAGCGCACCACAGCGTCCACTATGTGTTCGAGCACCTTGGGACCCGCTAAGCTACCCTCCTTGGTGATGTGACCAATGAGAATTACGGGAACGTTGCTCTGCTTAGCGTAGGCCAAAAGTCGGGCAGCACATTCGCGCACTTGGCTCACGGAGCCGGCGGAGCTTTCGAGTGCTGGGTCGGCTATGGTTTGAATGGAGTCGATGACCACGAGCCCAGGCTGGAGGGCGTCGATGTGGGCAAAGATATTTTCGAGCGAGGTTTCGGTTACTATATAGGTGTTATCGCTCACACGGCCTATGCGGTCGGCACGCATGCGCAGTTGGGTGGCACTCTCTTCGCCGCTCACGTAGAGGACGTTGCGGCGGCGTATGCTCAGAATGTTTTGGAGCACGAGGGTGGATTTACCAATGCCCGGTTCGCCGCCCACGAGCACCATGGAGCCAGGCACCAGGCCGCCGCCTAATACGCGGTTAAGCTCCTGACTGGGGAGGGCGATGCGCTCGAGTTGCTCGGTGCGTATCTCGCTCACCTTTTGGGGCACGGACATATCGCCAGCGTTGAGGCGGAGAGTGCCGCGCTCGCTGCGAGTGGACTGGGAGGTGGGGACGCGCTCCTCGACTATGGTGTTCCAGGCGCCGCAGGCCTCGCAGCGACCTTCCCACTTGGAGGTTTCGTTGCCGCAGGAGCTGCAAAACCAGCTGGAGCGATATTTAGTTTTGGCCATAGTGAGTTGCTGTTTAGGTGTAGTTCTTGAGGCGGAAAAATTCGCTTACGGTGATTGCGGCCGCCATGGCCACGTTGAGCGATTCCACGTGGTCAGCTCCCGGGATGAGCAGGCGATGGGTGCAGACTGCTTCCACGGGGGCGGAGATGCCGTTGCCCTCGTTGCCCATGACTATGATTGCGCCCTGAGCGGGGCGAATGGAGGCTTGGTAGAGGTTGGAGCCATTGAGGAATGTGCCGTAGACGGGGAGCGGCGAGGTGGCGAGAGTGGCAGCAAGGTCAGCCGTGCGGCACACTTTAACGCGGCCGAGTGCACCCATGGTGGCTTGCACCACTTTGGGCTGCCAGGGGTCGGCGCAGCCTGGGCCGAGGAGCAGTTGCGACACTCCAAACCAGTCGGCCAGGCGGATAATCGTGCCGAGGTTGCCCGGGTCCTGCACGGCGTCGAGCGCAAGGCAAATTTCGCCTGCCTGAGGCGCAAATATCGGCTCGGCGGGAATAGGGAACACCCCCACCACGGGTTGAGGCGTTTGCTGGGCCGAGATGCGCTCAATATCGGCGCGAGTCACCTCCTCCGCCTCAGGTCCATAGAGGCTGAGCAGGTCGGCGGTGCAGTAGATACGCGTGGGGGTGAGCACCTTGAGCAGTTCGCCCACACAGCGCACGCCCTCGGCCATGAAGCAGCCGAGGGCTTTGCGACCTTTGGGGGAGGCCAATGAAGCTATTTCTTTGCGTTGAGCCGCGGTCATTGGTTATACTGTTCGAGAGCGGCCTCGAGGTATGCCTTGAACTTGGGTATATCCTCATCGTAGGAGTAGGAGGGCGACAGGGCGTTGCCGTCGTTGTCGAGCACCATATAATAAGGCTGCGAATTGGCCTTGAACTTATGGCGCTGGAGGAAGCTCCATTTTTCGCCTACGGTGGTGATTTCCACTTGTTTGCCGTTTTCTTCCACGGTGAAGGGAACGGCGAGGGGTTGCTTGTCGTCCACCATCAGTTCGATGAGCACGAAGTTTTCGCCCATGAGTTTGGCAATCTCTTCGTTATCGAACACAGCGCCTTCCATCTTGCGGCAGTTGACGCAGCCATAGCCAGAGAAGTCCATCATTACGGGGAGACCTTGCTCGGCAGCGTAGCGCATGCCTTCTTCGTAGTCGTGGAACACGTGTTTTTCGCCCTTAGTGGCGGTGTAGAGGTTGAAGTCCTGGGTGAACAAGGGGGGCACAAATGCGCTCACAGCCTTGAGGGGAGCACCCCAGAGACCAGGGAGGAGATAGATGCTGAAGCTAAAGGAGGCGATGGCCATGAAGAAGCGACCCACACCAGTGGTGGGCGAGGGGGTGTCGTGGCTAAAGTTGAGTTTGCCGAGCAGGTAGAGGCCAAGGAGGGCGAAGATTACCACCCAGAGTGCCACGAACACTTCGCGGTCAAGTATGTGCCAGCCATAGGCGAGGTCGGCCACGGAGAGGAACTTGAGCGAGAGTGCGAGTTCGAGGAAGCCGAGCACCACCTTGACGGAGTTGAGCCAGCCGCCCGACTTGGGAGCCGACTTGAGCATGGTGGGGAAGAGGGCGAAGAGGGCGAAGGGAATGGCGAGCGCCAGAGAGAAGGCACCCATGCCCACGGCGGGGCCGACGATGTTGCCCATGGTGGCAGCCTCAACGAGCAGTGTGCCGATGATGGGGCCAGTGCAGCTGAAGGACACCAGCGCGAGGGTGAAAGCCATGAAGAAGATGCTCAGCAGGCCAGTAGCATTTTCGGCCTTGGAGTCGATGCTGTTGCTCCACTTGGAGGGGAGCTTGATATCGAAGGCACCGAGGAACGACACGCCAAACACCACGAGGAGGGCGAAGAAGATGAGGTTAAACACGGCGTTGGTGCTCAGGTCGTTGAGCTTGCTGGCACCAAACAGGAGGGTAACGAGGATGCCGAGCAGGAGGTAGATTATGACGATGGAGCCGCCATAAATCATGGCTTCGCGCACTGACTTGGAGCGGCTGTTATTTTTCTTGAGGAAGAAGCTGACCGTGAGGGGAATCATGGGCCAAACGCAGGGGGTGAAGAGGGCGAGCAGGCCGCCAAGGAAGCCCCAGAGGAAGATGCTCCAAAGGGAGGCGGAGGAGATGTCGGCCACGTCGCCACCGCCCTCTACGGGGGTCCACCAGGGCTGTGAGGCGGGGTCGAAGGAACTGCTGCCACCGCCCGCAGCGAGGGCGGGCTGATCGACACCCTGACCAAAGGCGAAGCCATAGGAGGAGGGGGGAATGCAGTTTTGGTCGTTGCAGCCCATGAACTCAACGGTGCCGGCCAGCGAGTAGCCTTCGGGGTCGGTCACGGCAAAGGTTTGGGTGAGGGTGACGGAGCCTTCCCAAAACATCAGGTCGCTCTCATACACGGTGTCGAACACCTTAATCGGGGGGACAGAGGACTTGAGGCCGCCCACAGGGGTGAGACCGTTGGTGGTGGTCAGCACCAGGGAGGTGGGTGCAGGGCCGTCGACGAGTTCGGCGGGGAGTTCGGTGGCATAGAGGTGCCAGCCAGCATCGATTGAGGCGGTGAGGGTTAGGCGAGCGCTGTCGCCTTCAATCTTGAAGTCGGAGGTCCAGGTGATAGGATCCACCATTTGGGCCGACACGAGGAGAGGAAAGAGTGTCAGCAGGGCAATGAGTAGACGTTTCATTGTTCGGGTTGTGACAGGATTGTACGTAATTCTTTATCAGTGGCAGTCAAACGGTTGCGGCAGCTTTGCAGCAACTCAGTGGCGCGGCGCGTCATGGCCGCTAAGCGGTCGATGTCGCAGCGGTCGCCTTGCATAGCAGCGATGATTTGTTCAAGCTCGCTGACAGCCTGAGCATAGCTCAATTCGTTAACAGGAGTCATAATAGTGTTGGATTTTAGACTGCAAATTTACAAAATTTCCCCCACCCCACCAAATTTGCCGCCCCCCAATCGCAAAAAAACGCGGCAGATTTGCATATTCGCCACAAATTTGCTATATTTGCAGCATTAAAACCGAAAGATTATGACCAACTACGACCGCAAAAAACTCACGGAGGTGGTGCTGTTCATTCTCAATGAAACTGACGGCCTTGACTTCTACCACGTGTTTAAAATCCTCTATTTTGCCGAGGCGAAACATCTCGCAGATTGGGGTTGTGGCATTGTGGCAGATGAGTTTCGCGCGTTGAGATATGGCCCAGTCCCCATGGGCCTATATAGCGCAATCAAGGAACTCAATAATCCTGGCGAGGCGCTAGCCGAGGAACTTGCCGAGGCGGTGATGTTTGCGGGCGAAGATGCACCTAATGTGCTGCTCGCCAAGCGTACAGCCAACACGGACTACCTCTCGAAGACTGAGCGCGAAACGCTGCACCAATCAATTCTCGAAAATAAAACGCTGACCTTTGGCCAACTCGTCCATAAGTCGCACGATTGCGCGTGGATTGCAGCCGATGGTGGAACAATAACCTCAACCAATATGGCAAAGGCTCAACACGCTTCACCAGAAATGTTGGGGTATATCGAGGAGCAAAATCAACTGACCGCGGCCCTCGCTAAATGAAGCTCGCTGACGCACTCGGCTCGGCAGCACTTTCGCGCCTCGCCGCTCAAACCATCAATGTTGGCGATGTATATGAGATAAATATGACCGAAGCCAACGGGATAACCCCTAAGCCTGGCGACACCTCTCGCAATAAGCACTTTGTAGTGCTCGGCTTTGATGCCGACGGCACTGTGTATGGCGGCGTGATTATCAACTCAAAAATAAATCAGAACATACCTCCGCGTCTTCGGCTGTATCATATGCCAATCAAGTGCGCCAAGTATCCATTCCTAACCCACGACTCCTTCGTGGACTGTGTGCGCCTCAAAACGGCTCCCATACAAAAATTTGCGGAGTGGCGCTACCTTGGACGCGTTGATGAAGTGGACTCTGCGCTAATTCGCGGAACAATCAAGGAAAGTCCCGCCGAAAGCAAAGCAAATCTCGCCCGATTTGGCCTTTGACTTGGGGGAAATTTTTGCGGGGGGCTTGCGTGGGTCGATTTTTTTTCGTACCTTTGCGGTCGGCTTAGTGCCTACAAATTCCCGTGTGATGGGAAATTAAATCATTTAATTTTTAGTAACACAAACACTTACACCGAAAGTATGAAGACTTTCCAACTCAGCGCTACTCCGCGCACCGAACTCGGCAAAAAGGCCACCAAGGCCCTCCGCGCCGAAGGCAACATCCCCGCTGTGATCAACGGCGGCGCTATCGTTGAACTCCCCTTCAACGGCACCCTCAAACCCGGTCAAAAACTCATCGAAATCGAGGACGGCAAGGGCATCATCGTTACCGACATCGTCGTTAGCCAAGAAGCTGTGCGCAAGCTCATCTACACCCCCGAAATCTTCGCTATCGACCTCGACGTTAACGGCGAAAAGCACAACGCTATCCTCAAGGATATCCAATTCCACCCCGTGAAGGACTCTATCCTCCACATCGACTTCCTCGAAGTAACCGACACCAAGCCCGTAGTAATCGAAGTACCCGTAGTGCTCGAAGGTCACGCCGAAGGTGTGAAGGCTGGTGGTAAGCTCCAACTCAACATGAAGAAGCTCCGCGTGCGTGCCCTCTACACCAACGTGCCCGAAAAGCTCGTCATCAACGTCGACAACCTCGGCCTTGGCAAAACCATCCAAGTTGGCGCCCTCAGCTTCGAAGGCCTCGAACTCATCAACGCCAAGAACGCCGTTGTCTGCACCGTGGCCCTCACCCGTGCCGCTCGTGGTGCTGCCGCTGCTGCCGCTAAGTAAGCTCACGCTGAATGAAATATCTGATTGTAGGGCTGGGTAACATAGGCGACGAATATCGCCTCACCCGCCACAACATAGGATTTATGATATTGGACGCCCTCGCTGGAGCGTCCAATATCTCTTTCTCCACCGAACGCTATGGCGCTGTGGCCCACGCGCGCGTAAAAAATAAGCAGCTGGTGCTCCTCAAGCCGTCCACCTACATGAACCTCTCGGGCGAAGCCGTCCGCTACTGGGCACAACGCGAAAAAATCCCCGTGGACCATATCCTGGTGCTCGTCGACGACCTCGCGCTCCCCTTTGGTGCCATTCGCCTCAAAGGCTCTGGCTCCGACGCTGGCCACAACGGACTGAAAAACATAGCACAAATGCTTGGCACACAGGCTTATCCGCGCCTCCGCTTCGGCATAGGCAACGACTTCCCGCGCGGCAAGCAGGTGGACTATGTTCTGGCCCCATTCACCCCCGAGCAGTTTGAACAAATGCCCGCACGCATCGACCTGGCCATCGACGCCATTCGCACCTTTGTGCTCGCAGGCCTCCAAACCGCCATGTGCAACTTTAATAATAAGTAACTCACGATGGATTGCCGCGTAGATAAATGGCTCTGGGCCGTGAGAGTGTTCAAAACCCGCTCCATAGCCACCGACGCCGTCAAGAAAGGACGCGTGGAGGTGAACGACACCGTGGTGAAGCCCTCGCGCAACCTCAAGCCTGGCGATGTGGTGAAAGTGCGCAAGTCGCCTGTCACTTACAGTTTTCGGGTGCTCCAACTGGTGCAAAACCGCCTCGGCGCCAAACTCGTGCCCGAGTATATGGAGAACATTACCCCGAAATCGGAGCTGGACATCCTTGATATGATTGGCATAGCTGGCTTCATTGACCGCCGCAAAGGTCTGGGCCGTCCCACCAAACGCGAAGGACGCGACCTGGCCCAATTCACCTCCGATCTCTACGACGAATTTGACTTTGACGACCTCGACGATGACGACGAAGACTAACACCCACTGGTGGAGCCGCGTGAAAGCGGTCTTCCACTCCTTGATCGCTCCCTCCATCTAATCAAACTACCGACCCTGTCATTAGCACCCCAGCGGAGAGTATCAAGTCAGCCTGACACCCTAAAAAGACATACATACGCCACTACACCATACCACACCACACTCAAAGCCGCAGTTCCTTCGTCCCCATTGTCCTCGACCGCCTCGACTGCGATGACGATAACTGCTGCGACCACGACTCCTACAACAATGACTACTACAACAACGATTGTTACGACAACTACAACTGCTACAACTAATACTAAAAACATTGCGCAACGCAACTACTCTTTGGATTTAATCAGGATACTGGCATGCCTGATGGTTGTGATGATGCACTCCCCTATTCCCAGTGAACACGCATCAGGGGTGCTTCTGTGTGGCATCAGTTACGTAACGGCGCCTTGCATCGGCTTGTTCTTCATGACCAGCGGCGCACTGCTCCTGCCCGTTAAATCCAGTTTTGGGCAATTCATCAAAAGGCGCTTATCAAAAATAATTATCCCTACCCTATTCTGGACTCTCCTTTATATAGCACTGAATCTATTGACGGGAGCAATGTCTATAAGCGACCTCCCACTCGCCTTATTGTCCGCGCCATTCTCTCCCCAAGGCTCCCCAGTCCTGTGGTTTATGTACACGCTGACTGGCCTATACCTCTTGGCACCGATTTTGAGCAGATGGATTGTTGCGGCCGAGCGCAAAGAATTGCGCTTCTATCTCCTCCTCTGCGGCATCACATTCATTTACCCCTATCTATCCATAGTGCTGATGGTGAATGAGACAATAACTGGCTCCTTGTTCTACTTTTCGGGTTACATAGGTTACTTTTTGCTTGGATATTACCTCAACCGATACAAGGCACGCAAACAAACCATCATAGCTGCCTCTCTCATTGGGATTGGCGGCGCAGGGGCAATCCTCGCTCTCAAAGTTAATGGGGTTGAGTTTGAGTTCTATAGCCTCTTCTGGTATCTGAGTCTGCCCATTGCGGCAATGTGTGTAGGGCGGTTCTATAAATTGAGATGAGGTAATTTTGAGTTAAA
>QLIP01028236.1_pt1 | contig 10835 bp, 10 predicted proteins | sample 1769771 | NCBI WGS metagenome assembly QLIP01 (sample SAMN09428762, study PRJNA476227) | Gut metagenome, whole genome shotgun sequencing project. | isolation source: cecum | host: Rhizomys sinensis | place: China: Jinsha town of Minqing, Fujian Province | collected 2013-09-23
ACGAAACGACTATTTGGATGGCGACCTCTCGCAAGAGCAACGGCGTGTGGGAGGCTTGGCAAATATCCCGTATCAAAGGCGAGAACGGACAGGACGGCACCTCTATTAAGGTACACGGCACGTTCTATGCCAAGTATGCCTCTCGCGCCGATTATACAGCCGCCGCAAACGCAGGGCAGACCGTCCGAGGTCGTTACTATCTGATAGACCATGACGAGGAACTCGACAAAGATTGTGTCGTCGTTTACACCTCTCTGCGTCAGTTGGTCGGCGTGGGCTATCGCACAACCTTTACCCCCGCCGAACTGGGCGACGCTTATGTTTACAACGCCGACGGCCACCTGTACCTTGCCGACAGCGAGGGCTGGGTTGATGTCGGCCAATTCAAAGGCGACACAGGCGCGGCGGGCGCAAACGGCAAGAACGCTTACGTCCATGTCAAATATGCCAACAGCCTCACGACAAACGATTGGTCGGCCAACAACGGCGAAACCCCGAGCAAGTACATCGGCGTTTACTGTGACAACAGCCCCGCCGATCAGCTCGTTTGGAGCCTGTATCAGTGGAGCAAATGGCAGGGCGAGGACGGCTTCGGCTACGAGTATATATATAAGCGCACCACCAACAACACAGCCCCCGACCTCCCGACTGCTTCGAGCAACACTGACGGATATGTCCCTTCGGGGTGGAACGCTGACCCGCTCGACGTGTCGGCGGCTTACCCGTATTGTTGGGTGGCCTATCGAATGAAAGTCAGTGGAACGTGGAGCGCGTGGAAAGGCTCGGGAGTAACGAGCGGCAAGGCCGCGCTGTGGGCTAAATTTGGAGCCGACGGACAGGACGGCACAGACGGCCGATATACGGAGCTGCGCTTCGCCTCCAACGGCTCGACAACCACGCCGCCCTCGCTGAACAAATCGTCTCTCAATCCTACGGGGTGGTCGGTTACAATGCCTACGGTATCAAAGGGCTATTTCCTGTGGATGACCCGCGCCGTCAAATCGGGCAACGGGGCTTCGCTCATATCTCAGTGGTCAACGCCTGTGCGTCTTACAGCCGCCGACGGTAAAGACGGCACAAACGCGCCCAGCCCTGTTGTCGTTTATCGTGGGGTGTATAATAGCTCAAAGACCTATTACGGCAATAAATACCGTTTGGACGCTGTGAAACACCCCTCCAATAACGAGTGGTATATCGCCCGTGTGGACGCGGGGACATTCAGCTCGCCCGCGCCGCCCGACACCTCGAAGTGGAACCCGTTTGGGGCTAACTTTGAGAGCGTCGCCACGAACCTGTTGTTGGCCGAGGGAGCGAACATCGGCGATTGGTGCATACAGGGCGGTAAAATTGTGTCAACGCTCGAAAGCCAAGCAAGCAAAATCATCCTCGACGCGGTTGCTCGGCGAATACTGATTGAATCCCTGTCGCCCTCGTACAGCTATCAAATGGACTCGCTCCAAAAGGCGACCATTGAGCTTAACGCGGGGACGGGCATCGTGGAAGCTCGCGACCCTGTCAACTATTGGACGGCCTATATGTCCCCGACGGGTATATTCGCTAACAGGGCGGGTACACAATGCGTGTCGGCCACGTCGGGCTGTGATCAACGCGCTTCCGTGGTCGGCCTCGGCTTCGGAAACCTAAATAAATCTGCGTGGATTGCTGGCCGTGATAATAACCTTATCGCGGGAGTGTACGGCAACGCCTCCAACACAGGCACAGCCCCCGCCTACGGCGGCTATTTCTATAACCTCCGTGCCAACGGGTTAATCCTTAATCCCAAATACATATTCAGCTCCAACAGCAATACCACATACCTGTCTGACACCGAAACAATGGTTATCGGCTGCGCGGGCGAGCGCAAAACCGTCTATCTGCCCGCCGCCACCCGCGAGGGGCAGACTATCTTTGTCAAGCAGTGGTGGCGTGGTGCGTTGCGCTTCTATCCCCGCAGCGGGCAGAAAATCTACGACGATACCTCGGAGAATGAATACTACGACTTCGGCGAGGGACAGGGAGGTATTTTCCCGTTCATGCGAGCCGCTATCAACGGCGAGAACGTCGAAGTGTGGTTGGTAAGCAGGTGGAAATTCTAAACAGCATAAAAATATGACAGAATACGGATTTATGGAGGGCAGCTACCTCCGCTCCCGAATATTGGAGCCATACACCGAAATTCGGGTCGATAAGAACGGCAGTCAGTACACGGCCACGGTCAGCGTCGCGTAACAGTCTCGCGCCCTGTCTAAAGATTGGAAACCTGTTGACCCGATAGACGAGGCGCAAATGGTGTCGGACGATGAAAACTATATCATCGTCCCGCACCCCTACGACGCGGGCGACCATATCGCATACAGGTATGAGCGCAAGCGCGACAAACAGCGTACACGGGCTGAAATACAGGCGTTGAAAGACAGCCTCGCAGCCTCTGACTATAAGGTAGCCAAGTGTTATGAGGCGACCCTTACAGGGGCTGAAATGCCCTACGATGTCAACAGCCTTATACGGGAGCGACAAGCCGCCCGCGACCGCATAAATGCGTTGGAGGAACAGGAGGGGTAATTTTGCGCCTGTTACCTGTTTACGGCATAAACATTTTTGATTAACTTTGCATTACCAATCTCAACGCATAACAATGGAACAGACAAACAGTTGGTGGCAGTCCTTTCTCGCTATCCTCGGCGGCTTGGGCGGGCTTGAATTTTTCAAGTGGTTATTCAACCGCAAGGCCAATTCACGCATAGCCCTCGCCGAAGCGGAGAGCGCGGAGTTCCACACCTTACAGGAAACGGTGCAGTTCCTCCAAACACAGCTTCAAGAAAAGGAGGAGCGGTTCGCCAATCAGACCGAGCGGCTGCGGAAGACGCAGGACGACTTATTCAAGGAACGAGAGGCGCGGCACAAGGCAGAACTCGAACTTGCCTTAAAACGCTGCGATGATGACGAGTGTCCTTTCCGTCAACCGCCAAACGCGCACACCCCGCCGAAATTGGGACTGACCAAAGAACAATATCATTCACAAAAATTGCTCCCGAACAAATGAAGATTTTAATCGACAACGGACACGGGGTAAACACAGCGGGCAAGTGTTCCCCCGACCGACGACTGCGCGAATATGCGTGGTCGCGTGAAATAGCCCGCCGTCTCGAACAGGCTCTGCGAACCGAGGGTTACGACGCACAGCGCATAGTAACCGAGGAAACCGACATCAGCCTAACAGAACGCTGCCGCCGCGCCAACGCCATCTGCGCACAGGTTGGCACGGCCAACTGCATTTTCGTGAGCCTCCACAGCAACGCTGCGGGCGGCGACGGCAAATGGAAAACAGCGGGCGGGTGGTGCGTCTATACCTCGCCTGGCAAGACAAAGGCCGACAGCCTCGCCACATCGCTGTGGAACGCGGCCAATGTAGTATTGAAGCCCTACGCCGACAGGTTCCGCGTCTTACAGGCGCAGGGGGCTTATGACAGCCGACAGGTGCCGTTCCGCGCTGATTGGTCTGACGGCGACCCCGACTATGAGGCTCGCTTTACCGTCCTCACGGGGACACGCTGTCCCGCCGTGTTGACCGAGAGCCTGTTTCAAGACAATAAATCGGACGTGGACTTCCTGTTATCCGAGGAGGGCAAACAGGCTATCGTCAAGCTCCACGTCGAGGGTATCAAAAACTATATCAATGCGGCCAAATGAAACATATCATAACACTAATAACAGGGGCGGTTCTTACCCTCCTGTTATTCGGCTGCGCGACCTCACGAAAGGCCGCGCCCGTCGCAGAACAGACAACCGAGGTTCACGACAGCGTCCGCGTCGAATACCGAGAGCGCGTAGTTTTCGTTCCCGATACCCTGTTTGTGGAGATCCCCGCGCAGACAGCGGAGAGGGAAACCCGCGACAGCGTTTCGGTCCTCGAAAATGATTTCGCCAAAAGCATAGCCCGCGTAACCGCTGACGGTTTCCTGTATCATAACCTCGAAACCAAGCCACAGCAGCTTGCCGCCCCGTTTGAGAAGCCCGTCGTGGAAAAGGAAACCACGGAGAGCCACGTCGCCGACAAGTCCGAGGCCAAGAAGATAACCAAAACCGTCTATGTCGCCCGCGACTATACATGGTGGGACAAGACGCGATTTTACGGCTTTTACGCCGCGATAATTTTTTTGATTATAACTTACCGCAGAAATTTATTGAACGCGGCACTGCGCGTTTTTCGCAAAAAATAACTAACTTTGTCGGGGAAGCCCCCGCAAGGGCATGAAAGAGGGGTCAAAATACCCCTCTTTTTGCATTTTTGTTGTTATTTTGTTACTCGCCGACAGGTAACAGGCAGTTAATTATCCTGTGACACAATGAGTATCAACATACTGACTAAGATTTTGCGTGGGAAAATAACATTTTGCATCGGCAAATAGCCCCGTCTCAGAATCGATTACAGCAAAAAAGGTCGATATAAGAATTGATTACAATCTACAGCCAAATATTAAGAAAGCGCTCATTTTGAGCGCTTTTCGTTGTTTATGAAGCTTTGAACTGGGTCAATGTAAAAAAAATTGGTTGTTAAATTTGTTGAAAAGAATAATTAAAACTATTAGAGCCTGCGTCTGGCATCACGAGAATGTGCCTTCCAAGGCAAGCTTTCGTATGCGCAAATCGAGGGGCATAATCCTTTTTACAATTTCAGAATATGTGTATTTATGTTTTTGTAGAACCCCATCGTGCGCATCTATTAGGTTCATAGTTCATGCAGACTATGGAAAACAATCTCTTAGTGTACAATTTATTGTGGACGTCAGTTTCGTTTTTGAGTTGATAAAAAATAAAACCCCTTGAATAAACTGTTTACCGTTGCTGAGTCTAGTTCCTTCCATAATTGGTCATCAATTGTTGCTGAAATTTGCCAGATTGCTCCATCTTTTAAAATCCTATAGCTCACGTGATAGTTTTTCTCATAACGGGCATCGTCGTGGAATGTGAAATAACTGATTTCTTTGATAGCTCTATGGCCTGCAAATGTGCATTCTTTTATGTTGATTATTTTATATGTACAACCATTTCTATAATTTAAACTTTCAAGGATCTTGGATGCAGCACTCTTCTGGTATCCAAGGTTATAGAATCTCTCGGTCGCTAATGTTTTATCTATGTTCGGATTATCCCAACCTTCCACTCGTCTGAGGTTTATTGTTGTTGTAACTCCATAAGGGGATGTTGCGCGGAAAACAGTATGCATCTCTATACCATCTGTAAATTCCCATTTCAACTCTTTGGGTAATTGCCAATGAAAGTGAAGAGTATGATCAGTATAGCTACCTTTTTTATGGTCGAATGTTACTTGAGCTAGTGCGTTCAGGGGGAATAATATTATAAAAAGAACAGCAATCCTCTTTAGAAAAAATGTGAATGGCTTGGGTGAGAATTTCATGTTATAGTTGATTGAAAACAGTTGATATCTAACGAATTGGTAATAAAAAAAATATACTAATAGAATTAAATAGTTGAATATTCACTGTTAGCATATTCCAAGTTTTATCATGCAGGTCTGTTAGTTATAGCTGTCCTGCAGAATTGTCCATCCACTCGTTCCCTCGTCTTTTAGCATAAGCATCCCGCTTGATAATATGATTAGACCTAAGCTGTTGCGAATAGCTTCGCCTGATGATATTATGTCGCTGAATGCGCTAATGTTAATTATCATGCTGAGTAGGGATGTTACAAATAGAATTATCACTCCAAGCATTTTGCGGTAAAATATCAGGATTGTACCTATAAACATAATCAAGCTGAACATTGCATCAAGGAGTAAGAAAGAATTATTCGCTAAATCCCACTTGCCAAGATACATCATAAAATCGATAAAGAAGCAATATATCAATCTAATGCATAAGATGATAAAGAAGAATACTGTGAAAGTGTTGAATCCGTAATAAGTTGGTTCTTGTTTTATTCCCATAATCAATGTTATTGTTTAATTGAATTTGTTTATGCAAATATTCAGAAACAATAGTGCATTCTATTTGCACACTCAATGGTTTTTTATTAAATTCGTACACACTCAAATAAACACTACACACTCAAATAAACACTATGCTATGTCTACCCTCAAATACCCCATGATACGCTATCGTGCACTTGACCGCTGTTTCGGCAATAAATACCGCAACTATGCAATATGGGACCTCGTACAGGCATGCAATGATGCCATTTATGATGCAACAGGCAATCCGCGGTATAAGGTTGATGTTCGTCGTGATGGGGATAACCACGATGGCATCAAAAAGCGTCAGGTGTATCTTGATATCAAGTACATGGAGTCGGAGGCTGGATGGACCATAGAGCTCCTGCGGTTTCGTAATGATCGTCGCGAACAGTGCTACCGTTATGCAGACCCGAACTTTTCAATCAACAACAGTCCGCTCACTCATTCAGAATACGACCAGCTGAAGCATACTGTGACGATGCTTAATCGGTTTCATGGTATGCCACAGTTTGAATGGATGGCCGATGTACTCACGCACCTCGAAGACCAGTTTGGTCTTTGTAGTACAGCACGTCCCGTAGTGGGCTTTGAGCAGAATGTAGATCTGCAGGGTCTTGGTTACCTTAAGGATCTTTTCGGATTTATCACCCATCATCAGCCACTACAGGTTCATTATCACACCATTCATGGAGCTCGCAAGGTCTGGACCATTCACCCATATTATCTTAAGGAATTTAACAACCGCTGGTTTCTGTTCGGTTGGTGCGGTGAGGTGGGTCGGATATGCAATCTCGCGCTCGATCGCATTGACTCGATGGCGGTTGCAGACGTGGAATATAGAGAAAATATGGAAATAGATTTCGAGGAGTACTTCGACGATGTGATAGGAGTCACGATTCCCAAAGAAGGGGTGGTAGAGTGCGTGCGGCTTAGGTTTGCACCGCATCGCTATCCCTATGTGGTAAGTAAGCCGTTGCACATGACCCAGCGTAACACTGACCGCGATGCAGGGATTATCGAGATACGGGTGATAATAAATCAAGAGCTTATTTCTGAGATTCTATCTTACGGAAAAGATGTGGAGGTGCTCGAGCCAGAGTTGCTTCGCCATACCATTCAGGATATTCTGGAGAACGCGTTGAGATGCTATTGTGATATTTAAGTACTGATTTTGCAGGAGGATTATTTAATTTCTCATTTACTCTGGCAATGGGTGGTGTTAGATTTGTCGAATTGTTTGCGGACGGTAATTAAGGGGGTCGTGATGTAGAGATATCAGATCGAGACAATGGTGAGGAGGCAACAATATTCAGAATATGAATAGCAAAAGAAACCCTGCCCCACAGCGGGACAGGGTTGAATGTTTATTTCCCGTTGTCACCAATCGCAGTCGTCGTCGTCGTCGTTGTCTTCTGGTGCTATATTGGGAATTTTCCTGTACGAAGTTCCCTTTTCAAATAGTTGTAGTTATAGGCAGGACTTTCAATATACATTCCAGTCTTGGGTTCTGATACTTTCTCAAAAGTTTCAGAATTATACCATGTTGATACCGCTTCGCTGAGAGTTAGCTGATTATCACGCATTAGCCATCCGATAATATCAGTGGAGATGGCTTCCAGTAGAAATTGAAAATTCTTATCGGTAGTCATATTATTCTTTTCAGATAGGTTAATGATGACTGATTATGCATAGAGTTTAACCGGCGTCAATGGATGTTAGCCAGCCGGTAAGGCGGCGATAGCGGGTTGAGTAGTTGGTGCCGATTTTGATAATGGGGCGTGGGTCGCCAAAGAAGTGGAACGAATAGTCTTTTTCATCAATCTGAGCAAGCGCCTTTGTAGGCGACGAGTTAATCTTGAATTCGAATAGATAGATGTGAGTCTTTGTTTCGAGAACCATATCGATACGACCAGCAGGCGTCAGCACCTCTCCTCTAACATTAAGCGATGCCGACATGAGTAATGCCTTAAGTATCACCTTTACATGGTATTCCAGTTCGGGTTTCTGCATCTCCATATTATTAAAGTGACTGAGACCCAACTGAAGCATGTTCATCATCCGTTCGATGTCGCATTTGGTAGCGTAATACGACAGTAGTTGACCGCTGAATTCAGTTCTGCTTACGGGCACCAATAAGCGCAAGAGGTCGTTATAGAACCCTGATTGTACCTCTTTATTGGGGAATCCGAGGGTATAGAGCCCCGAGTCATACCCCTTTATGGTAAGATATCCCGACTGATACAATAAGGCTGTTGGACCATCGGATACGGTTGGCTCCTGCATAAGCACATCTTCCGACACTCTGAGATCACCAATTTGACTGAAATTATAGTTTCGGCGCTTCAGCTCCTCGACGAGGTGCATAGAAGTGCCTGAACTAAACCAGTAGTTCCCAAACTTCATATTGCTAAATGCCAGAATAGTGCTAAAAGGGTTATAAATATTCTCACCTTCTGAAGCAAATCTATAACCGTCATAATAACGCTTAAATTCTACTGCAGCCTCGTCTGTGCTAATTCCGTTTTTCTCGGCAAACACTTTCATATCCACGCTGAAATATTCAACCATTTCGCTTTCGCTGATTCCGCAGAGTGCATTATATTCTGGGAGTAGCGAGATGTCTCGAAGATTATTAAGACCGGAGAATATATTAACGTGACTAAATTTGGTTACACCGGTTATCATTACAAAACGAATATACTTTGCGCTTTCCTTAATTACGCCGTAGAAGCCACGTAGTAGATGCTTGATGGCGGTGTGCAGTTCATCATTGCGATGGCGGGTGTCAAGCATCGGTTTGTCGTATTCATCGATTAGAATTACAGCATTTTGACCGAACTTGAATTGAGCTTCAGCTATCAGTTTAATAAATCGCTTCTCGGGAGAGTCGCCACAAATCTTCAATCCTAAAGCTTGCTCATTCAAATCCAAGACAGTATTCAGATGATCTTTAAGTGATTCAATGGAACTAAAGTCTCTGCCACCCATGGTCAAATGAATAACTGGATACTGTTTCCATTCACTCTCCATTTCCGAAATGTCCAACCCTCTGAACAGTTCTCTTTGTCCCTGGAAGTATGCTTCTATCGTAGACAATAGCAGACTCTTCCCGAATCGTCGAGGACGACTCAGAAAGTAATACTTGGTATCATGTGTGAGTTGATAAATCAAAGCTGTTTTATCAACATATAGCTGATCATTTGTTCTTATTTCAGAAAATGAAGATTCCCCGACGGGGTATCGACCGAGTGCTCGCAAAGTATCCATACATTAATCTTTTGCTCTATCTGCAAAGTTAAACAAACTATATTAATTCACAAAATTTGTAGAGTGGCAAAACCCACTATGTGCGGCAGATTCGATATGTGCGCAAATTGGTTGCGTAGTGCGCATCTAACTTTGCACAAAAATTAAAACTATACATATATGAAGACAATCGAAGGATTTGATGTGAAGATTTTTACAGACAATGTAGAGGCCACGGCAGTGAGACAGATCAGGGAGTTGCTGTCAATCGACGTGTTTGCCGACAAGAAGATACGTATAATGCCCGACGTTCACGCCGGTGCCGGATGCGTCATCGGTTTTACCGGTGACCTTGGCGATAAGGTGATACCGAATATAGTGGGTGTCGACATCGGGTGTGGTATGCGGGTACTTAAACTCGGTAAAGTTAACAAGGTCAACTTCCATGCCTTCCAAAAGCATATTCTGGCAAATGTCCCCTCGGGGTATGACGTCCGCGAAGAGAAGCAAGTATTCAATCAGCTCGTTGGCAAGGAAATGGATATCTATAACGAAGCCAGGAAGCTTGTGTCGCAGATGCACTGCTACCGCGAATTGAAGACTAAAGATCGTATCAACAAGTCAATCGGCTCGTTGGGTGGCGGTAACCACTTCATAGAGCTCGACCGCGATAAGAGCGGTAATGTGTACCTCGTTATCCATACCGGTTCGCGCAACCTCGGTAAGCAGGTGGCCGAAATCTATCAGGCGCGCGCCATACGACATCACACCAAAGGGGGTGATGAATTCGAGAAACTTATAAAACGCACCATTGAGGAGTACAGAGCCGCTGGTCGAGGCAAGGAGTTGCAGGGGGTTATTGAGCGTATGAGAGCAAAACGCAAAAAGGTTGCGCCATCGCTTCCCGAACCCCTTTGTTATGTTGAAGGTGTGGATCGCGAACAGTATCTACACGATATGCGACTTTGCCAGCGCTGGTCATCGCTCAATCGTGAACTTATTGGTATCCTTTTGATGAAATTTTTCAACAACATTGATGTTCAGGAAGAGTTTGAGACCATCCACAACTACATTAGCGATGACAATATTATCCGCAAAGGTGCAATATCAGCCACCCGGGGGGAGCGGTGCATAATCCCGCTAAACATGCGCGATGGCTCGCTGATATGTGTGGGCAAGGGGAATCCCGACTGGAACTGCTCGGCACCCCATGGTGCAGGAAGGATATTAAGCCGTGCACAGGCCTACAAGAAAATTTCCATGAATGAGTTTAAGGCTTCCATGAATGGTATTTACTCCGAATCGGTCAACGATTTTACCCGCGATGAATCCCCTATGGCTTATAAACCGGCCAAGGAAATCATTGCTAATATCGGCGACACCGTTTCTATTGAGTCAATAATCCGCCCCATATTTAACTTTAAAGCCACAAAATAATTATAACATCAAAATAATTATAATATAAGGAAGTTTCTCGTTAACTTTGTAGAATAACTAGAAGTATCGGGATTTACTTCCGACATTTTCATGGCTTGTAGCCTAAATTAGTTGAGTTGGGGGGATCTCCAACTTAGACCTCGTTCCCCCAAAAATGTTAATGCCAGGGGTCGCATCC
>QLIP01011302.1_pt1 | contig 10812 bp, 9 predicted proteins | sample 1769771 | NCBI WGS metagenome assembly QLIP01 (sample SAMN09428762, study PRJNA476227) | Gut metagenome, whole genome shotgun sequencing project. | isolation source: cecum | host: Rhizomys sinensis | place: China: Jinsha town of Minqing, Fujian Province | collected 2013-09-23
CAGCTGCGGTAGAGAAGAAATCGAAACCAAACTTGTTCAATCCTTCGTTCATATCAGCCTCACCTCTCGACAACTCTATTTTATCGGTGTAGGACATGCCCACGACATCGCCACCGGGGTCAACACCATTGTCACAACCACTCAAAGCCATGGCAACAATAGACATTAAAAATAAAACTTTTTTCATCAGGTTATATTTGATTTTTGTGTTATGATGGAATTAGTATTTTTCAATGGTAAAGTATTTTAAACGCGAAGTATACTCGTCGTTTATATTACCTTGAGTGCTACCATAATCAGGTATTTCAGCTGCAGCAAGTTTAAATACTTTACTTTTAAAATAACCATTGCATTTGCCGTCATACCCCCAGTTACAATGTATAAGTTTTTGAGCTGTCTGATAATTATCGTCTTTAGAGGCTACCATATACCCATCATATACCCATGCATGTCCTTCAGAATATCTGTTAAGCCCAGAGCCAAATGCTACGGCTCCGTCTTTTAAGGCTGTAAAAATATTGTCACTATAATTGACATATGAGGATATACGACCGATATTTTTTGATTTAAACCATGCGTATACTTTTTCGTCCTTAGCAGATGAATTGTTCCTTCCATACTCCATCTGAAATTCAGACCCTAAGTAGCGCATTAAATGAGCGATTTGAGAAATATATTCTGTATGGAAATTAGGATCAAATTTACCCAAATTACGACCACATATTAAGAGTATTTTGTCCCATTCTATAAATGAGAATCCCTCTCCATAACCATTTCCAGGCATATTGCCAAACCATCTTACAGCTCCGGGAGTTTTAAAATAAGACAAAATTTGAGCCGTTGCAGTTGCTGTACAACCTGTTATATAGTTAGGACAAAACTGACCTACAGATTCTTCCGTGTAACCTTGTCCCCATCTTGTGATGAGTTTAGGTTCATAGTGTTCATATACAGTCCATCCATATATGTAGTCGATAGGATCAGGATCTGTATTAGGAGGCGTAGTTCCCCCACCTAATCCGTTGTAATCAATGTCATACCAAAAATCCATATATAGTTGAAACCCGAAGTCTGTGCGATCTTGTCGCATAAGGTCTCGGAATCTATTCTTAGTAAGACCACCTTCATCTAAAATAGCGAGAAAAGGCTCTTTGGGATCATTTGCATCGATAAGAATAGAACCTGCATTGTTTTCCATGTTGATAACATAGAGCGCTGTGTCATTTAATCTTTCACTGACGTCGCCTGCAGAGCGTGACACAGGATAGAAGTCTGACCAAAGTATTGCATATACATCTTCAATTGCGACTACGCTATCCGATTCAGATCGTGAAGCAGCACTGCCTTGATTGTGCAGGGAGTTGTACAGATTTGATGCCATTGTTTTAGCAGCATTCATAGAAATAGCTGGGTGACGATGATCTTCCGTACGATGAGGAGCTATGTCATCGCTTAGTTGGTTTGCACATGATTGCAATAGGAATACTGTTGCAATCACGGCGATGTAACTGATTAGTTTTCTCATTGTGATTTGATGTTGTTAGTTGATTATATATTAGCGCTAATGTTCAGAATTTAGGGATATATATTGCCTACAAGTTCGAATTCTTCGAGTTGAAAACGGATTTGGACTGGCTGTGTCAATGTAAAAATATATGTGCAGAATGATTCTTCACCTTCAAAGCTCGCAAGTTTCTCTCCTTTCAAGTCGAATACTTCAAATGAAAGCACTTCGTTTGTGTCAATTTTATTTATCTCGACCCGGCGAGGCATAATGATACACTGATATGGAATGCGATTTGTTTTACCTTTATCGGTATCATCAGAGTTTTCTGGAAATATGAGTTGTATTGTGAGAGTAGTAGTATACATACTTTGTAAAGATGTTGTTTCAGCTTTCATATTCGTAGAAAAGAATAATGAAACAAGAATGATTAGTAATATGGATTTAAGGTTCATATCAAAAATAATAACTTTGGTTTTCGGTTGCAAAGGTATGTCAAAAAAATGAAGATAGTGTAAAAATTTAGTGCGGAAATAGTGCGGTTTTTTAGCCGCACTATTTCCGCACTAAATTATAAGTACGTATTAATCAGTATATTGCCGAAATACGTATAAATTTACATGCGCTTGATGACTTTGTCGATGAATTCGGTATCAACTTCTGTGTCAAAAATTTTCTGGCCCAAAGATTTTCGGCGCGATACCACGGTACTTTTAGATCGGCCCAAGGCTATGGCCATTTGAGAGGGGGTGAGCCCGCACTTTATCATAATTACGGTCTGAATGTCGGCCTGATAAAGTTTGTCGCGCACTAACAGCCGGAGATTGGACATGAGGTTTGGGTGAAGGCTTTCAATTACTTGTTGAAGTTGGCTCCAAAGGTTCTTATCAATAGGTTGCTGGTTGCCGATTAAGCTATACAGTCGCTTACAAGCTTCAGAATTGAGGATTTCGGGATGAGTAGCGTCTTTACTGCAATCAGTGTCAAAGATAGTGCTGAGCTGAGATTGCAAGCGCTGTCTGAGCTCCGTAACATTGGGCTGTGTGTTGCGGGATGGAATGTCTTTGGTATTTGAATCTGAATCGGATGATTCAGGCTTCTTGCAACTGAGGCGTTTTAAGGTTTCTATCTGTTCCAGGGCCGACTGTAGGCGTATGATTTGTTGCTGATTGCGTATCTTTAGGTATAGCACCACAAGTAGCAGCACAAGTATTGCTATTACGGTGACATACCGCCATCGCTTTATATTGTTATATGAATCCTCAGCCTTCTGTCTGTTGCGGTCGTGAACTTCATAGTTAAATTGTGATTGCTGTGTTATGGCAAGTTGGCTTTCGTTTTCGTTAAACAAATCGTTAATACATCGTTTGTAATCAGTTATATAAGCCATTAAAGTGTCTTTAGGCACAAGTGAGGCCAGATGTGGATCAAGAAGTGCGTTATAAGCTGTTTTACGAGAGTCGGCGTGGTTATAATATAAAAGATTTTTGGCGAAAACAGCCGCACTATCATATCGTTCGGCTTCCATATAAATATTTGTAGCTCTACTGAGAGCCGTTTCGCGAGAGAGTGGTTCAACGGCATCGATAGTGCCGTTAATAAAATAAAGCGCTGAATCGACATCGCCAATATCTAACTTGATTTCGGCCATAAACATTCGTGCTTTAGCCATAAAGCACGGGTCGGGTAGCAGAGCGCTCTTGGCCATGGCTTCGCGATAATATTTTTCGGCATGCGCATACTTATGGGAGCGAGAGTATATGTTGCCGAGCAGATGAAGATCATACACTTCAGAAATGCTGTCGTTGAGTTGGCGGTCTGTTTTGACGGCATCTTCAGCATAAGGTATGGCTTCGGAGTACAGTCGCAGGATGTTAAGCATCTGGGCAAGCTGGCTTGCGACGCGACAGCGAAGGTCAAAATTGTCTGTTTCTATTACAGCACCATAGGCCTGCTGGAAGTAGGAGAGGGCAGTGGGATTGTCGCCGAGATCGGCATAGACTCGCCCTGCATAGTAGAGTGCATCGGGATATAGGCCAAGGTCGGGATGAGAAGAATAGTAGTCGACCAGTTCGAGAATCGTGCTGTCGGATGTGTGGATGATATAGGCTTTGTCGGTAGCCTTGAGAGTCAGGAAGCGATAGTATTGGCGGTCGGCACGGCTCATGGAGGCAGTGTCGATGGACTGGAGCGACAATAATGCACTGTCGGGCATACGAGCCGATATCTGCTCTGACACCTCTACAAGCCTGGCATCAGGCTCGTAAGGCCGGCAAGCCGTGAAAATGATTGATGATATGATAATTACGATTATATATCGCATAGTGATTGGAAGTTTTTGCAAATTTAGCAAAAAATACAATATTTGCAAAATTAGTATCCTACTCGGTGTCGTGTAGCATAAAACACGGACAAAAAAATTACGAAATTTGGTATGTATTCCCAAATTTCGCATTACATAGCTTAGAAATGCTGTAACTTTGCAAAAGATTACCACGATAGCAAGCGCTGGGGGGTGCTTGCTATCGTGGTGACGAGATTTTTAATCAATATTCTTATTGAGTTGATGCCAATCCTTTACGGGGGGAAGTACACCCATTGCGATAACCTCGTCGCGGAGGTCGCAGAGATGGTGGTAGCTCTGGTCGAGTTCCTTCTTTTCTTCGGGTGTGCCGTTCATGGGCTTGATGGTGACACCGTTTTTGTCGACGGTTGTTTCCATGGCCATCATGATGTGGTTGTAAGTACCGTTGTTGACATAAGTACCTACGGGCCAGGTAAAGGGCTTGCCACCCATGGCGGCTGCAATCATCTCGATGGAGAGATAGGCGGGGCTTTGGAACGACGAGCGGCCACGGAGGTCGATGATGTTCTTACCGCCCTGTATTACGCTCTGCTTGATTTGTTCCCACTTCTGCTCGGGGAGCGCATCAGAGCCGATGAGCTGCGACAGAGGCTGTCCGGCAACTGTGGTTGTCGAGGCAAACACTGCCATCTGCTCGCCGTGACCGCCATAGGTGCGGGGGGTGACGATTTCGTCGGGCGAAATCTTGAAGTACTTGGCGAGCTCGCTGCGCAGACGTGTGGAGTCGAGGGCGGCGAGGGTGGATACCTGCGAGGGTTTGAGACCCGAGTAGAGCAGTGTGATGAGGCCGGTGATGTCGGCGGGGTTGAAGATGATTACAACATGCTTCACGTCGGGGCAATACTGGCGTATGTCCTTGCCAAGCTGCTCGGCGATGGCGGCGTTGCCCTTGAGGAGGTCTTCGCGAGTCATGCCTGCCTTGCGTGCGGCACCACCGCTCGACACTATGTAGGATGCTCCTGTAAAGGCTTCCTTGATGTCGGATGTGTAAGTGAGGTTGAGGCCCTCAAAGCCGCAGTGACGCAGTTCTTCGACCACGCCTTCGAGGCCGGGGGCATAGGTATCGAACAGACAGATATTGGGTGTAAGTTTCATCATGGCAGCGGTCTGTGCCATGTTAGAACCGATCATGCCGGCTGCACCGACAATCACAAGTTTTTCGTTGGATATAAAGCTCATAGTGCTTGAAGTGAATGTTTTATAATAGCTGAGACAGCCTTGTGCCTGTCTAACTAAAAAAACACACCTCAAACAAAAAAGTTTAGAAAATCGGCCACTACAAATGTCGACCCGCCCACAAAGATGCAGTCGCCGGGCCGGGCGGAGGCCAAAGCGGCGCTGTGGGCCGACTGTACGTCGGGATAGGCCGGTCCGTGCAGTCCGTGCTCGGCGGCCTGGGATTGGAGCAACTGCGAGTCGCGTCCGCGCTTGACACTCGGGGTGGCAAAGTAGTAGCGGGCGTTGCGCGGCATCATGCCGAGAATTGTGGCGATATCCTTGTCGTCGACAAATCCCACCACCATGTGCAGTGGGCGCTCGGCGGCTATAGCATCAAGGCGTGGAGCCGTATGTTGCCAGCCTCCGGCATTGTGACCGGTGTCGATGATGGTGAGGGGGGAGTTGCCCACGATGGTCCAGCGACCGGTGAGTCCGGTGTTGAGCCTCACTCGCTCAAAGCCGCTTTGCACTGCCTCGGGCGGCAGGGTGCAGGGCAGGAGTTGCAGTGCCTTGAGCACCGTAGCGGCATTCTCGGCCTGACACGAGCCCGACAGGGGCGAGCTGAGAGTGCCCCATGGAGTACCGATATAGGTGTTTTCGGTATCGGAGATTATCACCCGGGCATACATGTCAGATTCCTGGGCAAAGTATATCGGTGCGCCTGCCTCGGTGGCTTTGCGCTCAAACACCTGTCGCACCTCGCCGTGGGCCATACCGATCACCACGGGAACGGAGGGCTTGATGATACCTGCCTTCTCGGCGGCAATCTCGGCCGGCGTGTGGCCTAACAGAGCGGTGTGGTCGAGCGATATGTTGGTGATGATGCACACCTCGGGAGTGATGATGTTGGTGGAGTCGAGACGCCCTCCGAGACCCACTTCGACCACGGCTGTATCGACTCCCTTTCGGGCAAACCAGTCGAATGCCATCACGGTGGTGAGTTCGAAAAACGATGGTTCAATGTCGAGTTGCATGGCTCGGTAACGGTCGATGAAGTCGATAACCTCGGCCTTGGAAATCATGCGGCCGTCGATGCGCATGCGCTCTCGGAAGTCGACGAGGTGGGGCGATGTAAACAGTCCCACGGAGCCGTCGCCGCGCTCTGTGAGCACCGATGCCAGGAGGCTCGACGTGGAGCCCTTGCCGTTGGTACCGGCCACATGGATGGCTTTGAACTTGAGATGCGGATTGCCGAATGCCTCGCTCAGCGCCAGCACGCGCTCCAGGCCGGGCTTATAGGCATGAGCTCCGACATTCTGAAACATAGGCACCTGCTCAAACAGCCACTCCGTGACTGCGTTATATCGTGTATCGAGAGTGTTCATGCGACAAAATTACAAAAAGTTTGCCGCAATCTAAAATTACCGTCACAAAAAAAATCACTTGGCGTTGACCCCGATGCCGAAGAGGGCAAAGTCGTAGTAGACGGGGTCGGCCGGGCGTATGTCGCGCAGTGTTGCGGTGAGTTGCTCCACGGCACGGCGGTCGTTCTGACTGCGGTCGAGGAGGCCGAGCGAGCGCGATACGTTGCCTACATGTACATCGAGCGGTATGTAGAGCTGAGATGGCTTGATGGCCTTCCATATACCGAGGTCCACAACACCGTCGTCGCGCACCAGCCAGCGCAGAGCCATATTGAAGCGCTTGAGGGCCGACTTTTCGAGGCCCAGCGGCAGGCAACGGCAATCCTCTGCGCCGTCGTTGGCGCTACCCAGAGCGCGGTTTATGGCATCGGCAAGGTGCCACGACGGAGCCTCGGTCTGAGGGGCTCCGCTGGCCGCTGCAAATGCCTCGAGCGAGCCGTGACGGGCATATATGTCGTGCAGGCCACGCAGGTAGTGGCGCAGGTTGCGGTTGAAGAATGTGCGGTGTATGTTGCCTTCGGGCAGGTCCTCATAGCCCTGTTCCATCACATACCTGTACGGCTGCCAGTCCATGAGGCCAAACATCTTGTTGGCACTGCGGCATATCATGGTGCGGTTGCCCCAGGCTATGGTCGATGCAAGCAGTGAGGCTATTTCGATGTCGCGCGGATCGGTGAACATGCGCGGAAACTGCACGGGGTCGGCATCGACAAACTCGGGACGGTTGTAACGGGCCGCCTCAGTGTCGAGCAGGTCTATAATTTCGCTATTTAACTTCATTGCAGGTGATTAGCAATTTTTGACTGTTGTAGGCAGTTACGGCAAAGAGTCGCAGGGCCGGGCCGTCCTTCACGCCGAGCTTGGAGCGGAGGGCGTCGGATGTCATGTCGAAATTGCGGGCCGTAACACTTACTTTAGGGAACCGTGAGGCATAGCGCTTGATGTGCTTGGACATATACGGCAGTATCTCGTCGACGCGCCAGGCTTTGCCGGGAAAGTCGGGTACGAGGCTGTCGGAGCACCACAGATGGGTGTTGGCGGCGAGGCTTTTTATGCCGTTGGCACACAGCAGTTTGAACGGAGCCGCTTTCATCACTGCGGGATAGGGGTCGTAGACATATCCTCCCACCACGGGGAGGCCAAACACCGGCTGAGCCTGCGATTCCTGCGCGCGGGTAAATTCGTAGACACTATAAAGATTTGTGCCCACTGTCACGGCCTTGATGATGGGTGATGCCGGTGCGGGAGTTGTAAAGTCGCACACCACGTCGAGCTCCTTACATTCCACTGTGGTACCGAGCACCGTCCCCTCACAGGCATCGGGCAGCAGCGACAGTGTGTGGGTTATGTCGAGCATAGGCGATGCTTTGATTATAAGTTGCTTGGCTATCTTTTTTATAACCGGCAACATGGCCACTACATCGGGCTCGCACTGGTCGAGGGCAAAGACTCTGCCGCCGTCGGCCGCTCGCCGGGCGGGGTCGATAAACACTGCGTCGAAGTGGCGACCCTCGGCTGCGAGTTGCTGTATGTAGTTGCGGCAGTCATCGCACACCACAGACAGGTTGGGCAGATTGCGGGCGTTGTGACGCAAGGCATCGGCCACCTCGGTGTCGCGCTCCACGGCCACCACGGAGCCCAGCTCCCCCACCCTGCGTGCAAAGGCCATTGCATCGATACCGAGGCCACTGGTGAGGTCGATTACGCTCATGCCCGTCGACAGCATATCGGCATGCACGGCAGCGAGGGCATCGGAGGTGCACTGCTCGCCCGAGAGGGCTGTTGGAAACACAAATTGGCTGTCGGCCGCGAGAGTCTGAGCCAGCTTGGCTGCATACTTGCGTCGACATTCTATCTGAAGTATTTCAAAGGCTCGCTCCCGTCCGTATTTGAGTCGGAGCTTGTCGGTGGGGTCGGAGGCATGGGCCTCTATCCATTCAAAAAAATCTGTGTTCATGAGCGTATGTAAATTCTGTATAATACAACGCGCGGACGCGCCATAAAGGTTCACGTCCGCGCGGGAATATTGTTATCGGAGGGGGGGATTATTCGCCCTTCACGGCAGCGATGCCGGGGAGCACCTTGCCTTCGATGGCTTCGAGCAGAGCACCACCACCGGTCGACACGTAGGATACTTCGTCGGCGAGGCCAAACTTGTTGACGCAAGCCACAGAGTCGCCGCCGCCCACGAGGGAGAATGCGCCGTTCTTGGTGGCGATTACGATAGCGTCGGCAATGGCACGCGAGCCGCCGGAGAAGTTGTCGAATTCAAACACGCCTGCAGGGCCGTTCCAAAGAATTGTCTTGGAGGGGAGAATAGCCTCGGTGAAGAGCTTGCGGGTTTCGGGACCTGCGTCCATGCCTTCCCAGCCTTCGGGTATATCCATCACGCTGCATATCTGAGTGTTGGCATCGTTGGAGAAAGCGTCGGCAGCCACGCAGTCGGTACCGAGCACGAGGTTTACGCCTTTTTCCTTGGCCTTCTTCATGATGTCGAGGGCGAGGTCGAGCTTGTCGTTTTCGCAGATGGAGAGGCCCACGTTGCCACCCATAGCCTTGGCAAATGTGTAGGTCATGCCGCCGCAGAGGATGAGGTTATCTACCTTGTCCATGAGGTTTTCGATGATGCCGATTTTGGTCGATACCTTGGAGCCGCCCATGATGGCTGTGAAGGGGCGCTTGATGTCCTTGAGCACGCTGTCAACGGCCTTCACTTCCTTTTCCATGAGGTAGCCGAGCATCTTGTCGTCGTCGCCGAAGAAGTCGGCTACAACGGCTGTCGAGGCGTGGCGACGGTGTGCGGTACCGAAGGCATCGTTTACGTAAACGTCGGCATAAGAAGCGAGCTTCTTGGCAAATTCGGTCTGACGGGCCTTCATTTCCTTTTTAGCGTCGTTGTAGGCGGGATCTTCCTTGTCGATACCCACGGGCTTGCCTTCTTCTTCGGGGTAGAAGCGGAGGTTTTCGAGCAGAAGGGCCTGACCGGGCTTGAGAGCGGCGGCCATGTCGGAAGCGGCGGCGCAGTCTTCGGCAAAGGCTACATCGGTGCCGAGAGCGGCGGCAACGGCGTCCTTAATCTGCGAGAGCGACATCTTGGGGTTAACCTTGCCTTTGGGCTTGCCCATGTGCGACATGATGATGAGGCTGCCACCGTCGCCGAGGATTTTCTTGAGGGTGGGAAGAGCACCGCGGATACGGGTGTCGTCGGTGATTTTGCCGTTTTCGTCGAGGGGCACATTGAAGTCTACGCGAACGATGGCCTTCTTGCCGTTAAAGTTATAATTCTCAATATTTGCCATTTGAGTATGTTTTTATATTTGTGTTTGTATTTTGTGCAAATTTACAGAAATTTTTCGACAATCCGCACAAAAAATCAATAAATTATATCAAACCGCGCTCTTCGAGAATGGCGGCCATTTCGTCGCGGAGTGCGCGCGCGCTGATAGCGGCCTTCTGTGCGAAGTCGTCGAGGAGATTGGATGCGTGGATTATGCCGCGCGACGAGTTGACCAGCAGGCCAACTTCGTCGATCATGCCGTAACGGCACACCTCCTCGAGGCTGCCGCCCTGGGCGCCCACTCCGGGCACGAGGAAGAAGTGACGGGGAGCGAGTGCCCGCACGTCGGCAATGAGCTCGCCGCGGGTGGCACCCACCACATACATCATGTTGACGGGCGAGCCCCACTTCTGAGAGCGCTTCACGACGCGTTCGAAGATGCGGGCGCCGTTCACGTCGGGTATCATCTGGAAGTCGGCCGAGCCCTTGTTGGATGTAAGTGCCAGTACGATGGCCCACTTGTCGTCAAAGCCCAGGAAGGGTGTCACGCTGTCCTCGCCCATGTAGGGAGCCACGGTAACGGCGTCGACTCCGGCGCGTTCGAAAAATGCCTTGGCATACATGCGGGCGGTGTTGCCAATATCGCCGCGCTTGGCATCGGCAATGATAAACTGGTCGGGGTGGTTGGCGCGGATGTATGCGCAGGTCTCTTCAAAGGCGCGCATACCGTCGGGGCCGAGGGTTTCGTAGAAGGCAAGGTTGGGCTTGTAGGCCACGGCAAATGGAGAGGTGGCGTCGACGATTGCCTTGTTAAACTCGATTATGCCGTCGGCACCCTTGGCGGCCAGCTCGGCCGGCATCTTGGCAGGGTCGGGGTCGAGGCCCACGCACAGGAAGCTGCCCTTGCGCAGTATGTTTTCGACTAATTCGGTACGTTTCATATATGATTGGTATAGAGCGTGTTTAAAAATTCTTGTTAATTTTAAGCCGGAGAATTTGTTCGGATTTATTCTTGAGTTGAAGGAGTTTTAACTTCGTTTCAAACGACTGAAACGAAAGGATAAAGACGGATAAATTCTCCGTG
>QLIP01018656.1_pt1 | contig 10763 bp, 13 predicted proteins | sample 1769771 | NCBI WGS metagenome assembly QLIP01 (sample SAMN09428762, study PRJNA476227) | Gut metagenome, whole genome shotgun sequencing project. | isolation source: cecum | host: Rhizomys sinensis | place: China: Jinsha town of Minqing, Fujian Province | collected 2013-09-23
GAAATCATAAGGAATTAAAAAAATGAGAAAGAATAAAAAAACCGCTTCATTCTAAATTTTCCACGGTAAACAGTCCATTTTTTTGAATTTTTTTAAGGTTTACCGTGGAAATTTTTAAAAATTAATCCGCCAAAAGGGTGCGCATTTTTTTCAAAGCTTGGATTTCAATTTGGCGAATACGCTCTGCCGAAACCGCGTATTTTTTCGCCAATTCCTGCAAGGTTTGGGGCGATTGCGCCAAGTAACGCGCTTCTATAATTTCCGCACTGCGCGAATCCAAATGGGTTAAAGCCTGATGCACGCCTTCGTTTTCTAAATATTCCACCGCGTCTTGTTCCAACAACACTTCCGGCGACAAGCGCGAATCCGCCAAGCTATCCACGGGAGCGTGTTCTGTTTCATCATCAAAAGGCGCATCCAACGCCACATCGTTAAACGCCATTCTGCCGTGCATTGCCACCACTTCGCTTTCCTTCACAGCCAATTCCTTGGCAATGCTTTGGGTTTCTTTTAAAGAAAGTTGGTTGGGATTTTTTAAAAATTTTCTTAAATTAAAAAACAATTTGCGTTGCGCTTTGGTGGTTGCCGTTTTCACAATGCGCCAATTGCGCAGCACATATTCATTGATTTCCGCTTTAATCCAATAGAGAGCAAAGGTTGCCAAACGCACCCCACGCGCGGGGTCAAAGCGTTTGACGGCTTTCATCAAGCCAATGTTGCCTTCTTGGATTAAATCAGAATGCGGCAACCCATAGCCCAAATAACCGCGCGCAACGGAAATCACCAACCTTAAATGCGACAAAATCAAAATTTTGGCGGATTCTAAGTCGCCTTCCTCGCGCAATCTTCTTGCCCGCTCCCATTCTTCTTCGGGTGTTAAAACCGGTTGCAGCTGCGCTTTTTGGATATACGCCGTTAAACTATCGCCCACCACCAAGGCTGTATTCATCTTCATTCTCCTAAAAATAAATTATTAAAAAAAGGCGCTATTTTAGCACTCAAAATTTAAGAGTGCTAAAAGAAGAGGAAAGTTTCGCCTGAAACGCTTTTTCCACGGTCAAGCGTGGATTTTTTTTGAAATTTTTCTTCGTTTACCGTGGAAGATTATTTTAATTTACCCTTTACTGCCGTGACCTCATCGGGGTTTTGGATGGTGCACGCGCCTTTGTCCGCCGTTAAATTGCCACAGGAACAGCTTGCCTTGATGCGCGAAACGGAATTGACCACACCGTTGCAGCGCTTGCATTCGTAATAGACATCGCCCCCTTTGGGCAAGTTTTGCGGGTCGGGGCGCGGTTCAATGGGGTAAAAATTATAAATTTTGCGCAACATTTTCTTTCTCCTTGGAATGCGCCAATGCGCGGTAATGCTTGTTGGCGTCATCCGGGCGATTGAGCTGATCCAACAAACGCGCCAATTCCAAATGCGCTTCCAAATTTTGGTTTAAAGCCACGGCCGCTTCCAAATAATTTTGGGCTTTGCCCCACAATTGCGCTTTCAAGCACATTTGCCCCAACGCCAGCAACAAAGCGCTGTTGTTGGGCGTTTGCGCCAACCATTTTTCGGCTTGCGCAATGCGCTTTTTTTCTTCCCCTTCTTTTAAAGCGGCGTAACGCGCAAACAAAGAAACGGCATCTTCTAAGCGTTCAGGCTCGCTCAAATATTTTTCAATCCATTTTTGGGCGGAGGATTCATCGTTGTGCAACAACAAGGCGTCCACCGCCATTTCCGCTTCGTGCACATTTTGGGGAATCCACGTGCCCAAAAATTTCTTTAATTTTTCTAAATCTTTCCCCGCTTCGTTTAAAGCGTTCAACGTGGCTTCTTCCCTTAATTTAAGAAGAACCTCTTCCTTCAACGCGCCCTTTTTGTGGATGAGTTTTAAACGCGTCAACACCGCTTCCCCTTCTTTTAAGCCTTGGCGCGCGAATAAATCCAACAACAAAGCGCTGTTGGAAGCGGCAAACTTGGGCGGCAGTTGGGTCAAAATGTTTAAAACTTCATTAAAACGCGATTCCTTTAAAGCGCTTTGGGCTTCCAATAAGGTGGCGGCATTGGAAAATTCCTCATCGGCTTGGCGCGCAAGGGTGAGCCATTCTTTGTGCACTTCTTCTTCATTCAAAGAAACCGCCGAATGTGCCGCCAACAAGGCGGACAAACCCTGCCATTTGCCTCTGCGGTAAGCTTGGCGCGCGTATTTTAAAGATTCTTTAAACTGCCCTTCAAAAAACGCCAACAGCGCGCGGTTGAACATTTTTTGCGCGTGTTCATCCTTGACGCGGCGCACGGCAGAAGGAATGCGCCAAATGGCGCGCAGAAAGCGAAAAAGAAACCACAGCGCCACAAACGCCAACAACACCAAGATGATAAAAAAATTAAAGGAAATTTCCACGCGATGTTGGGCGATTAAAAAAATCACGCTGCTTCCGGAAGCGTATTGCGCGCCAAAGGCGACCAACACCGCCCCCACAAAAAGGAGGATGACCCAAATTAAATTTTTCACGGCAACACCTCAGCTGGCACAGACATTAAGTAGGCACTGCTTTTTAAGCTTGTTGCGCGCCCAAAACGCGCTTCAAGCATTCCCTTTAATGTTTTTTGGGCGGAACGCACCGTGGCATCGGTTACATCAAAATCGCGCGCAATGGCATTCAACATTTCATCCAATTCCGCCCCAAACAATTCTTCGTTTAACGCCACCAACGCCAAACGTAAACCCAAAAAGCGCAAGCGCGTGTTTTCATAAACCAACCACGAAGGACCCGTTGCCGCCAACAAATCTGTTTCGGTCACCGATTGCACGCGCACAAAATCGCCAAACGCCAACCACAATTTATAGGCGGAATCCTTCATCCATTCGCCCGCACTTTCCACTGAAAAATCGGTGGATTTGGGAGGTTCTGGCATTTTTTCCACGGTAGACGCCGGTTTTTTTTCAACTTTGCGGTGTTTCAGCGGCCACGAAGCGCTTTTTTTCGCCAAATCGTCCAACTGAGTGAGCATTTTGGCAAAGTTGGGTTTGTCTTTTTGTTGCCCCAAGCGCGCGATGTCGTCTTCCACCAACAGCAAAAGTTTTTGCGATTCCACGTCCGTTTGCGCTTTTAAACGAATTTGCGCGGATTTTAATAAACGCAAACTCCATTCTGGATTGCTTGCCAAGGCTTGCTCGGCGGCAATCACGCGCTGGAAGACGCCGATTAAAGCGCTGCCTTCCTGCAATTTCAAAAAGCGTTCGCGCTCCACATTCAAGCTTTCTTGCGCTTGGGTAAGACGCTTCAATTCTTCTTCTATTTGCGCTTTCCAAGGCGCATCCGAGCCTTCCAAGGCTTTTAAGCGCGAATCAAAGGCGCTTTGGTCTTGCCCGAATTTGTCGCTCAGCGCCTGCACTTGCGCGCGCGCGTCTTGTGCTTCATTCACACGCGCGCCCACGGCATTGATGTTTTCTTTTAAAGAATCACTGCTATTTTTGGAATCCCAACCCAAATACGCCACCGCCCCCAACAAAACCCACATCAACAACCACATTCCCGTGGAAGCCCCACCGGATTTGGGCGTTTTTTTGTCTTTTTTATTGCTTGGGGGAGGATTTTCTTTTAAAGGGGGCGCTTTTTCTTCCACCACTTTGGATTCACCTTCAATGATGGGCGCTTCTGGCGCAGTTTCTATTTTTTCCGGTGAAACGCTTTCTTCTACGGATTTCACCTCACCTTCAATGGTTTCAGAAGCGCTTTCAACAGATGCCGTTTCAATTACAGAATCAGGCGCGATTTCATCGCTTTTTGCTTCTTGCGCCTGTAATTCCACATCTTCCGGCGTGGAGGCGGGGGTATCATTTTCACGGGTTTTTTTAGCCATTTTTCTTCCAAGGATAACGTATCAAAAAATCGACCAAAGCCGAACCGGTTTGCGTGTTTACCACATTTTGAAAGCCTAAGCGCATCAATGTTTGCGCGATGCGCGGATGAATGACAAACACCGGCAATTCTACCAAAACGCGCGGCAGTTTTGGAATTTTTAATAAATTGACCCACTCGCGGACGGCTTGACTGCTGGTAAAAACCATCGCGGAGATTTTTTCTTCCAAAACCAAGTGGAATAAATCTTGCGCAGTTTGTTCATCGCACCATTTGCGCGTATATAACGAAAAAATCTCCACCCTTTTGCCTTCTTCCTTTAAACGTAGGGGCAAAAAATCCCTGCCCGTGTCTCCCCGCAAAAGGGCAACTTGCTGGGGTACATTCTTGTTTTCTTTAAAAAAACTCAATAAACCTTCCGCACTTTCTGTGGGGCTGGCAAAGGCATTTACCCCCTTTTCTTCCAATTTTTTTTGCGTGGATTTGCCCGCTGCCAAAAGAAGATGTTTTCCCCAAAAAGAGGGGTCGCTTTCCAACAAAAAAGTCTGTTCCACCGCGTTGGGGCTAATAAAAATAACGGAAGAGGGCGTTTTTAAAAAAAATTGAAGCTTTTTTAAAAGCACCTCTTGCTCTTTTAAAGAAAGGGGGAGAATTTCAAAAAGCGGGCAACAAAGCGCCTTGCCGCCCGCCTTTTCAATGGCTTTTGCCCAAATTTGGCTTTCTTTTTCAGGGCGCGTTAAAAGAATGGTTTGATTTTTTAAGTTTTCCACGGTCAAGGCGCAATTTTTTTTAAAATCTGCGCCGCTCCGTTTTGAAGCATTTTTTGCGCTAAGTTTTTGCCTAAAATTCTAGGGTGCTTTCCGCGCGCTTCATCAAAAAGGGTTTTTGTGCCATCCACACTGCCCACAAAAGCGCGCAGCCAAATTTCCCCCTCTTCCAACACCGCGAATGCGCCCAAGGGCACTTGGCAAGATCCGCCCAAGGTTTGGGAAAATGCGCGCTCCGCCAACACGCATTGCTCGGTGGCTTCATCCTTTAAAACGCTCAAAAATTCCGCCATTTCCTTATTTTCCGCCAAAATCTCCACGCCCAACGCGCCTTGCCCGGGCGCAGGAAGGGAGATTTCCAACGGCAACACCGCGCGAATACGCGCATTAAACCCCAAGCGCTTTAAGCCCGTTGCCGCCAAAATGATGGCGTCATATTGCCCGCTATCCAATTTTTTTAAGCGCGTTTCCAAATTCCCGCGCAAACTTTTCACCTTCAAATGCGGAAAATGTTTTTTGAGTTGTGATTCCCTACGCAAGCTGGATGTGCCCACCACCGCCCCTTCTGGCATTTCTTGTAAATTTTCAAAACGATGGCTCACAAAAGCGTCAAACGGATTTTCACGCCCAAAAATCACGGGAAGGGCAAAGCCTTCTGGCATTTCCATTGGAACATCCTTCATAGAATGCACGGCAAAATGCGCCCGTTTTTCTTGTAGGGCAACTTCCAATTCCTTAATAAACAAGCCTTTTCCGCCGATGTTGGATAGGGGTCTATCCAAAATTTGGTCGCCCTTTGTGGTTGTGCCCACAATGTGGATGGGCGTTTGGGGATGGTGTTTTTGTAAAAGATTTTGCACAAATTCCGCTTGCCACATCGCCAAGCGGGATTCCCGAGAAATCAGCACAACGGGCGCATTCATCATTTGTTCCTTTGTATAATCAAAATGAAGGAGAAAAAAATGTTTAGAGTGATCACCAAATACCAAAACGGCGGCACGCGACCCGTGGTGGAATATGGTCCGTGGCACGAAAGCGAAGAAACGGCGAATTTTTGGGCGCAATCCTTAAAAAATCAAGGTTATGGGGTGGAAGTGGAAAACCACAACAAAAAAACCGAGGCAGCCGCTCCGCCCAAAAACGACAACGCGGATTTGGCAGCCGCCTTGGCAAGTATGGCTTAATTTTTTAACACGTTGGTGGAAGTGGTGTTTTCCTTACCCTTCATGGATTCATCTATTTTTTTGGTTTCTGATTCGCTCACAATTTCAAATAAACTCACCACTTTTTGAACGCCACTCACCACACGCGCAGCTTGAATGGCTAAATCAGCTTCGGTTGCATTGACAATCCCCATCAAATACACCACGCCCGCCTCGGTGACCACTTTGACGTGATTGGCGGCAACACCTTTGGTATCCACCAACTTACCCTTGACTTTGGAAGTGATAAAAGAATCTTTACTGCGCGAAACAAGAGAAGAATTTTCGCCCAAAGCCATTTCGTTAAAGACTTCTTTGACGCCTTGAATTGCCAAAACAGTGTTGCCAATGCCTTGGCGCACCGATTCATTGGGGGCTTCACCGGTGATCAACACACGCTGGTTAAAGGAAGTGTAATTGGCGTGCGCTACATCTGAAAATTCCTGCGGCACTTGTTGAAGCGCCTTCCATTCAATGCCTTCATCGGTGGCTTGAATGCCCACGGGACGCCTATCCAATAAACTCAGCACGCCTGCGCCCGCGCCCCCCAACATCACGGCGGGAACGCAAGCAACCAAACCCAAAACGCAAAAAACCAAGCTTAATTTTTTCATCCAAAATTCCTTAAAAAAATCGTTTAAAAATGTTTATCCACAAAGGCGCACAAAGCGTGCAAGGCAGTGATGTGCACTTCTTGGATTCGCGCGGTGCGAGAATGCAAAACGTTAATCAAGACATCACTTTCCTTTACAATTTTCGCCATTTCCCCGCCATCCCTTCCGGTTAAAGCAATCACACTCATCCCCTTTTGGTGCGCTTTTTCCATTGCCAAAACAACATTTTTAGAATTTCCGGAAGTGGAAATCGCCAACAAACAATCGCCCGCATTACCCAGAGCCAAAACTTGGCGCGCGAAGATGTTTTCAAAATCATAATCATTGGCGATGGCAGTTAAATTGGAAGAATCAGTGGTTAGCGCCACCGCCGGCAAGGCAATGCGCTCTTTTTCAAAACGCCCCACTAATTCAGCGGCAAAATGTTGAGCGTCCGCCGCGGAACCGCCATTGCCACAACTTAAAATCTTGTTGCCGTTTTTTAATGTCTGCACCAAGATTGCGCCGGCTTTTTTTAAAACGGCGGGCAGCGTTTGCGCCATCTCTTCTTTTAACCGGGCACTTTCCAAAAAGTGCTCTTGAAAATCATCGCTTTGCATTTTCAAATTTTACCTTTCCTTTTCCGCGGTCAACGGAGAATTTTTTTGAAATTTTTTTGAAGTTTACCGTGGAAAAATTTATTCCACAAAAAACGCGTTTTGAATCCAAACGGGCGGGTCATCGCCTTCAAAAAAAACGCAATCAAAACGGCAAGAAGGCAGGGTTTTAAACTGCGCCAAATAGTGGCGCGCCGCCAAAATCAGGCGTTTTTGTTTTTTTGAAGTCACACTTTCTATTGCCCCCCCAAAGCTTTTTTCTTTTCTGTAACGCACTTCCACAAAAACCACCTGCGCGCCGTCTTGCATAATCAAATCAATTTCGCCCCCCTGCACGCGAAAATTGCTGTTTAAATGCATTAACCCTTGATTTTTTAAAAAGAGCAACGCTTTTTTTTCCGCGTTTTGCCCTAAAATTTGCCGAATGCCCACCGATTCCCTTCCCCCTTCTCTTTATTTGATTCCCACGCCCTTGGGCAACCAAGACGATTTTACGCTGCGCGCGCTGAAAATTTTAAAATCTTTGCAATTCGTTGCCTGTGAGGATACGCGCCAAAGTGCGCCTTTATTAAAATCCATCAACCCCGATTTGCGTTTATTTTCCGCGCACGAACACAATGAACACGAAGCCGCGGAAAAAATCATTCAACTTTTAAAAAACCAACACGCGGTGGGCTTGGTGACGGACGCCGGAACGCCCGCGATATCAGACCCCGGCGCCAAAATCGTCCAAAAAACAAGGGAAGCAGGCTTTTCCATTGTGCCCTTACCGGGCGCTTGCGCAGCCATCACCGCCTTTTCAGCGAGCGGATTTTTAACTTCATCCTTTACCTTTTTGGGCTTTTTGCCGCCCCAAAAAACGGCGCGCCGCAAATCTTTAAAGCATTTAAAAACCCAAAATGGCGCGTTTATTTTTTATGAATCGCCCCACCGCATTATGGAAACTTGCACGGATTTGGCAGAGATTTTCCCCCGGCGTGAACTCTTCATCGCCCGAGAACTCACCAAAATGTTTGAAGAATGCGTGGTGTTGCCCTCTGTCAACGCGCCCCTTTGGTTAAAGGAAAACCCTTTTCGCCAAAAAGGCGAATTTGTGTTGGTTTTAAATGAAGGGGAAAGAGAAAATCCGCTCTTTTCCCAAGCGGAACAACTTTTAACCTTATTGTTGGAAAATGGTTTGGGCGTGAAAACCGCCGCTAATATTACGGAAAAAATCACGGGCATTCCCAAAAAAACCGCTTACGCCCAAGCCCTACTTTTAAAAAATCCACGGTAAACCGCAAAAATTTTGAAAATTAAAAGCGTTCACCGTGGATTTTTTTACGCCACTTTACTTTGCAAAAAGAAGGGAACTCACCGTTTCTGTGGCGGCGATTAAAGAAGATTCTTCTAAGTGCGCATAACGCATTGTGCTCATCGGGTTAGAGTGCCCCAAAAGCTTTTGCGCTTCATAAAGGGTGTGCCCGCCATTGACCAAAAACGAAGCAAAACTGTGTCGCAAATCGTGGATGCGCACCTTGTTTAAACCCAATTGTTTGCGTGAAGTATTCCAAAAAAGGTAAATGTCGCTCAGTGGTTTTCCACGGTCTCTTCCCGGAAAAAGCCACGGATTGCCCTTTTTTTGCGGAATGGCTTCAATCACCCGAATGGCTTCGTGGGATAAATAAATCGCGCGGGATTTCCCAGATTTCGCAATGGGCACCATTAAGCGCTTCAAATCCACGCGCACGTTTTCCCGTTTGGCAAAAAGCACTTCGCTTTTTCTTGCGCCGGTTAAAAGGAGTAACCGCAGCGCAAAAGCTTCCAAACGTGTGCTGTTTTCTAAAAAACGCATCAGGCGATGCGCTTCTTCTTTGGAAAGGGCGCGCTCCTTTTCTTTTGGGGTTTTTAAAAATGCCACCCCCGCTAAGGGAGAATTTTCCCAAGAAAGAAAGCCCCACGATGCTGCCAAAGAATAAACCGCCTTCAAAACCGATAGCACGCGGTTGCAGGAAGAGGGGAGCAAGTTCCGGGAAAGACTGCGCAACCATTCTTCCACAAGCTGGCGAGATAAAGAAACGAGCTTTTCTTTACCCAAAGCGGGCAACAAATATTGCCGTGCAATGCGCTCATCCACGCGAAAACTCTTTTTTCTCATACGGATGTGGGGCAAATAAAAGGAAAGCACAAACGCTTCCAAAGTTAAATCCGCCTTTTGGGGCGTTTTGGAAAAAGAAGGGTGAAACATCCGGCGTTCTCCTAAAAAAACAAAAGGTGAACGCTCCACGGTGAACGGGAATTTTTTTGAATTTTTTTGAGTGGTTAGCGTGGAAAAACAAAAAAACGTCATTCTGAGGGAGCGCAAGCGAGCGAAGAATCTCCTGACACAAAACCGAGATTCTTCGCTGCGCTCAGAATGGCGTTTTCTTTTACGTTTTCTTTTTCCTGTTACAAAACTGAGATTCTTCGCGCAGCGAGGAATGATATCCGGGGTGCAAAGAGATTCTTCGCCTTTTGCCCGCAAAATGATCTTGAAAATATTACAATGCAACTCTTTTTTTAAAAACACCCAAGGAGGGAAAATGAAGCACCCATCTACTTTTTTAACTTTTTTAAGTGCCCTTTGTTTGGCGCTCTTTGTGAGCGCTTGCGGGGGGGGGGCAGCCGGCTAACACGCCGGAAGACGTTGCCCTTCAATTTATTCGTGCCGGTAATGAAGGTAGCGTAGACAAAATGGCAACCCTCATAGAGGGTTTTGAAAAAGCATCGCCCGAACAAGTGAGCGGCGCAAAAGGAAAATTATCAATGATGGCAGAGCGCGCAGCGCAACGTAGCAAAGAAAAAGGCGGCTTCAAAAGCGTGCGCGTAGACCCCAAAAAGAAAACCATAATGAAAGACGAAAACAGCGCCACAGTTTTTGTGGAAGAAGTTTTTGGTGACGGCAGCGTAGAGCCCGGCGAAATGCGTTTAGTCAAAGAAAACGGAAAGTGGAAAGTAAAACTCTAATCCATTCCAAAGTTCTTAAACTTTTACCAAGCGCCTTTTCGGCGCTTTTTTCCACGGTCCACACGGCATTTTTTGAAAATTTTGTAAGGTCGACCGTGGAAAAACTACTTTTCCTGCCGTGGCACTTGAAACACCGCGCGGTCTTCTAAGCGCACCGCCGTCAATTCCCTTCCCCATAAACAGCCGGAATCCAACGCCATCCAACGGGGTGTGATTTTTAGCCCCAGTGCCGACCAATGCCCGGTAATGAACGTGCAGGAATCCGTGCGGGGCTTGGTAAACCAAGGAATTAAATCTTCTGGGGCGTTTTCAATCTCCCCTTTAAAATCCAAATCCAATTCCCCATTGGGTTTTAAAAAACGCATTCGGGTAAAAACGTTGATGGTCAAACGCTCATCCAAAAAGTGTTGTTCGTCCGAATCGTCCCAAACGGCTTTTAAAAAAAGCGGGTTATGTTGCAATTCTTTTTCTGCACGGCGCGCGCGACCTCGCGCTTCATTTAAAGTCCATTGGGGCAAAATGCCCGCGTGAATCATACAAAACCCGTTTTCTTCAAAAAGCAAAGGCTGTTTTTTTAAAAAATCCACAAAATGGGGTAAACGCGGGGAATTTAAAATGGGGGTTAAAGTGTCTGTTTTTTTGGGCGTTTTGAAACCGTGGGCGCAGGCAAGCAAAAAAAGGTCGTGGTTGCCCAAAACCATCTGCGCGGGGTGGGTCATCACCCATTCTAAGCATTCCAAAGAAT
>QLIP01033331.1_pt1 | contig 10702 bp, 3 predicted proteins | sample 1769771 | NCBI WGS metagenome assembly QLIP01 (sample SAMN09428762, study PRJNA476227) | Gut metagenome, whole genome shotgun sequencing project. | isolation source: cecum | host: Rhizomys sinensis | place: China: Jinsha town of Minqing, Fujian Province | collected 2013-09-23
CTTCGTATACACAGCAAATCACTCTGCGCGAAATCATATCCATTGACACAGCCTCTTTCTGCACGAGCTGGAATCTCAACTGACTCGAAACCATTGCAAGATTTGTGGTTTTCAAAGTCACATTGACCTTCTGCTTGGTATTTACTCTCCTTAGATTGCTGATGATAACCGGAACGAGCATTTCCTGAAGGGAGGCGCCTCCATGAGCAAATCCATAACCTCCCGGAGCAGCCAGGCGGTTGGTTCCTGTCGGTGTAGCATAAATCACTGATGCAGGAGCCTTTATTGGCGTTACGGCATTAAGCGGGAACTTTGAGATTCCCATCACGGCATCGTCCAACTCCGTAAGATAATATCGACTCGATGAGATAATTGTCTCCTCCTTAATTGATATTTTATCTTTATCCTCAAATATCATGTCGTTAAAGAGGAATCCATGATCCGAGGTGATGATTACATTATAGCAATTCAAGGTCATGTGGAGGCTGTGCACGAATTTCGTCAGTTCATCAATTGCTTTTCTGCAATTCGCCACAACATCTTCGGCCGACTGGCCATGACCATTGCTGTCGATTCGATCGTGGAATACGTATACCAACTGCTTCTTGAAAAGCTCGCGGTGAGATTGAATCTGACTGCTGACATCGCTGAAGTTCACACAGACTGAGTCCTGACGATACTTCTGCAGTTGTTCGCTCCTTGACTTCGTGGATGACAATTCTTTATTATCCACGAGCATTCCCCCTCCGCTAAGCGACAACTCCGAATGTGGAAGCAGTGCCGGCTTGCAGAACTTGGTATCAGTAGGCAGGAGTGCAAGCATCGGCGTGAGTGTGGCAGCGTGCTTCTCCTTGCCAAGTTGCTCGATAAGTTCGTCGGCCACCTCATATCTGAGAGCGTCGCTGATGATTACTACCAGACGTTTAGTAGGATCAAAATAGGTAGAATAGAACTCGTCCTGACGCAACAATCCCGTGTTGGCAAAGTTGCTGCCGGTGTCTCGTACACATTCTATCCATTCATAGTTAATCATGTTGCACACCTGGGCATACTTCTCGTCCATCAGGCGCTTGCTGCTGCTAACTTGATGACTTACGGTGTCGTCCGCAAATGTGAGTTTATAGTATTCTTCAATTGCCTGGCGATAGTTTCGGTCAATTTTTACAATTACGTCCTTGTAAAGTTGAACATACTCAGCCGCTGTGTCAAGCTTATATGATTCCACATGGGAGATAGAATCATAGAACATGGCCACTGCTTCTACAAAATGCACGAAATTAAGTTGGTCAGAATCGGGACCAAGACGCAGGCTTAGACTGCGCATGCGGTCAAGCACGTCGATAGGATCCCTTACCACACCATTGACCAACGCATCTGCAATAATGGGCAACGACAGACTCTCGGTCAGGTAATAGAACGGAGCGTTGGCACCATATACACGGATCAGTTCTGACTCCTTGATTGACTCCGCCAACTCGGATATAGCGGCTCTAAACTTGCTTGACAGTAGATTATCCTGCATCCCTTTGTCGTAGATGCGGTTAATCTGGTCAAGTACAAAGCGACCCGACAGTTTCAATGACTTGTAGTTATCCTCCGGACTGATAGCAAGCGATTGCGTGATGGCATTATATTTAAGATGCTGTGCCACGTCAGCCATTTTTTCGTGGCTGTTAGGATTGTAAGTCACTCCAAACACGACCAAAAGCTTCTCGTTGACTGCTTTATTAAGTTCCCTGTGTTTCTGAAGTTTGACGTAAAAGTCAAGCTGGCGCTTAGCCTCCGACTTCAAGTCAAGAATCATCATCTTGACAATGATACCATCCCATTCAAGGAGCTTTTTATCTCCGAGATACGACGACACGATAGCCCGAACTCCCAAGTCGGTTGAGAAACTCTCAGCATTGAGATAGCCCGAAAGCATTGTCATAATCTTGGATGATGAGAGTTCATCGATATGATTCTTTACAAACATCGCAACGTCCTGTCCAAGTCCGTAGCGCTGCATAAACTCCGCGTAACTTTCATCCTTAAACTCCATGTTGGCCGCATAAACATCAAGGAGAGGGAACGCCAGCATCTTGGCCTCGCTATCCGGGCGCAACTCCCATGGGAAGAGAAGGACGACCTTCTCCTCCTTCCACTCATGATTCAACTTCAGTTTGATGTTAAACCATTTTCCGTCGAACGCATGAAACTTATAGCCGTCAGCCCACTGGGCATTCAAAAGTTCACCTTCATAAACACCCATCTTGTCAAATAGAAACAAGACCCTCAGCTGAGGATTGCGTTCAAAGTAGTTGTATATTCGTTGTTGTATCATTACTGTCTAATTCAATTTTGTAAGAGTCATAAAATGAATGCATTTGCCGACTCCATCATGCGGTTAATATGTGGATATTCAGGCAAATTTGAGTTTGCAATCTTATTGAGACTACCTACTATTATAAGTTCTGTTTTAGCTCGTGAGAAAGCAACGTTCATCTTATCCTGGTGCTTGCATAGTTCGAGGTAGTACTTACTCCTAACTACTTACCACTTACTACTTATTCCTTATAACTTACTACTTATTCCTTACCACTTACTACTTATTCCTTATAACTTACTACTTATTCCCTACCACTTACTACTTATTCCTTACCACTTACTACTTATTCCTTACCACTTACTACTTAATCTTTGTGACTATGTCGCCGAAGAGGGCGTGGTTGCGGACTATGCCGTCGTCGAGGTCGAAGACGGTGGGCTGGCCGGCGAAGTGGGCGGCTACCTGCTCTACGCGCTTGTGGTATTCGGCGAGTTCGGGGAGGATTTTCTTGCGCCGGTTGTCGAGTTCGCGACGCTCGGAGGTGGAGAGCTCGTCCTGACGGGCTTCGAGGGCGGCAATCTTGCGTTCGATGTGGCCGATGTAGGGCAACAGATACTTGGATCGCATCACTTCCACGGTGAAGCGGTCCATGCGGTGGGCATAGACAAGCGCGCGGAAGGCTCCCTTCTTTGATGCAAACTCCCAGTAGATTGGGCGGTTTTGATACATCTTCTTGTGATCCTTCCAGAAGTCGCGGCTCAGATAGTCGTCGAGCGACTTACCCAAGCACTGCTCCATAAAGTTGAGGTTCTCGTTCTTGTCCTCCTCTTCCCACACCTTGCCTACAAACTCCTTGACATACTTCACGAGGTTGTCGTAGAACGGAGCATCGCTCGGCAACACGGGTATGATGCCGTCGCTGTCGGGGGTAAAGGTCTCGTTGTGGGTGATGCTGAAGGTATAGGGAGCCAGTTCCTCCTCAGTCGGTTCGGGATGAGCAATAGCCAATCCCGGACGGTCAAGGCGGTAACGACCCATGTAGCAACCCACGATGTAGCTGATGAGTTGCTTCATCACCACATCGCGCTGCCACTTGAGTTCGCCCTCCTCAATCTTCACTTCCCCCTGCTGAAGGATAGTCACTTCGTCGAGAGGCACATCGGGAGTCAGTTCATCCTGCAATCCGTAGATTTCGATAAACTGGCGGTTGAGCTCTTCCTCGTTGGCGTGAAGCTGACGGAACTTGGCTTCCCACCTCATCTCATACATACCCATGAGCCACTCCAATTTATTGGGCTGTGGAGCGGTCATATCTATCTCTACACCTACGGCATCGCAATACTCGCTGACAATATCAAAACAGTTCTTTGCATTGATACTCAACAATTCATTACGCTGAAAATCCCACGAAGTCTCATGAGCATCCCAGTCTTCCTTGGAGATGGAGATGCAATTTTGTGCAAGCCTCCGAGTATTTTCACTTGGGGAAATATATGGTAACGAGTTCACAGCTCCTTCTGAAATACCAAGTCCGGGTGAAAATACTTCCAGTAGAATCTTTGTAACTTTGGAATTGAAAAACGCACAAATCTTATATATTTCGCCTTCACTACACGCATAATTAGTGCATAGTTTTGAGCCAGAACTTTCAAAGAGCATTCTATCATCAGAAAATCTGAACGATTGATTATCTGAGGCTGATGTCGTCCATGTTAAACCACTTCTGAAGGCGAAATCTAAACTTTGAGGGCGTGAACGCAATTTTCCGTTTTCATCTTTAAAATTCTTTAACTCATAGCCATCATTTTCCCAGTTTAGTACGTTTATGCCATTTCCATACCATTTGCGAAATAGTCCTCCTGTTTCAACTGGAAACCACTTTTTCTGGAAGAGTCGATTATTAACTTCTGTCCATGAGCGAATAAAATATGGATTATTGCCGGTCTTTAAACCTTGTTTAGCACGGGCATAGAGTGATAGTGAGGCATCTTCTATATGTGATGCCACCTCATTGGGTATCCAGAAACCAAATTGCCTTTTAGGAAAGATGTTGAAGTATTCCAATTTAGTTTCATACAATTTATAGTTCTTATTTTTGAAAAATTCTACTCTTTCGAGATTAGACTTCATACCTTTGAGGTAAATAAACCGACTTGTCCTATGCGAACCCTTTGTATGAACGTAAACAACACTTTGTACAACTTCTCCTTTTAATTCTTCAAATATTCCAGGTCCTAGATAAATTAAAGAATCAAAAGAATAATCGTTAGTAATCAGGTTGTTGCGGTAAGCCTCATAAGCGGGTTTGAATAGCCATGTTGCCATATTTATCATGCTGACTCTGCCACCTATCTTTAACAAAGGTAGTGAAGACTCCATAAATACGCATCCCAAATCATTTGCTGTATCAGGATAGGTGTCATCCACAAAGCTCTTTAAGATTGTATTCATTTTACTATTTCCAAGATACGGCGGGTTCATGACGATGGCATCGTAGCTATCGCTGAGGGCGAGGATGAAATCCATCAGAGGGAATGCGGCCTCGATGGCGGGGACAACGTAGGTTTGCTCGCGCCAGTATTGCATCGCTTCAACGAGTTGACGACGGGTTGATGATGAGATGTCAAACTTGATGATGGAACCGAGTGAGTCGGCATCCTTGGTCAAGATTATAGCCTCGGTGAGCTGGTCGGCACAGTCGCGAGTCTCCGCACCCATAAAGAAGTGATGGAGGTATCCTCGGATGCTCTCTTCATCGTTGACATTGAAGATGGCCTTGTCGAATGTTGGCACCGTTAGCACTCGCGGCAGACAGTGGGCGTCGGCAAACGAGGCGTCGCGCTGACACGCCTTGAGCATCAACGCAAAGGTGGCGAGCTGCTTGGCGCGGAGGTCGATGTCGATACCAACGAGGTTGTTGGTAAAGATGCTTTCGATGGCTTCGCGACGCGAGAACGCCTCGGCCATGTAGAGCTGGTAAAGCAGGTCGAAACACTCGTTGAGGATGTGACCGGAGCCACAGGCAAAGTCGGCAACTTTGATTTCCTCAAGGTCGATGGTGTGAGATGAGTCAGCATCGCGATTAACGAGATACTGACATTCGGCCACAACATCGTCGGCGGCATCTACCTGCGGAATGATGGTATTCTCCACCATATACTTCACAATCCAGTTCGGGGTAAAGATCTGGGTTGCAGCGGGGATTTCGTCGGCTTCTACTTTACCTTTCTTGGCAAATACCTCATCCTTGCGGTCGGAGATGTAGAACTGGTAGAGCCAGCCGATGAGCTCGGCGCTGTGGAAGTCGTCGTCGCTGATAAACTCGGTGTCGTTGAGCAGCGCAAGGAAACCGTCTGCATCGAGGATGTTGCCCGGCAGGAGCAGGGCCACATAGTCGTCGATGGCACCGAAACATGAATTGATTATGGGGTTGGCATGACACCAGGCAGTGAGAAGGAGTGCAAACTGGTCGGTGGTGCGTGTGTCGTCGTCCATCAGTCGGGCAAGGCAGTTCTGCTGCTGGATGTCCATTTGTGGAAGACGCCCTACACGTGCTTCGGCAAGTATCTCGGGGAGACCGGTGGTGTCGTCGATCGACAGCACCTTGTCGCACAATCCGTTCTTGGCAAGAATGCGGATTGCCATCATGCGGTTGAACCATGTGTAGGCGGCTTCCTCAACCACCTCGCGCACACCACGCGAGCGCAGACGCTCGGCGAGCGCCATCCATTGAGTATGGAACGACTCGGGAAACTCCTCGCCACCCCACAGAGTGCCACCCTGAATTAGTTCGGGTGCACGTTCGGCACGGCCTTCATCGTCAAAGCCGAGCACCTGCAAGCGACGACGCACACCACCCATAAGGTTGATGCGAGCGTCGGCAGAAAACCTTTTTAGTTTAGATGTCTCCACTTTGTACGATTAAAGGATTGTGATAATCTTGTTATTATTGATCTTTGACATTATCTGCTCTTTGAGTGAAGCGAGATAAGCGTCAACTTCCGCTTCAGTGGCCAGATTGACGGCGCGGGTGTTGAGCTTGATTGTTTGCGAAACGGGATAAGGCTTGGGATCCGAAGGAGGAGTAGTATTGCCACCGCCGCTATTGCCACCGCCTGATTTGGGAGGTGTAGGAGGCGTAGCTTTGCGAATCTTTTCACGCTGAATCTTTTCGGCCTCGCGAGTAAAGTAGTCGTCGGTGTTAGTGTACCCTTTGAGGAGAAGAATATTGGTCGAGAGGCATTTCGTTTCGTAGATATGGGTAGGCTCGGCAACTATGCTGAGTTCCACACCCTCGCTCGTTGCGCTGTTGCAGAGAAGTTCGTAGGTCTTGACATACTCCTTCTTGATCTCCTCGCGGATGCTGTCGCGAACCTCGTTGAGACGCTTCTCAACCTCGTTCATCTTTTTGACATACTCGCGAATCTTGAATGGCCATGCGGCTTTGGGAAGTTCGCGAAGCTCGGCGGCAATGCCCTGGGTTTCCTCGGGGAGGAAAGTGAAGTTGTCGCGGTTGTCGTCGGCAAACTTCACAACCCTACGGAAGTTTGCCATCTGGTCGGTGGCAAACTCCATCACCTCCTTGCAGGTGTCGAAGAGTGTAGCAGCCTCGGTAGTCTGATCCACAATCTTCTGGAAGAATTTGGCATGGTCGCGAATCTGTGACCAACCTCTCACAATCTCAATGGCAGAGCTGAGCGGGGCAGAGAAACCATATTGACCTACCTCTTTGAGTTTGTCGCCATAGTTTTCCTGAAGTTTAGTGAGCCAGTCCTGGGCGGAACGGAACATCTGAGCCGAGTCGGTAGAACCGAGATGTGCACCGAGTCCGAATATCTTTTTCCAGGAGTCAACGAAGTTGTTGAGCAGGTCTTGAGAGATGGCAGTGCCGGGACGGACTCCAAACTTGCTGGTTTCGGTCATGATGCGCGATGCCACCAACTGTGGTTCTACGTTGGGGGTATTACTGAAGGCAAAGTCACGACGGTGGCGACGAACCAATTCGTTGACAATATATATCGTGCATACCTCATGCCAGCCGTAGGGAGCCTGCGCAAACTTGGCTGTGATGCTGGGCAGAGATATTTCGAGCGAACCCTGCTTGGAGAGGAATACTTCAACCTCTTGTTCGGCAGGGGTCAGTACCTCGTCAACACCCTGATAGTCGCCGGGCTGTACGGGGCGCAGTATTTTGCTTTTGAGCGCGGCGGTATCGCGTGGCACGGTGGCGCTGTCCACCATGTGAGCGCGTGAATAGATTGTGCCGAGATGATGCTGAACTGCGGCAGTGTAGCGCTCGGCACCCTTGCGACCTGCAAGAAGCATCTCGTCAATTTCATTCTGGCCGGACATCACCGGGCAGGTGTCGAGAATTTCGCGCATCTTAGGCACGATGTGCTGGGTGAGCGATTCGGCAGCACGCTTGCTGAACTCCTCACGCACCTTGGCATTTTCATCGTTTGTGGGGGGAATCTCAGTATATTTCTGTACGCGGCAGTACCATGAGAAGTCGTTGACCAATTTGCGGTCGGCACGGAATGCCTTGCCGCATAGGAACATCAGTTTGCCGGTGACGTTGCGCATAATCATATCCTCCACATCGCAGTCGGCATCCATATAGAACTCCACGCTAATCTCGGGATTGTTGCTGAGGAAAGAGCGCTGCATCACGCTTGCCCCCACGGCAAAGTCGCGGGTCTTGTATGCAACCTTCGGGCGCAGAGTGGTGAAGTGCTTCTGAATGATGTCGCGCATCATATCGGCCTGGAAAGAGTTGTCGACGGTTTGATTCTTGATAAGTTCGGCAACCTTCATCTCCTCTTCCGAGTAGAAGGAATAGAAATTGTCAAGACCCTGACGTGCCTTCTCTTCGCGAATCACGTTCTTCTCGCAGAGGAACTCCACGACCTTGCGCACCTTCTCTCTAAGGTTCAGGAAGGGAGTCGTGAAGTCATTGAGCATCAGAGTGGTGATATTCTGCACAGTGGCAGGAAAAATCAGTTTATCGGTGTCCGAGATATTGCAGATCATGAACAGGACATTGACCACGCGCTTGGCAAAGCGTGGGTCTTCCTCGTAAACTTCGGCCATGCGCTCGGCATTGAGAATAGCCTTCTGACCCCGGGCCTGAAGACCGGTCTCAAACATATTGTCGTAGAGCTGGTCGAACGAGATGAGTGCGCCTATCTCCTTATCGGCATTGCGCTTGGCAGTAGCGTGCACCACCTTGATGATACTGCGTTCGTTACCCTTTACCTCCTTGGCCACGTAACCGAGGGCAAGGAAGTTGTTGAATACCTGCATAATCAGTTTGAACTGGTAGGGAACGAAGGGATAGTAGGCTATGAAATCGTCGATAGAGGTAAACCCTTTGTAGGAGTCAGGGAGCGCAAAGCGCTGAGAGAAGCCATTCTCCTCCTTTTTATAGAGAGCGGTAAGCGGAGCCTTGGCCGCCTCTGCTTTATCAAGGATACGCTTCTGGGTAATCACCTCGGGCTGTGTACCCTTGAGCGACACCTTAACCTCGAAGCGGCCCAGAATCTTGCCGGTGTCGGCAATACCGTCGGCTACGTTACAGTCGTCAACAACCTCCGAGAGGTCCTGCTGGGCGGTACATGCCACCCATACCTTGTTGCCACAGGCTTCGGAGAGGTATGTGATGATTTCCTGGAGGTTGAGATAGCGGTCGCGATCTTTGTTGATAAACTGCGACACCTCATCGACGAGCATAATAAGGCGATAGTTCTCGTCCTTGCCGTCGAGGAAGGAATTGAGCTCACGGGCAAAGTTCTTGATGCTCATGTTTGTGTCGCGGTTGAGGATACGCTGGCGGATGCTGTCTATGTCGAGCGTCGGAGCAAGATCCTTGGCTATGTCGAGCACCCACTGGAGCTCGTTGTCAACGAGGTCAGCAGCGTCAACACTCCAGTCGCCACCTTCTTCGGCGATACGGGCTTTGAACTCCTCAAACACCCCTTTATCCTGGAGGGGCTTTTCGAGACTCTGCGCGAGTGTGATATTAAACTCATTGAAACCGCGAAGTTTGTTGAACTCGCTCCAGAACACCTGAAGGAAGGCATCCTTCTTGTCGGTGCTCTGGTCATAAGAGGTTTCAAGATTGAAGATGCAGGTATCAACCGTGGCTTTCTTAAGCCATGAAGCCACTGCCTTGAACTCCTCCTTGGTAAACTCAAGGTTGTGAGTGTCGTCGAGGGGATCGATATCATCAATTGCTTCTATGATACGGTCGAGGGCATCCTCCTGCGATTCGCGGGTGATACAGTAGTCGAGATACTTAAGGAAGTGTGATTTACCGCTACCGTAGTAACCGTCAATCCATATACCGACATGGTCGTAAAACTTATTGTTTTTGATGGCATTGAGGATGCGGAACAGGCCGTTCATAATCTCGTCGGTGAATACGTATTCACTGATTTCGACACGACGGGTTTCGGCATCGAGTTTTGTGGCACTAACGGCAGGATTTACTGCGCGGTCTATGTTGTCTTTGTATATGCTTCGCAGGTTCATGATAGTTCGTTGTTAAGGACTTTTGCCCGGTAGGTATTATGGTCGGGGAGCATTCCGAAAAGTGAGAATGAGTTGTGGTCGCGCTTCCCCGGATAGAACACGAGCAACTTGTATTTGTGAGTGAGATTATAGTCTTCGTACATCGACAGGAGTTCATTGACACGAAGATAAGGATACATGCTTCCGATGCCGTGCAGAAAGATATAGGGACGCTCAAATTCGTCGACTATCGTGATGTGTCCCATAATCTTTGCATGGAGATACTCCAGGAATTCACGGCTGTGGGCTTGGCGTACCAAAGTGTCGCGCACCGAAACGGACGCGGTTGCATCCGCATCCTCCTTGTCGGCCAGATAGCGCAGCATGGATGGGTGGCGCAAAAACTTGCGTTGGTCAAGAAAGTTGCAAAACTCTTCAAAAAGGTCTATGACGAGAGCATCAACGTATGTGGTGGGACGTATCAGATTCTCCTTAAATTCCATAATCTGGTCGCGCATCTCGTACTCCTTGTCAGCAGGATACTGATAGATATAGAAATTATAGAACAGATCCCCCTCTTCGGTTTTACGGAATTTGGCGGAGTTAAGTAGTTCGTATAGTTCTTGCGGAGTCATTGTATTCATACCAGTTGCTTTTTAAGGGTTTCAATCTGATAAGGAGCCATAAATACGGCTTCAAGAAACCACGGCTCACCCAGTCCGGTGATATAGAACTCGGGGTTGTTAAGTTTGGGTTGAGCAAGATTCCCCTTGCTGTCGGCCATACCAACTTTGCGCAGTATTGTTAGATAGGCACTTGCTACCTTTCGCTTCGTGGCCTCCGACCATGAGTCAACAAATTCGTCCTTCATGCCGATTTCGTCAA
>QLIP01025892.1_pt1 | contig 10659 bp, 9 predicted proteins | sample 1769771 | NCBI WGS metagenome assembly QLIP01 (sample SAMN09428762, study PRJNA476227) | Gut metagenome, whole genome shotgun sequencing project. | isolation source: cecum | host: Rhizomys sinensis | place: China: Jinsha town of Minqing, Fujian Province | collected 2013-09-23
TCCTCAAAGGCAGAGCGTATGTGCAAGACCAAAGGCAGTTTGTAGGCGCGTGCCCACGCAATCTGCCGCCTAAAGGCCAATATTTGCTCTTTCTCAAAACGCCGGTCGTGGTAGTAGTCCAAGCCCGTTTCGCCAATGCCGACGTAGGGAATTTTGGCTACCACGTCTGTCGTACCTGTGCCGCCGGCCGCGTTCACGGCTCCGTCCGTCGTGGTCAAAGCCGCCACGCCGTTGCACATGCCGCGTTCCAACTCCTTTTCCAAAAACGCCAATTCGCCCTCGTAGTTGTCAAAAACCTCGGTGGGGTGCAGGCCTATGGTGCCAAAAACACTGCCCGGATGTTCGGCGCAAAACCGCGCAATCGGCAGTACGCTCTGCCTATCCACGCCGCCCTGAATCATGCGCTTTACCCCGGCATCAAACGCCCTTTGCCAACAGGCATCTCGTTCGTCGTCCGGCAAATCGTAGTGGTGCGTATGCGTATCTATCCATTCAAAATCCAACTGTTGCACCTTGCTTTCCACGCCTTGCGGAAAGCCCGCGATATGTCTTTCTTGCGAACCTTGCAAGGTCAAAAGCTGTTTGCTGTCTATGATTTCCATAGTAAATCAAATGTAAAATTCTGCCGAAAAATCGTCTGCAAAAATCGTCCGCCGAAAATTTTTCGCCGCCCATCCATCGTTATGCCGAAAAATCTACCTTCAATAAATTCTCTATCCATTGCCAAAACAAATCCTTGTCGTGCTGCGGTGCATTTTGAAGATCGTTCATACAGGCAAATTTAAGATGTTTCATCTTGGCCGCTTCTCTCAACTTACGCGCCATATAGTTTTTCTTGCGTGGGTCGGGCTGAAATTTGATGGAAAGTCCTCCTTCGCTTTTATGCACCAACTTACCGGCCTTCTCGGCCAAGGCATAGCCCAACGACTGCACGTTATACTGTTCGTTATCCCGAAACCGATGTCGTATGTTTTGCAACAATACCTCCGGGTGTGCCTCAAAAAACTGCGCGTACAAACTTTTGAGCAAGGGGTGCGGCTCGTGCGGCAGATGGTAATAATGCCGCAAGCCGGCAGCCTCGGCTCCGTTCCACAAAGAATCTTTATAGGTAAAACGTCGCTTTCCGTCGGCTCTCTTTTTGCGCATCACCCTTAAAAATTTTGCCCACCAACCCGGAAACTTTTTGGAATAGAGAATCACTTTACCGTCCCGGGTAAACAAATCCTCGTATCGGCAGGGGGCCGCAAAAAAGAAATCGTCGTTCATATAGATAAATTCCTCGCTCAAATCGGGAATCTTCCACAGCAGGGCTTCCACCGCCAAACTGTTAAACACGGGCAAATAGTTTTCGTGTCCGGCAAACAAACTGTCTTGATGAACAATCTCGATGGGTACTTGGTTGTGCGGAAAGTTGTGCTTCAAGAAATCATCAAGTGGTGGACGCTGTCCGGGCGTAACAATAAAAATACGTTTTACAAAGGGCGCAAATCTCAGAATGGAAGCCACGGCATAGCGAATCTCACCGGCTTGCACGTAACGCTGCGGGCCGCCCAAGTCGTTGTATTGATCCTCTTTTCGAGAGGTGATATAGCCGCTTTTCAGCTTTTTCAGCGCGGGGTCGTTGCCGTCCACCCAAGTCAAAACTGCATCAATCGACATGTCGTATTTTTTATAATTCAAACTTTGATTTATGCGGAAGGTGTTTTTCAAAGGCGGCCAAAATGACGGCTCTCAGTTTTTCGTATCGTTTAGCCGACACCTTTACGTCGTTAATGCAAACAAGGTTTCGCCCCGGTTGCGTGATATGCTTTTGCAAACTTTTGCTTGAAGCCAAAGCGATCGAAATATGCTTGCACGAAATGCGTTCGTCTATCACCTCGCCCTGATAGAAAAGATAGTCGGAAAAAAGATATTGGTTGCCGTTTTTTTCGGTGCGGATAAGCGAAGAAGAATTTCTCACGGCTTCTGTTCCCACTTGACTATACACCTTTTCGCATACGCTTTTGTGCATAGGCGAACAAACGTGTTGCGGCCTTACAAAAGAAGAGGTCTGCGGCAGAGAAAGAATACGTTTGGCCCAGCGGTCGGAGTTGCGGCAAATCTGTTTATACATACCGCTTGCCCAACGATGAAGCGAAAAGTGCAACACAATTTTATCGTCTCTGAAAAAGTCGGTCGCCTTACAGGGGGCCACCGGAAAAATGTCGTCGTTGAAATACAGATATTCTTCGGATAGGCCTGCTATGCGATGCAGGTGCATTTCAAGAGTGTTGCAGTTAAAGGTGGGTAGATATTCTTGCGGCACAAAATCTTTATGCAGCACCACGCGCACCTGCTCGCGATTTACCCAAGAGGGCACCTGACTTTCGTGCGACACCACCAAAAACACGTGGTCGATAAACGGCATAAAAGTCTCTATGCCGCGAAAGAGAAAGTGGAGTGTACCCCAATCGCGAAACCGCTTTTCGGTGATGTCTTGGCTGACGTAGGTGCGGTAGTCTTTCAGCCACACCGGGTCGTTGCCGTTTACGTAGGTGATAACTGCGTCCATTGTGTTTGTTTTATGCTATGCGGCCTGCACTAAACCTTCCTTTTGGTTTGTTGTGCCTCTGCCAACACCGCTTCCCATTGCGGCACAATATGGTCCATTTGGTAAAGCGTGGCCTGTTCGCGGGCGGTTTTTCCCATCTGCGCTCTTAATTCCGGCCGAACCATCAACTCTTGCAAGGCTTGTGCAAGAGCGGTGGTGTCTTGCGGCGGCACAAGCAGACCGGTTTCTCCGTGTCGGATAATTTCTCGCGGGCCGGGACCGCAATCAAAACTAATGCATGGCAGCCCCATATACATCGCTTCCAACAGCACCAAGGGAAAGTTTTCGGAACGCGAACAGAGTGCGTAAAGAGACGCCTGTTGGTAATGCTCGGCTATTTGCGGTGTGCTTGGCACAAACTCAACCTGTTTGATTTGTTTTTCTTGAACCATCTTCTGCAACTCTGCCAATAAGCGGCCGCTCCCCACAATACGCAAAGTCCAATCCGACGGCTCGATTTTAGACCAAGCCTCTAAAAGCAAATCGTGCCCTTTCACAGTTTCCAAACGCCCCACCGACAAAACGACTTTGTTTTCTAAAGACGACGGAGTGGCTTCATTCAAAGTTAAGGCGTTTGGAATAACCCGAACGCGCTTGGCTTTATAAATGCGTTGATAGCCCTCGGCATCAAAGGCGGTGGTCGTTATCACACATTTGGAATATCGAGCCGACAGCCGTCGCGCCAAACGGGTGATGAGATGCTTGTGTCGTCGGCTTAGGGCCGAATGTTCCCACGAAACAACGTTAAAACTTCTCGCCGCCGGGATATTGATAATGGAATGATAGAGCCCCGATAGCACCACCACGTCGGGCTTTATTTTTTTAAGACAACGGCGCATTAAAATAAAACGGCGGATGTCGCGAACAAGGGCCGGTGCTTTGTCTTGGCTTGGCAGAAGGTAGCGCACCTCTATATCCGGGTCTATGTCGAAAAACGGCACTCCGTCAGAACCGAGCCAACTCACCAAGTACACCCGATGCCCGCGCCTTGACAGCGTGTTGGCCAATAGGGTGGTGGCACGTTCAATGCCGCCCGAAGCGTTCAGCGTCTTACAAACAAAGGTGATGTTCATATAGTCGTGATGTTCGTCTTTCACAAAAGAAATTTGTTTTGGAACGCCGGCACCGAGCGTTCTACGACTTCCGGTGAATCGCAAGGCTTCCCATTGACACAACTAAACCCGGAGAGTGGCAATGTGAGCGCCTTACCTCAAAACAAATTTCATACTATAGAAGCCATTCCGATGCTACATTGTTACACCAAAGCATCGCTCACGGGAAGAATGGGGAACTTGTATCTTCCGAATGGCTTCTGTGTAAGACAAAGATACACAAACCGCCGCATAAAACCAAAAGAGAGGTAGATTCATATACCTACCGATAGGTATCTCTTTTATGTTGCCATTCTGTATTTTACCTAAATCATGGTATTGTGTGCCATCGAAAATGGCTGTAATCTTGCAGTCTGAAATAAACATAAAAAAATAACGAATATGAAAAGTTTGATGGGGATGATGGGGGTGGTGCTGCTACTCTCATCTTGTCAAGATATTTACGATGAACCGCAGGGGGCATACGTTACGGTGCCGGGTCAGTTATATGTGGATGCTTCCGATAAGGAAGCGTGGCATTACATCGACCTTGAAGCCATTGCCGACAGTGTGAACGTTAATTCGCAATTTAATCCGTCATCACTTTGGAAAACGTATAAGATACCCGTTCCCGAAGGCGAAACCACCGACTATCCGAACGAAAGCGAACAGCCGGGAATTTATACCTATTGGTATGATGTATTTGGGGCAGGTCTATCCAACCATAAATTTCGCCATTTTATCGCCTCATCACCGCAGGCAGAGCCCGAAAATTGGACTTTTGCCGTGCATAACAACAATGTCAGAACCAATGCCGGTGCCGTTTGCGAAACCGCTTACACTTCTTTTGAAGAAATGCCTCTTGACAGAGAATGGCTCCAAGGGCTTAGCTACACCAAAGACGTTTGGAACGAAACCGATGTGTGGGTGGTAAAAGACAAAATGCTGCTCGGACTAATCGGCAATCAAGGCATCGGCATCAATCCTATTCTCGGTCGGTGGCTCACGATGAAGATACCGCCCATGCCGCCTGCTTATACGCTCAATCCGCATGTGTTTATTTTGCGATTGGATAACGGCACGTATGCCGCCCTGCGCCTTGTCGACTACATGGACGCGGCGGGTAACAAATATCATCTGCGCATAAACTATAAATATCCGCTTTAATTTTAATGCTTATGAAAAGACAATGGTTTTTGGTATCGATTTTTGGGGTGATGTCTTGGGGAAGTTTGCTCTCGCAGACACAAGTGCAAGACACTACTTATTGGACCGGTTTTGATTTGGGCGAAGTGGTGATAACCGGCACAAGAGTACCGAAACTGCTTAAAGAGTCGCCTGTGCAGACAAGGCTCGTCAGTGCCAAAGATATACAGAGAACATCGGCCACCAATATAGAAGAACTGTTGCAAGCCGAGATGCCGGGCGTTGAATTTTCGTATGCCATGAATCAGCAGCTGCATTTGAATTTCGGCGGATTTGGCGGTCAGAGCGTTTTGTTTTTGATAGACGGTGAACGATTATCCGGTGAGACGATGGATGATGTGGATTTTTCGCGTATCGATATGAGTAACGTGGAGCGCATCGAGATTGTTAGAGGCGCGTCGGCCGCCCTCTACGGAAGCAGCGCGGGCGGTGGCGTTATCAACATCATTACCAAAGAAGCAAGTAAGAAAATAGATCTGAATTTGGAGGCCCGCTTTGGCAAACATGCCGACCGAAGATATGTTTTCGGCTTAGGTAACCGCCTTGGTAAATTTAGAAATCATCTCTCTGTTACAGCCTCGAGGATAAACAGTTTTGATGTGCAGAGCGCGGATAATCCAAGTACCCGTGTGGTGAGCACCGTCTATGGTCACAAGACCCTTAACGCCAAAGAACAGCTGACTTATCTTCCGCTTCCCAATCTCAAATTGACGACCAAAATTGGTTTCTATATGCAAGAAGTGCCGCGCGAAGAGGACGCTCCGGATCGTTATCGTTCCTATACGGCGGGGCTTCGTGGTGAATGGGAAATATCAAAAAACGATAAAATCGAAATCTCGTATGCGTTCGATCAGTACGACAAATCTCAATACCGCCGCTTAGTGGGTTTAGATGTGCGCCATTACAGCAACGCGCAAAACAGCGTGCGCGCCTTATATCATCACAGTCTGAACAAGGGCGATGTGCTGAGTATTGGTTCGGACTACCGACACGATTATCTGTTTAACTCAAGGTTGGTAAACGGGTCGTGTTATCAAGACAATGCCGATGTTTTTGCGCAATACGATTGGATAATCAACAAACAGTGGGAAGTGGTGACGGCTGCGCGATACGACTATTTTTCGGAAGGAAATCTCTCGTGCTTTACGCCTAAAATCTCGGCTCGTTATGCGCCCTTGAATCATCTGAATTTTCGCGCTTCTTACGGTATGGGATTTCGTGCGCCGACTTTGAAAGAGAAATACTACGAATTTGATATGGCCGGTATCTGGGTGGTGAAAGGCAATGAACTATTAAAGCCCGAATCGGGGCATAACCTTAACCTCTCGGCCGACTATACGCACGGAAGATACAATCTCACAGCAACGGCATATTACAACTATGTGGAGAATCGCATTACAACCGGTCTGCCTTATTATATTGCCGAAACCGGCAAGCAACTCTATTTAGACTATATCAACCTTGACCATTTTCATATTCTCGGCGCGGAACTCACGGCACAAGCGGCGTGGCACTGCGGTCTGAGTGCCAAAATTTCGTATGCCTGCACCTACGAACATCTTCTGCGCGATAAGGCAGGGAACGCGGCCAATAATCCCTATATGCCCACCCGTCCGCATGCCATTACTGCCCGAATGGATTGGCATAAAGTGTTTTCTTCAAAATATACGCTCGATATCGGTTTGAACGGTCGCTTCCTCTCTTCGGTTACCAACGAGGAATACAAAGACTATTACCATCTTTCGGAAGGCACCGCCGCGATAAAATATCCGGCTTATACCTTATGGAAATTATCGGTGGAACAACTGTTTTTCGGCAAAGTCAAACTGATGATCATGCTCGATAATTTGTTTAATTATCGTCCGAAATACTATTATCTCAACGCGCCGCTCACCGACGGAATCAACGTGTTTGTGGGCCTGAACTTTCATATTTGATTTTCCTGATGGGCGGCTGATGTTTTGGATTTCTTTAAGAGAATAACGAACAAAATGACGAACGAAGCGGCGATGAGCGACATTTCTCCTATATAATCCGTCGGGGCTACCCATATTTCTTCAAAAAGACGGATGCGCCCCATAATTTCGACGGGAATCCAAAAGATAATGACGCACGGAATGGCCATGCGGATATTGGCACCCCAAGAGGGAATGTGCAGTTGTTTTCTAAAAATAAAGGCGGCACCGATGAGGCAGAGTAGTCCGATGGTAAGTGTTATCGGGCTGTGGTCGCCAATAAATTCGGGGTCGTAGCAAAACATCAACAAAAGATAACTGCCCCACATAATCATCACAAGTTCCATAAAGGTAACGATGCCGACGTGCCGCGTCATGCCTTGGGCTGTAATCTGTGTTCGCTTTTTACCGAGCAACATTTTTTGACACCATTGAATAAAGTTACATCCGGTTTTGCAACAATAAATATAGAGCAGCATCACCATCATCCATATGCCAAAGGTGGCCGGCAGAATGAGATATTCCGGTTTGGTTATAATTTCGTTGGTGTTGGGGTCTATCTGCGCCTGTGTGCCGAAGCGGTTGGCAAAATACTGAAACAAAAATTCTACCCAGCCCGTCCAAAAGAGCATGGCTCCGGCAAGTCCCCATAGGGTTTGGCGCGTATCGCCTTTTACATACACGCTGCGAATCACCATCAGTAAACCCGCCAAGCCCATAGAAAATGCGGCATAGTGCAACACTTTCTCCGACAGGAATTGTTCCATCAATATCATCAGGGCATGGCCGAGCGGCATCATCAAAAGCACGAGAAAAAAAGAAGCCCATGCTTTGCCCCATTGCAATTTTTGTTTCATGGTTGTTCGATATTATTTTGAGACTGCAAGATTAGCACCATTTCCTTGCAAGTGCAATACCCTTCTTGTTGTATTTTTAGACTGCCGACGATAGGTTGATTTATCGATGCGCCGGGATAAATACCATGATTTGGGTATTGTGCAGGGTTGGAAATATGTGTAATTTTACCCTCGAAATGATTTAAGGAGGATGAATAAAATGAAAAGCTACACGGTGGGGCACACCATGAAAGAGATGATACGCGACAACACGTTGCTGCTTATGACCATTAGTCGCTTTGGTATTCCTTTTGGTTTTGGAGACGACAGCATAGAAAAGATTTGCCGCGAGAACGACGTTGATACCGACACGTTTCTTACCGTTTGCAATTTTTTGAGCGGCCATGCTTACGATGACCGGCACATTTCGCTTTCTTCGCTGATGGCTTATCTTACGCGGGCACACGCCTCGTTTTTGGAAGTGATGCTCCCCAAAATACGCCAAAATCTGATAGAGGGAATTACCCATTCGCAAACGGACGAGGTGGCCTTGTTGCTGATTAAATTCTACGACGATTATGTGGTAGAGGTGAAAAAGCACATGGAACACGAAAATGAGGTGGTGTTCAAATATGCGCAGCAACTGCTATCGGGGGAGGCTGATTCCGATTTCTGCATTGCCGAATACTCCGGCAGTCACGACCACACCGTGGCCAAACTAAACGAGCTAAAAGACCTTTTTATCTACCATTTCAAGCAGAAAGAGAATATGAAACTCAGCACGGCCTTGTTTGATATTATCGTGTGTGAGAAAGATATGATGAGCCATTTTGAAGTAGAAAGCAAAATTTTTATTCCGGCTGTGGAACGCTTGGAACAGCAGGTGAAATCAAATCCGCAAGATGGCACCACGCGGCAAGCCCCGGTAGCGGAGCCGCCCGATGTAGAGGTGGCTAAACTGAGCGAAAGAGAAAAAGATATTATTCGCTGCGTGGCACGCGGATTGTCGAACAAAGAGATTGCCGACAAACTCTATATCTCGGCGCACACGGTGGCCACCCATCGCCGCAACATCGGCGGCAAACTCGAAATACATTCGCCGGGCGGCCTTATCATCTTTGCCCTGCTCCACAAACTCATCGACCTGAAAGAGATAAAGGTGCCGTAAGGGGGGCGGCGGTGTGATGTAGCAGCGCGGGCGGCCGGTCGATAGAAATGAATAAGGGGCCTTGCGGCCCCCTATCACAAACCTAAAAACTAAACTTAGAAACTATGAATGTGGAGCATAGGGGAGTCGAACCCCTGACCTCTTGACTGCCAGTCAAACGCTCTAGCCAACTGAGCTAATGCCCCGAAAAGAGGGTGCAAAGATACGATATTCATTTTATTTTTCCAATAGTCGGGCTAAAAATGCTTTATTTCAAGATGTTGCAGGCGTAACGGCGCGGCGAAAAGCGGCAACCGCAACGCTTGCTTCGTCTGCGGCTGTGTGGCTACGCCTCCACGGCGGCGACACCCGTGACGCTCGCCTCATCGGCGGCTTCGGGCGTAGTTTTGGCGGCTTTCTTGGCGCGGAAGAAGTTGTGCACGGCATGCCAAGAATCTTGCACAAACTGCCACACTTCTTTAAGGCTTTCCACGCTTTGCAACGCCCGGCGCACCCAAAGGGCGGGGTTGAGTAAATCGCGCAAGTTTTGATAGTAGCCTTTCAGTTCGCGCTCTTTCTGCGCGATGTTATAGTCGAGCTGCCGGCGCACCAAGCGCAGCTCTTTCAGGGATGATATGTCGGTGTAGTTCATAATCGTAAATGCTTGTGGTCTAGCCGTTGTCGTTAACTTCGCCGTGTGCGGATCAACCCGTGAGTGGCTCAACCTCGCGGCTCATTCATACGGCGCGCGTTAATCTTTCTTTTCGTCAAAAAACAGTTGCACGAAAAATCGCACCAAGGTATTAACGAAAAATCGTTTGCGCAAGGCATAAACGAGTAGGGCCATTAGCAGAAAACCGCAGCCCACAATGGCAAAGCCGGCGGCATCGGAACCCGTTTGCCGCCCCAAGAGGTAGGCCAAGGCAAAACCGCCGAAGAGTAGGGCAGCAAGGCCCATAAAGCAAACCATGGCAAAGGCCATCACTCGGCCAAAGAATACCGACAGACCCTCTACGCCTCTTAGTTTGGCGGCATCATACCGCATGTGCAGATAGTCGCGCACATCGGCCGAGATATTTTCCAATAAGTTATTTTGTGTTTCCATAATTTACATCTCCGGACCTTCGTCGCTGTCCGTTTCGGTGGTTTCGGCGCGTTGCGTCTTGTCGTGCCGGCACGTGATATCCACGCTCAGATAGTCGGGCTTTTCAAAGTCGTCTTGCGGAAAAGCAAGCGTGGTATCGGCATAAATTTTTTGCATATAGAGACCCCAAATAGGTAGCGCAGCCCTCGCCCCTTGCCCGTATTCCATGCTGGTAAAGTGAATGGAGCGGAGTTCGCCGCCCACCCAAACGCCGGTGGTAAGGGTAGGGGTGATGCCCATAAACCAAGCGTCCGAATGGTTTTGGGTGGTGCCGGTTTTGCCGGCAATGGGTTGAGTGAGGCCGTATTTGAAACGCAGACGCACCCCGCTGCCTTCCGACACCACGCCCTTCATCAAATCGATCATCAGATAGGCGGTTTGTTCGTCCATGGCTTCTTGTTGTATGGGCGAAAATTCTTCCAACACCACGCCGTGTTTATCTTCAATGCGGGTAATAAACATGGGGTCGCAGTGAATCCCTTTGTTGGCGTAGGTGGCCATGGCCGAGGTCATCTCTTTGACCGAAATATCCATGGTGCCGAGACAGATAGAGGGCACGGCTTCCATCTGCGCGGTAACGCCCATCTTCCTTGCCAAGGCAATCACGGCATCGGGCGGAAAACGTTTAATGAGATAGGCCGTAACGAAATTGACCGAGTGCGCCAAGGCCCAGCGCAGACTCACCATTTC
>QLIP01017552.1_pt1 | contig 10639 bp, 4 predicted proteins | sample 1769771 | NCBI WGS metagenome assembly QLIP01 (sample SAMN09428762, study PRJNA476227) | Gut metagenome, whole genome shotgun sequencing project. | isolation source: cecum | host: Rhizomys sinensis | place: China: Jinsha town of Minqing, Fujian Province | collected 2013-09-23
GGATAGAACGAGTGGGCATCGTCGTCGTCACCGTCGGGGTGAATCTTGACAGTGATGTTCTTCATATCCACATTCGAAGTCACGATAAACGAACCGTCGTAGCTTTCACCCTGCTTGAGCGAGATGTTGGTCTTTACATGCATCTGAGCCTGCCACTTCTCGTTGGTGGCCTGCGGCAGAGTCACCTGAATCTCCTCCTTGGTGAGCTTATATGCAGGGTTGGGGCGCTGCGACCAGTCGCCGTTGGCATAATAGAACGCCGGCTCGCCGAGTGTGCACTTGGTCCAGAGATTGAAGTCGGTTTCATACTTGTAACCGCCAAAACCGGTCATCTTGGTCTTGTTTACGGTAAACTCCTTCTTGAGGGTACCCTGGCTCATACCGTTGCCGTTGGCGATTTTCATCTCCACATTATATGTGCCTGCCTTACGGAAATACTTGGTAAACTCAAACGATGTGGAATAGTTCTTGCCATCAATAATCCACACCGGAGTCACCCCCGAGCCTGTAAACTTGAAAGTAGCGATGTTGGTTTCCTGGTCCACGGTAATCTCCATGTTGTCGGCATAGTCGCCGGCCTGCGGCACTGCATAGGGGTCGATCACAAAGATTGAATCCTCCGAGCAGGAAGGGAGCACGGCAGTGGCGCCGAGCGCCAAGGCAGCCAGTGCAAATACTTTAATATATGATTTCATACGTTTTCAGTCAATCTGTTATGATTATCAATAGGGGTTCTGGGTTAGCGTTCCCTGCGAGCGGTCAATTTCTGACTGCGGGATGGGGAGATGCTTCTTCTGCGGGGTCCAGCTGTTGGTGCGGAAACCGTATTCGTCGGGCACAAGCACAGTGGCTGCCTTCCCGGTGCGGATAAGGTCCCAGTAGCGCTTACCTTCACCCACAAACTCCAGCTGACGCTCGGCAAGGATATTGTCGACAGTTGCATCGAGCGGAGTCAGGAGTCCGGCACGGTTGCGCACCTTCATCAGATAACCCTTGGCTTTGGCGGCATCGCCACCGGTGGCCACAAGCAGTTCGGCAGCGTTGAGCAGTGTCTCGGCAAATCGGTACACGCGCCAGTTGTTGTTGTAGTTAAGTTCGGGGCTTGCCTTCTGACCGTCGTTGCCACCGGCCTGTGCGGCATACTTCTCGAGGAAGAACCCGAAATCCTGATAACGCTTGTTATACTCCACACCGCTTGCGCCCACGTTCCAGCATGTAGCATCGCGACGCACATCGTCCTTGCTATAGCGGTCGTAGGTCTCCTTGCGCACCGGGCAGAATCCCCAACCACCATTATGACCGTCGGCACCGCTGGGCCAGTTGTTGGGCGAAATCAGGGTGGGAAGCACAGTACCGCCGGCAGCAAGAGGAGCACCCCAGTCGCGTGCCGCATTCTGCGAGATGTAGTTTATTTCCCATATCGACTCGCTGCACCACTCACCTTCCGGCTTGAAGAGCTTGGTGTAGTCGTAAAGCTCATATTTACCCGAATTGATGATTTCCTCCATATACTTGAGCGCTGTTGCATAGCGGCTCTTGTCGTTCTGATACATCACAGTCTCGGCATAGAGCATATATGCCATCGCCTTGGAGACGCGTCCGCACTCGGCATCGGGTACACGCATTTCGAGCACGCCGAGGGCGAGAGCCTTCTCAATGTCGTCCACCATCTTGGCATATACCTCGTCGGCACTCATCTGCTGCTGGATATAGGGGAAGGTCAGATTACGGTCGAAATAGGGGATATTGCCATAGAATTTCCAGAGCCAGTTGGTATAATAGGCACGGAGCACATATACCTGGGCCTTCCAGTTCTTGATGTCGGCTTCAGTGGCATCGGCAATCCCCTTCTCGATATTCTCGAGCACATCGTTGCAGCGCTTTATACCGGAGAACCCTTCAATCCAGAGCGCAGTGACCACCTTGAGCGGAGTGGCCTGATAGTTGGCCATAAGGTGCCAGTTCTGATTGTCGTTGGCATCCGAGCCACCCACCCAGAGGTCGTCGGCCATGATGTCGGACATCAGCATGTAGGGTGCGTATTCGTTCATCCCCCAGTCGGTCCAGTGCGAGGGGTCGTAGGCCGCAATCACAGCCTCTTCCATATGGGCTTTTGTTGAAAAGTATTCATCGGCCGAAGTCTGTGTCGGAGACTTTACGGTAAGAAAGTCGTCGCCGCAACTTGTGGCTCCGAGCGCCAATACCATCATTGCCGGAATTATATATTTTTTCATCTTGATATCTGATTAATTAGGTTAGAAAGCGAGGTTCACACCGCATGAGAGGACACGCGCCTGGGGATACACACCATAGTCGATACCGAGCGATGTACCACCCGACGAGATTTCAGGGTCATAACCGTGATATTTGGTCCAGGTGAAAAGGTTCTCGGCAGCCACATAGACACGCACCTTGGAGAGACCAGCCTTCTTGGTCACAGCCGCAGGGATGGTGTAGCCGAGCTGCATGTTCTTGAGGCGCATATAGCTGCCGTCGTACACCAGCAGGTCGGAGCTCTGCCAGTTGTAGGGGTCGGCCTGCACGTAGCGGGGGAGACGTGTTGAAGTCCCCTCGCCGGTCCAGCGGTTCAGCATCCAGCCGGGGAGGTTGGAAGCAAGCGCATCGGTGCGGCGTGTGGCATCATAGATGTCGTTGCCCATGGTCCCCTGGAAGAATACATTGAAGTCGAAACCGCGCCAGGTGGCATTGAGACCGAAACCGTAGGTCCAGTCGGGCATACCCTTACCTATCTGGGTGCGGTCGTCCTCGGTAATCTGACCGTCGCCGTTGATGTCGGTGAAACGAACATCGCCCGGTACAAGCTTGGTGCCATACTTCTCATTGTAGGCAGCAGCCTCGGCGGGGTTCTGAATCACACCGTCGGTCTTGTAGCCGTAGAAGTAAGGGAACGGGAGTCCGTTCTGTGCGCGTGAGATAGTACCTGTGCCCTGGAACGAGTCGAGGTTTGCCCACCCCTGTGCGTTACCGTAGGCTATGAGCTCATTTTTCAGATAAGAGAGGTTACCGTTGAACGATAGGTTGAGATCGCCGAAATTTTCGCGTGCATGGAGGTCGAATTCAAGACCCGAGTTGCGCATGCTCCCCACGTTACCCACCGGGATGGCTTCACCCACATACTGGGGGAGCGACATTGTCATAAGCATACCGTCGGTGTTCTTTACAAAGTAGTCTACCGAGAAGGTGATGCGGTTGTTGAGGAAACCGAAGTCAAGGCCGAGGTCTGTCTGTGTGGATTCCTCCCATTTCAGGTCGGGGTTGGCAAGCTGTGTGGGCTTGGTACCGATGGCGATATGGCCGTCCTTGCCGAAGATGGCGTTGTTGCCGCTGGCGGCAAGCGCTATGTACTGGAAGTTACCGATGTTTTCGTTACCGTTCTTACCCCACGATGCACGGAGCTTGAGGTTGTTGAGCCAGTCGCCGGTACCTTCCATAAACTTCTCGTTCATAATGTTCCATCCGGCAGATACCGAGGGGAATGTGGCCCAGTGGTTGTTGGAACCGAATCGGCTCGAACCGTCACGGCGAACGGTGGCTTGAAGCATGTATCGCTCGGCATAGTTGTAGCTGGCACGCGCAAAGTAGGAGGCGAGCTTGGCTTCGACAGCGGGTGAACCCCATGCACTCATGTCGCCGTCGGCGGCAAGACCGGTACAGGCATCAATCCACGGACGGTCCATGCTTATAATCTTGTTGCGGGAGGCACCGACGGTAAAGCCGTCGTTACCTTTGGCCGACTGACCAAGCACAACGTCTAGACCGCTGTCGCCGAAGTTCTTGTTCCACATCAGCACATTCTCAATCTGCCAGGTCATACCCTTGGACTGAGTTGCCGAAGCACTCGAGAAGCAACGGCTGTCGCCGTTGCGAAGATAATAGATGGGTGTGTAACCCTGACCACCCCAGAATGCAAGGTCGGCACCATAGCTGATGCGGTAGCTGATATTATCCCAGATCTGCAGTTCACCGATAAAGTTGCCCACAAACTTATGGCTCCAGTCGTTGCCGCCGGGGAGCATAAGGTTGGCAATAGGGTTGCTCATCTCCTGGTAGTTGCCAAACGCTGTGGGAACCATAAGCAGCTTACCCTCCTTGTCGTACATGGGGACATAGTCGGCCTGACCGGAGAGATACTTGAGCTGTGCACCCTCTTCGGCACTGCCGGGTTCGAGCGAGGGTGTAAGGATGGGGGACATGGAGAGTGCCGAACCGAGCGGAGAACCCCATGTAGAGTTGGTGGCGATACCCTTAGACTTTACATGGGTATATGCCAGGTTGGAGGTAATGGTAAACTTGTTGAGGAATGAACGGTTTTTAGACTCGTCAAACACTGTGACACCGGTGTTGTTGCGGAGTGTAAGACGGTTATAGTTAGAGCGGTCATAGTTGCCACCCACTATACCCTGCTGGTCGTAGTAGCCGAGCGACATCAGGTAGTTTACCTTTTCCGAGCCGCCGCTTACCGCCACCTGATGGTTCATGACGGGTGCGTTGCTGTTAAACACCTCGTTCTGCCAGTCGGTGCCGGTGCCGTAGGCTGCAGGGTCGGCAAACTTGGGTGCATTTCCCGAGTTGACAGCCCCTTCATTCATCATCACTGCATACTCCATGGCTGTAAGCACACGGCGCTTCTTTGCCACATTCTGCCAGCCATAGTTAAAGTCGTAGCTCACCTTGGCAGCCCCTTCCTTACCCTGCTTTGTTGTTACAAGCACAACACCGTTGGCAGCGCGAGCACCGTAAACCGCACCCGAGGCAGCATCCTTGAGCACCTCGATGGATGCGATGTCGTTGGGGTTAAGATAGTCGAGCCCACCGTCAATGGGCATACCGTCCACAATATACAGAGGGTCGGAGTTGTTGATGGTACCGATACCGCGGATGCGCACACGGGCTGCCGCGCCGGGCTGACCCGACGATGATGTTACGGTAACACCTGCCGCCAGACCCTTAAGCGCATTGTCCATACGCACCGGGGCGGTTGTGGCGAGCTCCTCGCTACCCACCTTGGCAATGGCAGCAGTCACCACGCTCTTTTTCTGAACGCCGTAACCGATCACCATAACTTCGTTGAGAAGGGCGTCCGATTCCTTAAGCACTACGCGCATGCCGCTGCGTGCCGGAAGAGACACCGATGAATAGCCGACATAGCTGAATACCAGAGTAGCACCATCCTTGACCGAGATGGCAAACCTGCCGTCGATGTCGGTGATAACTCCATTCTTGGAACCTTTCTCGATTACCGATACACCCACCAGGGGCTCGCCGGCACTGTCGGTCACGGCTCCATTGGCCTCTGTCTTTGCCCACGCCGCAGAGGCGCCAAAGAGCAGCATAGCCAGCAAAATCACAAGGGATTTAAAGCTTGATACTGGATTTTCCATGTAATGTAATTAAAAGGTTGTTTTTGTTGCTTTATGAGGCAAATGTTAAATTAGCCGAAATAAAAAAGCGAAAGTCGGTCAGAGACCTGGTCGCATTTCTATAAGGCAAAGTTAATTTAAAGAATTGAAACATTTTTTACACATTAATATATTCAGGTAAACTCATGTTTCGCAAACTTTGTTGATTTTCAGGTATATACATTACATTACTATCATAAAATCGGTAAACTATTTCCCCGTAACAGGGAACAAAGCATGGCTGTCACAGCTGTGCTACACGGTCGGCAAAACCCTGTCTGGGGCCATCGGCCTTGTTGCGGATGCGCTGACGCGTGTTATATACGGTCTGCACCGAGATGTGCAGGAAGCGTGCTATCTTGACACTGTCGGTGAGCCCGAGACGCACCAAAGCGTAGATGCGCAACTCGGTGTTGAGCACTCCCGGATTGCGGAGTTCGATACGCTCTTCGGGGCGAAGCAGGTTATTGAAGTCGGTCACAAAGTTGGGATAAAGCTCCAGGAATATACGGTCGAAATTGGCATACAACTCCTTTATTTCGCCATACGACAACTCGGGGTTGCGGGTCAACTCGCGCAACTCCTCATACCTCTTTTCCTTGGCAAGCGCACCGATATTTTTACGGAAGTCATCAAACTTGGTGATATAATTAGAGCATAGCGTAAAGACATTGGCAATGTAGCGCTCCTTGACCGAATTAACCGATGCAAGTTCACGAGCAATATTCTTCTCCGCGACATAACGTTCTTCAAGCCGGCGGTTGCTTTCATGGAGTTCGCCGCGTGTATGTTCAAGCTCGGCTACCTTGCGCTCAAGCATTTCATTGGCCTCCCCCACTTCGCGGCGCGATTTGCGCAGCAGATGCACCTGGCGTCTGATATAAAAGAGCGCCACAAGCAGCACCACGGCAATCGCGCTCAGGCACCAGGCAAGTATCCACACCTGATCGGACTTACGCTTGTTTACCTCCATGAGCTGCGTCATGCAGCGGTCCTTGAGCGAAGCCAGCGACTCCATCCGCACTCGGCTCTTGTACCTGACTGCGCTGTTGAAGCAATAGTTTATATACTCGTTGCTACGTTCCACTTCGCCGGCGTTGAGGAGCAACTCGGCAATTTCCTGCAGCGACGCCATCTCCTTGACACCGGCGCGCACATCGGATATGGCAGAGAGTATCAGATACTTCATCTTGCTCTCCCTGTCGCCGGCATATTCATAAAGCCTGCTCAACACCCAGGCATCCATGGCATCGCGCCGCGTCTGAAACTGCGAGCGGTCCACTTTGGGCTTCACAATTTCGATGGCACGGAGGGCGTCCTTACGACTTTTCATATTCCCCCACCCCACAATCCAGCTGTAATTAGGATTATCGGGTGTGATGCGTCCGATAGCGTCCTTGAGCAGAGAGTCCATCCGTTGCGAATAGGGAAGGGTGTTCTTGTCGGCTGGTGTCCCCATATACTGACGGCGATGGGTGTTGAGAAAGAGAGCACGGTCCACAAAGTTGCAACGCTGCTGCTCGGTCATCGGTAGCCCCTCGATGGCCGAAATGCATTTGCTCGCCTCATCGAGCAGGCCGGTTGCCGACAGCACATAGGCCTTGTTCAGCTCAGAGTCCACAATCATCCCCTGGCGACCCATGGCGCGGGCAAGACTCCCTGTGAGATTAACATAGACCATTGCCGAGTCGGAGTTGAAGGCTGCATATTCCTCATAAAGGTTGGTGGCAAGCCAATAGCGGTGCTCAGGGTTGGTGGCGCGTCCCAGCGCACTCTTCAGTTTGTTTATCGACACCTCTTTATCGGCATCATACTGCGGAGCGCGTTTCAGTACCGAATCAAGCCGCAGCAGCAACTCCCGATTTTCCTGGTTAAGAAAGTCGGTCGTAGGGTTCTTGCGTGCCTGTCCGGCAAGAGTGACACAAACAAGGGTAAGTATTAAGAAGATAAGTTTTTTCATGAATGGTCAAAAAGAGTATACTTTCAGCCACAAAGATAGTTATTTAATTAAAATTTACAAAATATTACAGAATAACACACTTTTCAAGCTACAAAATGTGCGTCCCCCCCCACCTCTACTCCTGACATCCTTCCCGTAAAGATGCAGAAAGCGCGGGGCGGCGAACCGCTCCGCGCTTATTGGTTTTATAAGCGATTGTTTTAAGAGATTTTGCTTATTGATACTCCCCCCCGGGCTTTAACAGGCTTTAGGGATGGAGTTTGTGGGTCCTGTAGAGGTGTTATGCAAACTTGCTGAAGTCAACCTGCGACATGTCACCCTTCTCTGCCAACGCTTCATGCAGCGCAAAGGCGGCCTTGAGGGTGTGGGGGGTGTGACCCTTGCCGGCGAGCTTTAGATAATCCCACATGATTTCCTTGTACATGGGGTGTACGCAGTTTTCGATGATTGTCTCGGCACGCTGGATGGGGCTCTTGCCGCGAAGGTCGGCAACACCCTGCTCGGTGGCCAGAATCTTCACGCTGTGTTCGCTGTGGTCCACGTGCGACACCATGGGAACGAAGGTCGAAATCTTGCCACCCTTCTGGATTGAGGGGCATGAGAAGATTGAGAGATAGGCGTTGCGGCTGAAGTCGGCCGAACCACCGATACCGTTCATCATCTTGGTACCGCTCACATGTGTCGAGTTAACGTTACCGAAGATGTCGGCCTCAAGCGCAGTGTTCATGGCGATGAGTCCTAAGCGGCGCACCACTTCGGGGTGGTTTGAGATTTCGCCGGGACGCATCAGAATCTTGTCGCGGAAGAAGTCGATGTTATCCATGAGCGAGAGCATGGCCCCGTCCGAGAATGTAAGGGCGCAGGTAGAAGCAAACTTGCATCGGCCGTTTTCCATAAGAGTCATTACGGCATCCTGGATTACCTCGGTGTACATCTCGAAGCGGGGGATTTCGGGGTGTTCGCCCAGACCGTAGAGCACGGCGTTGGCCACATTGCCCACACCGCTCTGGATGGGTAGGAACTCCTTGGGGATGCGACCCTCGCGGAGCTGAGATGCGAGGAAGTTGCATATGTTTTCGCTAATCTTCTGGCTAACCTCGTCGGGAGCTGTGAAGGGGGCGATTTTTTCTGAAGCGTTTGAGGGAACCACACCCACAATCTTCTTGGGGTCGATTTTCAACACCGGCGAGCCAATGCGGTCCGAAGGTTTGTAAATCGGAATTTCGCGACGGTGGGGAGGATCGAGCAGCAGATAGTTGTCGTGGAAACCACGGAACGATGTGCGGTAGTATGAAGAATACTCGATGATAATCTTTTTTGCCATCTGTGCGATGGTGGGGGTCATACCCATACCGGCACCGAGGATAACCTCACCGTTGGGGCTCATCTCGGTAACCTCGATTACGGCCACGTCGATGTCGCCATAGAATCCGTAGCGAAGATCCTGCGACAGGTGGCTCAAATGAGTATCAAAGTAGTTGATGTCGCCATTGTTGATGGCATTGCGGGCATCTTTCGAACCCTGATAGGGTGTGCGCATTGCAACGGCGTTGGCACGTGCAAGCTCTCCGTCGACATAGTCATTGGTAGAGGCTCCTGTAAAGAGGTTGATTTTAAAGGGCTTCCCTTCGGCATGAAGCTGACGGGCGCGTTCTGCCAAAGCCACTGTTACCACCTTGGGTGTACCGGCAGCGGTGAAGCCAGAGAAGGCTACATTGTCACCGTTTTTGATATAAGCGGCGGCTTCCTCCGCCGTAATGAATGGAATACTCATTGCTCTATGCTATTAGATTTATGGTAAGTTTGTATAAATTCTTAATTATATGTAACTTTGCACTGTAGTTGACCGGGCTCCGATTTTTCTGGTTTCTCGGTCATCATTCACAGCAGTTAAAGAAAGATTACGGCAAAATTCAATGCCTCGCAATGTGCGTGCATGGAATTTTGCACAAAAATAATAAAAAGATGCAAGATTCTAACATAAATTCACCATTTTTTATCCCTTCGCCGGAGAAAAAAAATGCGGGTGCAAAAAAAGTGCGTATCGAAACCTACGGTTGCCAGATGAACGTTGCTGACAGTGAGGTAGTTGCAGCTATGATGGAGATGGCTGGATATGAACCTACCGAAATCGACACCGAGGCGGCTGCAATCCTTATTAACACCTGTTCAATCCGCGACAATGCCGAGCAGAAAATCTACTCCCGCATTGCCTACTGGAATTCGCTGCGCCGCAAGTTGGGACGCAACATCATTATCGGTGTTATAGGCTGCATGGCCGAGCGCCTGAAACAGGAACTTATCGAGAAGCACGGCGTCGACATCGTGGCTGGTCCCGATGCTTATCTTGACCTCCCCAACCTTGTGGCGGCTGCCGAAACCGGTGCTCCTGCCATCAACATCGAGCTCTCCACCACCGAGACCTACCGAGACATTGTCCCCCACCGCGTCGGCTCAAACGGCATCTCAGGGTTTATTTCAATTATGCGCGGATGCAACAATTTCTGCTCATACTGCATCGTACCCTACACCCGTGGTCGCGAACGCTCGCGCGAGGCCGACAGCATTCTCCGCGAACTCGCCGACCTCCGTGCCCGCGGCTTCAAGGAGGTGACATTGCTTGGCCAGAACGTCAACAGCTACTCGTATGGTGAGGGTGACGACCGCATCGACTTCCCGCGTCTGCTCGAAATGGTGGCACAGGCTGCCCCCGACATGCGCATTCGCTACACCACCTCCCACCCCAAGGATATGTCGGACCGCACTCTCGAGGTGATGGCCACCTACCCCAACATTGCCCGCCATGTCCACCTGCCGGTGCAGAGCGGCTCCAACTCCGTGCTTAAGGATATGAACCGCAAGTATACCCGCGAGTGGTATCTGGACCGCGTGGCAGCCATCCGCCGCATCCTCCCCGACGCCGGTCTGTCGACCGACATGTTCACCGGATTCTACAACGAAAGCGAGGACGATTTCCAGCTCACACTCCAACTGATGCGCGAAGCCGGGTTCGATGCCGCATTCATGTTTAAATATTCCGAGCGCCCAGGTACACTGGCATCGCGCGAAATGAAGGACAACGTCCCCGAAGAGGTAAAAATAGAGCGTCTGAACCGCATGATAGCCCTGCAGAACGAGCTTTCGCTCGAATCCAACCTCCGCGACGTGGGTAAAGAGTTTGAAGTGCTGGTAGAGGGGACCTCAAAGCGCAGCAAGGACGAGCTCTTTGGGCGCACATCGCAGAACAAGGTAGCTGTAT
>QLIP01017548.1_pt1 | contig 10599 bp, 6 predicted proteins | sample 1769771 | NCBI WGS metagenome assembly QLIP01 (sample SAMN09428762, study PRJNA476227) | Gut metagenome, whole genome shotgun sequencing project. | isolation source: cecum | host: Rhizomys sinensis | place: China: Jinsha town of Minqing, Fujian Province | collected 2013-09-23
GTGTATGTAGGTTGATGGAGAGGAGGTTAAAGATGCCGCAAAAATATAGCAAAAAACAGAACCCGAATGTTTATCCGTTTAATTTGCCAGTGAGCCGGACTCCAGTTTGTCTGCCGGACTACGGTTTGTCTGCCGGACTACGGTTTGTCTGCCGGACTCCGGCCTGCCAGCAACCCCGGGTCCGAACGGACGCCCGCACACCGCAACAAACTCACCTGATAAAACCAACCAGAGATAGCCGCAGTGGCAAAAGCGACGACTCGGTAGCGAATCGGCGCCCGCTCGGACCTCGAGCATGCTGCAGAACTTGCTCAGTATAGCGTGCCATCGTAGCGTGCAAGAGCATGTTGCAGAACTTGCTCAGGATAGCGGCGTGCAAGTTGTCCACACTGTCCACGCTGTCCACGCTGTCCATACCGTGGACACCGTGGACACCGTGGACAGTGTGGACAGTTAGAGTTGCCGCCGATAAGCCGCACCACTGCCGGCTGACCGACTCACAACTGCCAACAGACACGGGGTTAATAGTCGTCGAGGTTGAGGCGGTGGAGGATGTCGAGGTGCAGGAAGTTGTTGCGTTTGGCAGGCTTTACACCCTGCGTCACGATGTCGATCATGGCGTTAAGCACGTACTGCGCCTGCACCGGGATGCGACGTGTTACCAGATACTCAATCCTCCCCTCTTTAAGACACGACAGGTTGGCTTCCAGGTCGTCAAAACCCACTACGGTCCTCTCCTTGTCATGACTGCGACGCAGGTATTCGTCGATAAGATGGATACGCGAGTTGGTCATGGCAATATGCTTTACCTGCGGATTTTGAGTAAAAAAATCGTCCAAAGTCCTGCATATCTGCTTCGTATCCTTGGGGTTGATAAACAGTGTGTGAATCTTGCAGTCAGGGAAATGCTCGACTATATAGTCTAAAAACCCCTTGCGTCGCGGCTTGTTAGGGTCTGCCTTATGGTCCTTGTCGCGGATAAGACGTACCAGCGCTATCTCGGCGGGGTGATTATGATTGGTGAGCAGGAAGGCTCCCAACTGACCGCTTTTATACGGCTCGGCACCGTAGTAGACGGAATAATTAAGGTCGTCAAACTTATTGTCGACAAAGGCATAGGGTATCTCCTGTTCATCAAGACGGGAGGCAAATTCGGCTGTCTCCTGATAGAACACAGCATTCATTATCACCCCTGCCGGCTCGCTCTCCAAAATCTTGCGAGTGCAGTCCACAAACGAATTCGGGTCGGTCTGGTCGTATAGATAGTACTCCATCCGCACGTTGTACGAATATTTCTGCCTGGCACCCTCTACAAACCCTTCATGCACCTTCTCCCAATACTCCCCGGGTTTGAATTTAGGTATAAGACAAGCAAATGTCAGTGTCTTTTTTGAAGCCAACAGCGATGCATTCGGGTTGGGTCGATAACCCAAGATACTGATAGCTCGGTTCACTTTATCCTTATTTTCCTGCGACACGCGGCCGCGATTATGAATGACACGATCTACGGTGCCGCGCGATAATCCGCACAGCGTGGCTACATCAAAGATTGTAGCCTGACCCTTGACTGGTTCTTCAATTACTTTATCGCTCATCAATATGGGTGAATTTTGAAGCTGCTGACATTAGACCATTCGGCCCATTATAATATTCTTGGAAGTAACGACTTCGATATGTCTGTTCCGTAATTTCGGGTGCAAAGAAACATATTTTTTTCTGTATTATAAAATTTATTGTCACAAATTATTTGCAATTACATTTCAATTATGACAGAATTGTTGCATCCCCAAAACTTGAAACACTAAAGAAATAAATTACACAAAATTTTATTAAAAAATATTTTGCAAAATTAAAATTAAGATGTAATTTTGCGGCGTGTGCACGTGCACACCAACAAATAATTACATATTTTATGAAAAAAATCACAATTATAGGCGCGGGCATGATGGGATCTGCTTTGGCATTTCCGGCCGCAGAAAACGGGAATGAAGTTCACATCGTGGGTACTTGTCTGGACGATGAAATCATCAAGGGTTACATCGAGACTCGCAAGCACGAAAAGTTCTGTCGCCCATTTCCCGAAAACGTACAGTTCCACTATTTCAAGGACTGGAAAGAGGTGGTTAAAGGGTCCGACTTTGTTATCGGTGGCGTTTCTTCGTTTGGCGTTGACTGGTTTCTCGATGAAATCCTGACCCAGCTCGACCCTTCAATCCCGGTACTGTCGGTTACCAAAGGTCTCCGCGCCACAGAAGACGGCTCGCTGCTATCATACCCTGGCTACTGGATTAGCGAACTTGCCAAGAAAGGTATCCATCGCGACATCTGCGCAGTGGGCGGCCCCTGCACATCATACGAACTCGTATTCATGGACCCCACCGAAGTGGCATTCTGTGGCAAGGACAACAAGGCGCTACGCATGATGAAGGAAGCTATGCAGCGCCCCTACTATCATATCTCGCTTACAAACGATGTTATCGGTCTTGAAAGCGCCGTGGCATTGAAAAATGCTTACGCCATGGCCGTGACTCTGGCAGTAGGTCTCAATACCCGCTGGCACGGCGAGGAGGAACCCCAGCACTACAACTCGCAGGCTGGCACATTCTCGCAGGCCGTGCGCGAGACACACGCTCTGATGCTGCTGCAGGGTGGCACCTTCGAGAGCGAATGTATCGGCCTGGGCGACCTTTATGTTACCATCTTCAGCGGACGCACCCGTCGCTGCGGTGTTCTGATGGGTCAGGGTCTTGACTACGACCAGGTGACCGAAGCGCTGGCAGGTATCACTCTCGAAAGCCTTGTCATAACCCGCATCATGGGCAACGCCATCCGTCGCAAGGCCGAACTCGGACTCGTGGACCTCAAGCAGTTCCCCCTACTGATGCATATCGTCGAAATTCTTGACAACGGCAAGGCCGAAGCCGACCTGCCGTGGGAAGCATTCACATACGAATACCTGCTCCCCGAGAACGAAGCCTAAGCCGGGATTTTGTCGCTAACCAACTAAATTTCATTATGAAAAGACTCGTCTTTAGTATAGGATTATGTATTTGTGCAACTGCGTGTGCGTGGGGTAAAATCCCCACCGCACACACAGTTTCGATCAATTCGATTCAGGACCTGCAGAAATACTTCACCTACTCCCCCAACCGCGATATCATTATCAGCGGACACCGCGGCGGCATGATGCCCGGATACCCGGAAAACTGCATTGAATCGTGCGAAAAGACCCTCTCGCTGATGCCAACCTTCTTTGAGATTGACTTCAGTTTTACCAAGGACGGCGTGCCGGTGCTGATGCACGACCTGACTATAGACCGCACCACTACCGGACAGGGGCTGGTGGCTGACTATACCCTCGACGAACTCAAACAATTCCGCCTCGTGGACCGCAATGGCAAGGAGACCCCATACCGAATCCCCACCCTCCGGGAGATGTTGGAATGGGGGGACGGCAAGGTAGTGTTCAACTTCGACAATAAATACATCAACACCAAAGGTGTATCGGAAAAGGAGAAGAAAGATGCTCTTGAATACTACGCACGCCAGCTCAGCCCGGGGGGGGACTGGGCCAAATACCACAACATCATGCTCAGCGTCCGCTCGCTCGACGAGGCTCTGTTCTACTGGAACCGCGGCATCCGCAACGTTATGTTCTGCGTCGAAATCAGCAAACCCGAGCATTTTGAGGCATACGACAAGTCGCCGATACCCTGGGACTACATCATGGCCTATATCCGCACAGCGGTCAACCCCGAAATGCAGGATATCTACAACAAGCTCCACCAACGCGGAGTGATGACAATGACATCGATTACCGCCACCTCGGACAAGGTTAAGAACAACACCGACCGCCGCACGGCCTACCATCGTGAACTTCTTTCCGAACCCGACATAATTGAAACCGACTACCCCTCGGAGTTTCAAACTCTCCCCCGCACCCGCGCCTCCCTCCACACCCAGCAGGACGCTGCCCTCAAAGCCCGCTCCCTCCACCCCACAAAAAAGTAATCTTTTTTTCTTTTGCTTTAAATATTAACCTTATAAACAATACTCTATGAACTTAAATCCATCTCAATGCCGAATCGCATTTGGACATAGAACCATTGTTTGCTGTATAGCCGCTGTTTCATTACTTTCAGGATTCACAGAAACGAAAGCGTATTCATATCCTTTCCCTGCTGCAGAATCCAACAAAGCGAATGCAATTACAGGACAAGTAACCACTAACGATGGAGAACCGATTATCGGTGCAACAATTTCCATATCCGGAACCAATCGGGGAACTGCCACGGATGCCGACGGAAAATTCTCGATTGTCGGGAAAACACCCTGTGAACTTACAGTAAGTTACATCGGGTATGAGCCAACAAAAATAAAGCTCACAAAAGCGTCTGAAAATTTAAAAATCATGCTTAAACAGAGCACAACCAATCTTGATGAAGTTGTGGTCGTAGGGTATGGTACAATGAAGAAACGGAACCTTATCGGTGCTGTTGACCAGGTTGACTCAAAAATATTGTCGGAGCGCTCCAATACATCCGTAACTCGTGCCTTACAAGGAGCTATTCCAAATCTCAATATCACCATGACCGATGGCAAACCCACTCACAATGGCTCTTTCAACGTACGAGGGACTGGCTCTATCGGCTCAAAAGGGAGCGCTCTGGTTCTTATTGATGGGGTCGAGGGTGATATGAATATGGTAAATCCACAGGATGTGGCAAGTGTATCCGTATTAAAAGATGCGTCTTCAACCGCAATATACGGTGCACGCGGTGCATTTGGTGTAATACTTATCACAACAAAAAATGCTACCAAAGGGGATGCTACCGTAACATACAGCGGAAGCATATCCAGACGTGAACGTACCGTTGTCCCGGAACTTGTAACAAACGGATATGAGTGGACAAAAGGTTATCTGACATCTTGGGATAACTATTATAACGGTCAAAACCCATATAATAGCACTATTAACAACAATATGCCATTCTCGATGGAGTGGCTTTCCGAGTTGGAGCGACGCAACCAAGACTCATCTCTGGAGAGAGTGCGACTTAATGAGAGTGGCAATTATGAATACTACGGCAATACGGATTGGAACGAATTGTGGTATAAAGACAATAACTACTCTACCGAGCATAATCTTAATATCTCAGGCGGCACAAAAAAAGCTAACTACTATGTATCGGGACGATTCTACAGCCAAGATGGAATATATCGTATCGGAGACGAAAACTATAAGCAATATAATATCCGCTCAAAAGGTAACCTGCAAGTTAACAGCTTCCTCCGCATAGGAAACAATATGGATGTGCATATCTCTGACTATAAACAGCCAATGCTGTATTATTCGCTGCAGATTCCGCAACGAATGATGGAGCACTGCTGCCAGCCGTTAGCTATACTCCGAAATCCTGATGGGACATGGACTCGCGCTGCAGTCGTAAGCGGATATGCAGGTTTTGCCGAAGGCACAAGTTTTCAGGATGAAAACAAAATTGCATTCACCGAAAAATTTAATGCAGATTTAGACATTATCAAAAATATTCTTCGTCTTTCGGGGGATGCTTCATACAGACTTATTCGCACAAACCGTAATCGTGTAACAAACACATATACAGCATACACAGGCAAGGATAAGACTCAGATTCACAATGAAAGCCAAGGGAGCACTTTAGAAAATTACAGAGGAGATACCGATTACTGGGCAACCAACATATATGCCAATTATACCCCCAATCTTGGAGATAATCACACAGTATCTGTATTGGGTGGATGGAATGTCGAATCGCGCAAATATCGGAATCAGACTATAAAACGTCAAGGTCTGACTATTCCCGAAAAACCGTCATTCAGCCTTATGGATGGAGTTACAAACGATCCTACGGCCGGAGGAAACGATTGGAGTTATGCCGGTGCATTTTTCCGTATTAACTACAATTTTAAGGATAAATACCTTTTAGAGGTTTCTGGTCGATACGACGGCTCTTCAAAATTCCCCGAAAACTCAAAATGGGGATTCTTCCCTTCTATGTCCGCGGGTTGGAGAGTCAATGAGGAAGCTTTTATGAGTGCCACACGCTCATGGCTTAACAACCTTAAAATTAGAGCATCCATAGGCTCTATGGGTAACGGAAACATTGACCCGTATAAGTATATCGACTATATGAAAATCTCTACTACATCAGTTTTGATTGGAGATGCATTAGGCTCATATACGTCTGCACCCGGGGCAATTCCGCTATCGCTGACATGGGAAAAGTCTACAACATACGATTTTGGTCTTGATGCCGACTTGCTAAATAACAGATTGGGAATAGGTCTCGACTGGTATCGCCGCAATACAACTGACATGTACACCGTGGGTGTAAGTCTGCCTGCGGTATTCGGTGCAGCAGCCCCCAAGGGGAATAACGCTTCGCTGCGTACAGATGGGTGGGAAGTATCTCTTTCATGGAAAGACAGCTTCCACATTTTCAATAAACCTCTCGACTATAATATCAAAGGGATGTTGTGGGACGCACGAAGCATCGTTACCAAGTACATCAACCCCAATGGAAATCTTTCAGATTATTATGAGGGACAGGAAATTGGCGAAATATGGGGCTTTAGAGTAGAAGGTCTCTTCCGCGATCAGGAGGATATAGATTCGCATGCCAAACAGACTTTCCTATCTGCATCCGATAAGATTTCCCGTCCGGGAACTCTCAAATTTGCCGACTTGAATCAGGACGGTATAATCGATTTTGGGAATAAGACTCTCAGCGACCCTGGAGACAGAACCATCATCGGTAACGAGACTCCCCACTTGATGTATGGCATCAATCTTGGACTTAATTATGGCGGATTCGGCATTTCTGCATTCTTGCAGGGTGTTGGGAAAAGAGACTGGTATCCACGTTATGATTCAGGCTATTTCTGGGGTCAATACAACCGTCCTTTTGGATATATGCTGAAAGAGCATACCGGCAACGATGTTTACCGTCCGGAACTTGACAACTGGGATACAGCCTACTGGCCGCTTTACACAACATATCAGGCACATGAAGACAAGGATACACGCACACTGAGAAATGCAAACGACCGCTTCCTCCAGAACGCTGCATACCTGCGCTTTAAAAATCTTACTTTAGAATACAGCCTACCCCTAAACATCTGCAAAACTTTGGGAATGACTAACATTAAGGTTTGGTTAAGTGGAGAGAATATATACACTTGGACTCCACTTAAAAAACATGCTCCCAATTTTGACCCAGAGGTAATTTCATCGGGCGACAGCGATTTCCGCGAAGAGGGGGATGGTTATTCCTATCCTATGCAAAAAGTTTTCACATTAGGTTTGAACATTACACTCTAACATCGAGATTTGATTTATGAAATTTAGAATATTTTTTGCCATAGCCGCTACTGCGCTTTTCGCGTCTTCCTGCGACGACTTTTTGACAAAAGAAGATCCAAACAAAGTAGACGCATCAAGCTACTTCAGAAATGAAACTGACTTAAAAACCTATTCAAACGGATTTCTGCAAAACATGCTTCCTGATGCCGAAAGCATTGCCACTGGAGACAAATATGCAGACTGCCTAAGTTGGAGAGGTCCGTGGAGTTATCTTCAGTCATCATATAATTCTGACGATCAAGGTGGCTGGAGCTGGACTCAACTCCGCAATATCAATTACTATCTCAACAACTTGAACCGAGCCAACTGTTCGGAGGTTTTAAAACGCCACTACGAAGGAGTGGGGCGCTTTTGGAGAGCCTACTTCTACTTTGAAAAGGTGAAGACGTTTGGGGCCGTGCCATGGTATACTGAAGTTATCGACAGCGATGATTCAGAAATGCTGTTCAAAGAGAGGGACAGCCGAGAAGAGGTAATGCGCCACATCCTTGACGACATCAATTTTGCCTCCGAGAACTGCATTACCTCTACTGCTCTGGAGGTTAATTCCGTTCAGATTACAAAATATGTGGCTCTTGCCATGAAAGCAAGAATTTGCCTTTTTGAGGGAACATACCGAAAGTATCATTCAAAAGATCCTTCCACCGGCCTTCCCTGGATTGCCGATGAATCTGCAAAATACCTTAAAGAATGTGCTTCCGCTTGTGAAGTATTAATGAGAAGCGGAAGATATTCAATTACAAATTCTGATGTAAAAACTCAATACCGCAAATTATTTACATCAGAAAATGTAGATACCAAAGAGATTATATGGGCCAGAGCATATAATGCCGGACTGAATGTAGTGCATCAGTTAAACTCTATTTTTACAGTCCAGCAATACGGAAGTTTTGCTGCAACAAAGCAGTTTGTCAACACTTATCTCACACTCGATGGGACTCCATTCACTAACATAGCTGATTATGATAAAATTCCTTTCAGCCAAGAATTTAAAAATCGAGATTGGAGAATGAGTCAGTCATTCCGTCACCCGGGTTATACAAGACTTGACAAGGGTGTCGATGTGGCACAAGCGCCTAATTTCAATTATTCATCAACAGGTTACCAACCAATAAAATGGGTAATCGACGATATCAGTTTAGACGGCAATACTTCTCCTTGCAACAACTCAATTCCGATAATACGTTATGCTGAAATTCTTCTTGCCTATGCCGAAGCAAAAGCCGAATTAAATGAATTCAACAATAGTATCTGGGATAAGACAATCAAGCCCATTCGTGAACGTGCCGGCGTAAAATCCATTATGCCAACATCGGCCGACTCATATATGGCTGAGTATTTTCTTAACACAGTCTCTGACCCGGTTATTCTTGAAATTAGAAGAGAACGCGGCACAGAACTGTTTATGGAAAACCTTAGATGGGATGACTGTATGCGCTGGCATATGGGAGAATTGTTGGAGCGCGAATGGCTTGGCATATACGTCCCGGCAATGAACACCAATTACGATCTTGATTTAGATGGCAAGAATGACGTTTGCTTCGTTGAGAAGACTCCAGCCTCTCCCAAAAGCGGTATTCAATATCGTATTATCGGGACCGATTTCCAACTCACAGAAGGCACATCGGGCAACCTTATTTCCTATAAAAATGTAGAACGCAGCTGGTCTGACAAAAAATATCTACGTCCTATTCCAACTTCTGCAATTAAAGATAATCCCAACTTAAAACAGAATCCAGGCTGGGAAAAATAATTCACCTCCCAATAATAATTAGTTATGAAACGACAGTTTAACAATTTTGTCCTTCTTTTCATCTCTATTCTGGTCACAGCAATCTGCTTTACCGGATGCAAACAGGAGGACGAGGAAAAATACCTTGTTAGAGAAACTGACAGCATCACATTCGACAGCAATCTCAAATCGAGCAAAACAATTACCTTGCGCTGCAACGGCGAATGGCATGCTGTAATTCCTGATGGAGCCGAGTGGGTTTCTTTCGTGCCTGAAAAAGGTGTAGGCAACGGTTCTTTCGAAAATCTGGAAGTAGTTGCCGATGATAATCGCGGTGCCGAAAGAGAAACCACTGTGTATCTTGAATGCGCTGGTATTCAATATCCAATCAAAGTTAAACAGGCTGATGGCCAGATTATATACTCGGATGTTGCTATTGTCGGCAGTCTTAAGCACAAAGAAATCTCAGAAGCCAAAATAACTGTAAACTACAACAAGGCATTTGGAGACGAAAAGGTGACTGTATCCGGAAAAATCGAAGGTGGAGTGAGTGGCATAGCAATTGACCCGACAGAAATAAATCTTCAAAAAGGTAACGGTCAGCTTTCTGTTGACATAAAAGGGACTCCTGCTTCGGACGGCGATATTTCAATCCTTATCAGCATCAACGACAAGGAAATTGGCACCATTAAAACAACTGTCCTCAAAGCCGATGAACTACCAGTTGAGGGTCTCCCTGTATCTTGGAATTTCAGCCCTATTAAGGGAACTGCCGATGACGTTTCAGCCTTAAAAGCAGCCCATCCTGAATGGTTGTCAACAGAACATTACTGTGGCAGTGATGCCGGTTCTGGGCGTCTGAGCATCATTGAAGCCACTGGGAAAACTGCTACAGCAGTTAACGGATGGGGTTTCAATGACGGACACCTTTACCTCAAAGGTTTGTATCTTGATGATTACATTCTGTTCTCTGTTCCTGTCAAGAATTTCAAAGCTAATACTAAACTTAAATTCAAGGGAAGTATCGGTGGTTCCGGTTCAGCCGCTGCATTCTTTATGATTGAATATTCTACTGATAAAACCAATTGGACTCAGGCTGAAGGGGCTCAGAATGGAACATTCAATGACAAGACTTTCGATTACCACATCCAAGCTGTAGACGCAACTACCACAGTAGGTGATAACTGTGGCAACTTCGACAACACATTCTCTATCAAAGATGCTGTCGAAAACGGTACCATCTATATTCGCATGCGTGTATGTGCAAATGTACGAGTTGGCCTTACAAGCACAATTACAAATACCGGTGGTGGTTCAAATCGTATTAAAGGTGTAACCTCTATTTCCATAGTCGAATAATCTGCATTAAGTTAAATCCGGATGGGGTGTGTCATCTCAATTTATCTTGACACACCCCAGCCGCAAATGAAGTTGTTTAAACTTATTTTTTATTAAGATTTGCGAG
>QLIP01003088.1_pt1 | contig 10585 bp, 10 predicted proteins | sample 1769771 | NCBI WGS metagenome assembly QLIP01 (sample SAMN09428762, study PRJNA476227) | Gut metagenome, whole genome shotgun sequencing project. | isolation source: cecum | host: Rhizomys sinensis | place: China: Jinsha town of Minqing, Fujian Province | collected 2013-09-23
GACTGTGGAAAAAACAACAAAGGAACGTCATTCTGCGCTTTGCGCAGCAAAGCGCAGAATCTCTTCAAATGAAAACGACAAAAAATTAAAAACCGAGATTCTTCTGCTCGCTCTTGCTCCCTCAGAATGACAGTAAATTTTTTTCCGTCATCCCAAATGAATAAACGTCATTCTGAGCTTTGCGCAGCAAAGCGAAGAATCTCTTCAAATGAAAGCGACAAAAAATTAAAAATGAGATTCTTCGGCAACTGCGTTGCCTCAGAATGACGCTTTGCTTTGTAAATTTTTCTGCGCTCTCCCTCAGAATGACGTTTTCGCGGGTTTCTTCTGCGCGCACCACGGTGAGCAGCAAAAAATTTTCAAAAAAAGGATTAGAATTTTTTGAAGAACTTTTTTTAAAAAACCAAAATGAAGGCTTTGCATTCTTTGTTTGTCATCAGCGCTCCCAGTGGGGCGGGGAAAACCACCTTGGTGCGGCAATTGTTGCGCCAAAATTCCAATTTAAAACTTTCCGTTTCCACCACCACACGCTCACCGCGCGCGGGCGAAAAAGAAGGGGAAGATTATTTTTTTGTGGATGTCCCCTTTTTTCAAAAAATGATTAAAGAAAACGCATTTATAGAATACGCCACGGTGCACGGGAATTTTTACGGCACTTCCCAAAAATGGGTGAAAGAGACTTTGAAAACCCACGATGTCTTGCTGGAAATTGACGTGCAAGGCGCAAAGCAAATTAAACAAATTTTCAAAGAATCCGTATTGATTTTTATTCTTCCCCCCTCACTTCAAGTTTTAGAAGAGCGTTTAAAAAATCGCGCAACCGATTCCGAGGAAGTGATCGAAAAGCGCTTAAACGCCGCGCGGGGTGAAATGCGCGAAGCGCAACATTTTGATTATGCTATTATGAACGCCCATTTGGCGGATGCCGTGCGCGCCTTAGAATCTGTGGTGTTGGCAGAAAGTTTGCGCACGGTTTATCAACAACAACGCCACCCGGAATTGTTTTTGAATTGTTGAGGATTTTATGGCCAGAGTGACTGTGGAAGATTGTTTAGAAAAAGTGCCCAATCGTTTTGAAATGACCTTGGCGGCGGCGCATCGCGCAAGAGAAATCGCCAATGGGTCTACCCCGCGTTTAAAAGAAGCCAAACCCCATAAACCTTCGGTGCTTGCCTTGCAGGAAGTGGCGGCGGGTGTGACCGGAATAGAAGCCATTTCTGCTAAGCAAGCTTAACCCAAAGGCGTGGATATGGCTGACTTTGATATTGACGGCGCGTTCCACGAACTTTTAAAAGATTTGCATTATTTGCCCTTGGGCGATGCCGGAAAAATTCAAGCGGCGTTTTCTTGCGCCAAACGCGCGCACGCCAACCAAAAACGCGCCTCGGGCGAACCGTATATCAGCCATCCTTTGTCGGTTGCCAAAACTGCGGCTTCTTGGCATTTGGATTGCGATGCCATTTGCGCGGCATTGTTGCACGATGTCTTGGAAGACACCCGCACCAGCAAAAGTGAATTGTTGTGCCAGTTTGGCAGAAACGTGGCGGGCTTGGTGGATGGTTTGTCTAAGTTGGACAAATTGGAATTTTCCTCTTACCAAGAAGCGCAAGCGGAAAACTTTCGCAAAATGCTCTTTGCAATGGCAAAAGATTTGCGCATCGTGCTAATTAAATTAGCAGATAGACGCCACAATTTGCACACCTTGGGCGCAATGCGACCCGACAAACAAAAGCGCATTGCCAAAGAAACGCAAGAAATTTACGCCCCCATTGCTTTTCGTTTGGGTTTGATGACGCTTTATCGCGAATTCAACGATTTGGCGTATCAACTGATTTACCCCAAGCGTGCAGAAGTTTTAAAAAAAGCCATTTTGAATGCGCAAAAAGACCATCAAGCGCTCTCCTTTCAAATTATTGAAAGCGTGGAAGCCTGTTTGGCGGAAAACCAAATCCACGCCCGCGTTTTAACGCGGGATAAAGGGCTTTATTACGTGGTGGATCAAATGCACAAACGCCAAATGACCTTTTCGCAAGTGATGGATATGCACCATTTGCGTGTGATTGTGGATGATTTACCGCAATGTTACGTGGCTTTGGGCGTGTTACATAAACTTTATGCGCCCATCCACGGCAGCATTTTTGATTACGTGGCCTTACCCAAAGCAAACGGTTATCAATCTCTGCACAGCGCCTTGATTGGACCCGGGGGAACGCCCATTCACGTGCATATTCGCACGCATTCTATGCATTTAACGGCGGAAGAAGGCATTTTGCGCTTGTGGGATGGGGCAAAAGCCAATTTGGACGCAGAACATTTGGAAGCGCGTTCCACCCAATGGTTGCAATCTTTGTTAGATATGCAAACCGATGATTCTTCCGAGTTTTTTGAAAACGTGAAAACGGATTTGTTCCCGGATGATGTTTACGTTTTCACGCCCACCGGTCAAATTTACCCTTTACAAAATGGGGCAACCGTCTTGGATTTTGCTTATGCCGTGCATTCCGATGTGGGACAGCACGCCGCTTCTGCCACCCTCAACGAAGACCCCGTGGAATTCAACCACGTTTTAAACAATGGGGATGTGGTGAAAATCACCACCGATAAAAACATCAACCCCACCGAGGCGTGGTTGCAATGGGTGAAAACGGGCAGAGCCAAAAGTCGCATTCGGCAGTTTTTGCGCTCCCAAGAAAGCGATGGTGTTTTGCGTTTGGGGCGCTATATGTTGGAACAAGAATTGTTGAATTTGGGAATGGTGCAGGCGAACATTCCTTCTTTAACGTGGACAGGTTTACTGCAATCTTATGGCTACAAAACAATGGAGGATCTTTATTCTGAGATTGGCTCAGGCAGAAAATCCGCTTCTTTGATGGTGCGCCGCTTGATTGCCCGCGAAAACACCAAAGCGGAAAACAAAAGCGCCTTAGCCATTCGCGGGGATGAAGGCTTGGCGTTGCAATACGCCACCTGTTGTTCGCCTATCCCGGATGACGACATCGTGGGCGTTTTCCGCCAAGGGCGTGGTTTGGTGGTGCATCGAGCCAACTGCGAATTGATTACCAAGTCTTTAAAAACCGAGCCTGAAAAGTGGTTGACCTTGTCGTGGCAAGCCAATGAAGAAAGTTTGTTTGATGCCCAAGTGTTGATTCGCACGCAAAAAATCCGCGGTATTTTGTCTAAAATCAGCGCCGTCATCAGTGAATCAGGCGCAGGCATTGAGCAAGTGAATATGGATTCCTTAGAGCCCAACACCATTGATTTTCGCTTCACCTTACAAGTGCACAACCGCAAACAATTGGCGGAAATTTTTCGTCAAATACGCGCGATTTCCGGCTTTTTAAATGTCTCGCGTTTTAAAGAAAGCCTTGCGGGGAGAACGCGATGAAAATCATTGTTTTGGGGGCAGGGGTGGTCGGCGTGACCACCGCGTGGTTTTTAAGAGAAGAGGGCGCAGAGGTGGTGGTGATTGACCGCCAAGATTCTGCGGGCAAAGAAACCAGCTTTGCCAACGGCGGGCAAATCTCCGTTTCTCACGCCGAGCCTTGGGCGAATCCGCACGTTTTGGGGAATGTGGCGCGTTGGTTATTCAAAAAAAATGCGCCGCTTTTGTGGCATTTTCGCGCGGATTTCAACCAGTGGCGCTGGGCGTTGGAATTTTTGCGGGAATGTCCGGAAAGTCGCACGCGCAAAAATGTGGCGGCTATTTTGAATTTGGCTTTGTTTAGTCGCCAAACCTTGCAAAATTTGCGCGAAAAAGAAGCTTTAAATTACGAACAATCTACGCGTGGCATTTTGCATTTGTATGACGATGAGCGTTCTTTAAAAAGTGCGCACAATGCGCTTTCTTGGATGCAGGAATTGGGTTTAGACCGCCGTTTTATCAGTAAAGAAGAAGCCCTTCATTTAGAGCCAGCGCTGAAAAGCGCGAAAAAAAACATTCTGGGCGCAGATTTAACGTTGAGCGATGAATCGGGCGATGCGTTTTTATTCACCCAACAATTGGCGCAAAAAGCAAAAGAAAAGGGCGTGGAATTTTTGTTTTCCACGCGCGCCCAAAAATTGGTGGCGCAGGATGACAAAATCGCCGGAGTGGTGATTGAAAATGCAGAAAATCCAGATTCCACTTTGCTCACGGCGGATGCCTACATCGTGGCGTTGGGCAGTTTTTCCGCGCCGTTTTTGCAAGCTTTGGGGCTGCGCTTACCCATTCAGCCGGCAAAAGGCTATTCCATCACTTTGGATTTAACCGAACAAAGCGTAGCGCCACTGTTGAGCTTAACGGATGATTCCAAAAAATTGGTGTTTTCGCGCTTGGGCAATCGTCTGCGCGTGGCGGGCACGGCGGAATTCAACGGCTTTAATTTGGATTTGGATGAAGCGCGCGCGCAAAACATTTTGAATGAAACCTTGGAATGGTTTCCGCAAATTCATCACCAAGGCGACCCCCATTTTTGGTGCGGATTGCGCCCTGCCACCCCTTCCAATTGCCCTTTGATTGGCAAAACTCGTTTTGAGAATTTGTGGCTCAATACCGGTCACGGCACGCTGGGCTGGACGCTTTCTTGCGGCTCAGGCTTTTTGCTTTCTCAAATGCTGGCGCAAAAACCCTTAAAAGGCATTTTCGCCCACCGCATTTTCCCTTTTTTGGAACGTTAAAATTTTTCCACGGTGAACCTTTGATTTTTTTCAAAAATTTTGAAGGTTCACCGTGGAAATTAGGCAAAGCCCGAAGAATCTTTCTTTGGATTCAAGTTGCCCGCGTAGCCTTGAAGAGAGAGGGGTTTGGGTATTTTTTCCCCATTGGATTGCATATCCTCCACCACATCGCCCACAAGTTTGACAATCCCAGAAAGGGCGGCAAGTTGCTCTTTTTCCATCCACGATAAACTGGGAAATTCGGCACAAAGACCGATGAATTCCTTGTCCTCCTCAGACCAAATGACACGATAGGAATATTGTTTAGCGTTCATTTTGGGAAGGCTCGGCGTAAGATGGCAAACAACATTATTTTGTCTAAAAACTCCTCAAAACGCACCCGCTACCTCACCGGAATAGTCCCTTACCTTCTCGGTATAAACCGTCTAAGGTAGCGTTGTATATCGTAACAATAGAGGCAGCCAAAGTGATATCACAATCGCTACAATAATAGATACCCGAATTTTTCAAGGCGTTCAATATATGCTTCCAATAGCATTTTTTCATATTCTTCGTGCCCTTTTACAAAGTCTTCTTTGTCTAAGCTCTCTCTCAATTTTTCTAAAACCTTCTCCTTATTTTCCTCAGTAGGGTAAATAAGCATCCCACTTCCTGCCCTTACTTGAGCCTTTCTTGTAATGACATCATACTTTCTAGCTATCGCCTTTCTTGCATTTACTGTTAAACAGCCCAACATCTCGTCGTCCTCCCATAGGCTTTTTTTCTCAACTCCCTTGATACGTCCAATGGCTTTCCTCAGAGTTTTCTCTTCAAATTCTGCGTATTCTTTTTCAAAATCAAAATCTTTTTTTTCAAGCTTCGTTTCCAAGTCTTTTAAAATCTTATTGCTCTCTTCTGCGGGAGTTTTTTCAGCGCAGGCCTTGCCGGTTATTTTTTTATATTTAGAGTAAATTTCATCTTTTTTTTGGCGCGTTGCTTTTATTTCTTTTTCTTCTTTTTGTATTTCTTTGGTCTCGGCTTTGGCCTCAGAAGTGCAGGCGGTTACCCCTCCCCCCCGCGGAGATGAGTAAAGCGGGCATCAATAATGCGAGCAACTGTTTTTTCATTGGTGTTCCTTTCAATTTAAGTTTAAAAAAAATGAGCTGCGATTGTAACGCATTGCTACAAAAAGCGGCGTGTTTTTTTAAAAAAATGGGAGTTTACCGTGGAGTGAGGGGTATTATTCTATTATTTTTTCAATATTTCCAATGGCGTAAAGCGGAATATCATAAAGCTGATTTTCATTTAATTTATAATCCGCCAAAGAGGTTCTAATGGCTTTTTGAGGTTGATATTTTTCCATAAAACTTTTTAAACTTTTGGCTTTTAAATTTTTTTCTGCTTTCACTTCAACGGGAATAATATTGCCTTTGAATTGAATCATAAAATCAATTTCATTGTGACCGGTTTCATTCATCCAATAATAAATGGGCATTGAATAATCCAAACTTTTTAGTTGTTGATAAACATATTGTTCCGCAATTGCGCCTTTAAATTCTTCAAAAATTTTATTTTGTTGTAAAAGGGTTTGCGCTTCTAAATTCGTTAAGGCAGACAATAACCCTACATCCAAAAGATAGAGTTTAAAAGCGTCCAAATCACGGTAAGCATCTATGGGTAAATCCGGTTTTTTCACGCGATAAACCTGATAAACCAAGCCGGCGTCTTTTAACAAACACAGTGCCAATTCATATTCTTTTGCCCGCGCGCCCGGTTTAATGGCGTTGTAAATAAATTTTTTATTTTCTTTTGCCAATTGCACGCCAATATTGCGCCACAACATTTTTATTTTTTCAACAATATTATTTTGCGCGTGTTTTGAAAAATCATTTTCATAGGCATTTAAAATGTTTTTTTGAACTTTCCTCACCCTTTTATAATCTTTGTAATGAATAAAATTTTGAACCACTTCCGGCATTCCGCCAATATAACAATACATTTTAACGAGGGTTGTTAATTCATTATGAAAAATTTTCAACATTGGAAAATCTTTTTGGTGAATTAAATCAATATATTTTTCTTTTCCCAACGCCGCAACAAATTCAAAAAAATCCATTGGGTAAAGATTAAAAAAAGAAATCTTTCCCACCGGAAAACCCGTTCCCTCGTGGTGCATTAAACCCAACAAACTGCCTGCTGCAACAATGTCCAAATCCGGCGCTTCTTCATTAAAATATTTCAGCGCCGTTAAAGCTTTGGGACATTCTTGGATTTCATCAAAAATCAACAAAGTGTTTGCGGGGTTGATTTTAACGCCGGATAAAATCTCAAAAGCTTCTATTAAACGCGGAATTTTATAACCGCTTTCAAAAAGGGAGGAAAGCTCAGGGTTGTTGTCAAAATTAAGATAAATAAAACGCTCATAATATTGCCGCCCCAATTCTTTCATCAGCCACGTTTTCCCAACCTGCCGTGCGCCTTCTATAATCAAGGGCTTGTGGGGCTTTTCTTCTTTCCATTCTTTCAATTGATAAAGCGCAGAGCGTTCCATAAAAAACTCCTTTCTTTCCCTCTATTTTTACATTTTTTGACAGGAAAGTTTAACCCAACTGCACATTTTTTGAAGGGAAAATTTGGGTGAAATCCACACTTTTTGACAGGAAAATTTCACCCAAACACACATTTTTTGAAGGGAAAAAATCCACGGTCAACCTTCAAAAAATTTTAAAAAAAAGAAAGGTTGACCGTGGAAAAGTTTATTTTAAATTTTCTAAGTAGAGGGCGGCGTCCAAGGCGGCCATACAGCCGGAAGCCGCGGAGGTGCAGGCTTGTTGGTAATAAGAATCTTGCACGTCCCCTGCGGCAAAAACGCCCGCAATGTGGGTGGCGGTGGCGTTGCCTTTTTTTCCGCCTTGGGTTTGGATGTAGCCGTTTTCTAAATGCAATTGCCCTTCAAAAAGTTGGGTGTTGGGGGAATGCCCAATGGCAATGAAAACGCCCAAAACCTTTAAAATTTCCTTGCCCTTGGGGGTGTTGATTTTTAAAGCATTCACCCCTTTTTCATCGCCTAAAATTTCTTCCACGGTAGACTGCATTTTTAATTCAATTTTGCCTTGTTGAACGGCTTCGTTTAAATGGGCCACCATTATTTTTTCTGCGCGAAACGTATCGCGCCGATGAATGAGCGTGACTTTTTGGGCAATCTTTGCCAAATAAAGCGCTTCTTCCACGGCGGCGTTGCCCCCGCCTACCACGGCAACGTGTTCGTTTTTATAAAAAAAACCATCGCAGGTGGCGCAGGCGGAAACGCCTTTGCCTATAAACTTTGCTTCTGATTCCAAACCCAAATATTTTGCCGAGGCGCCGGTTGCAATAATTAAGGCGTCACAAGAATATTCTTCTGAATCGCTTTTTAAATAAAAAGGGCGTTGGGTTAAATCTGCTTGGGTGATTTCATCAAAAATAATGTTTGTTTCAAAACGCTTGGCGTGCTCTTCAAAACGCGCCATTAAATCTGCGCCCAAAACGCCCATTGCATCCGCTGGCCAATTGTCCACCATTGTGGTGTTCATCAATTGTCCGCCTTGGGCAAGACCGGTGATTAAAACAGGTTTTAAATTGGCGCGCGCGGCGTAGATGGCGGCGGTATAACCGGCTGGGCCCGAGCCCAAAATCAACAAGCGAGCGTGTTTCATTCTTTCTCCTTTTTTTAAAGGTTAAAATTTTACAAAGCAATGCGCCTTGCATAGCGCTACAATAAGTTTTTTTTAAAAAGATGGGTGTGACTTATGCATAATTCCATTCGTGGCTCATTGGTTGCCATTATTACACCGATGTTTGAAGACGGCAGTTTGGATTTGGATTCTTTAAAAAAACTCATCCAATTCCACATTGAACAACAAACGGACGCCATTGTGATTGTGGGCACGTCCGGGGAATCGCCTACGGTATCCGTGGAAGAGCATTCTATGCTGATTAGTAAAGCGGTGGAATTTGCGGCAAAACGCGTGCCGGTGATTGCCGGAACGGGCGCAAATTCCACCAGCGAAGCCATTGAATTAACGCAGTTTGCCCAAAAAGCCGGCGCAGATATGGCTTTGTCCGTTGTGCCGTATTACAACAAACCCACCCAAGAAGGCTTATATCAGCACTTCAAAACCATTGCGGAAAAGGTGGATTTACCCTTGATTTTATACAACGTGCCGGGCAGAACGGCGGCGGATTTACAAAATGAGACCGTTTTAAAATTGGCGCAAATTCCCAACATCGCCGGAATTAAAGACGCCACGGGAGATTTATCCCGCGCTTTTGATTTAATCCTGCGTGCTCCCAAAAATTTTGCGCTTTACAGCGGAGACGATATGACGGCCACTTCCACCATTTTGATGGGCTATTGGGGCGATATTTCCGTCACCGCCAATGTTGCACCGCGCCTGATGCACGAATTGACGCACGCCGCTTTAAAAGGCGATGTAGAAACCGCCAAAAAGCTGCATTTGCAGCTTTATCACCTGCACCGCGATTTATTCTGCGAAGCCAACCCCATCCCCGTAAAATGGGCGGCTTCGCGCTTGGGACTTTGTCCAAAGGGCATTCGCTTACCCTTGACGCCTTTATCAGAAAGCGGGCAAAAAAAGGTGGAAGCGGCGTTGAAATCCGCCCAACTCATTTAAATATAGGAAACAAAAAAAATGCCTTTTTCCCCCAACTTTCAAAAAATTTGCTTGTTGTCCGTGGCGTTTTCTTTAAACGCTTGTTACAGCACCTCTTTGATTCCCGAAACCAAAAAGGTGGATTACCAATCCGCAAAGCCGGCTGCTACCCTTGAAATTCCGCCGAATTTGTCGCAAATCACCCAAGATGAAGGCAAAATCGTCCCGGAAAGCCAAGGGCGCGGAACGGCTTCTTTGGTGGCTTACCAAACGGAGCGTCAATCCGAGGAAGGCAACCTCACGGTGTTGCCCCCAGTGGATAAAGTGAAAATGCAACGTTTGGGCAATGAACGCTGGCTGAGCGTTGCAGAAAAGCCAGAAAATTTATGGAAAATTTTAAAAAGTTTTTGGGAAGAAACCGGTTTTGTGTTAGAAACGGAGCGCCCGGAAACCGGCATTATGGAAACCAACTGGGCGGAAAATCGCGCCAAATTGCCGGATGACCTCATTCGCCGCACCTTGGGGCGCTTTTTGGATTCCCTTTATTCCACGGGCGAGCGCGATAAATTTAGAACACGCTTAGAGCCTTCCACTGAAAAAGGGTATACGGATATTTTCATCAGCCACCGCGGGATGGAAGAAGTTTATACCTCCTCTTTACAAGAAGACACGCGCTGGCAACCGCGCGCACCAGACCCGGAATTGGAAGCGGAAATGTTGCGCCGCTTGATGTTGCGTTTGGGCTTAAACGAAGAAAAAGCCCAAAGCGCTTTAAAATCCACTGAAACCGCCGCGCCACAAGCCCACATTGTGCCCGCGGCGAACGCTCAACTTGCGGATGTGTTAATCGTCAAAGATCGCTTTGACCGCGCGTGGCGCAGGGTGGGTTTGGCGTTGGATCGCGTGGGTTTTACAGTGGAAGACCGAGACCGTCAATCGGGCGTTTATTTTGTGCGTTACGTGGATGCGGACGCGCAATCTGCCAAAAAGTCGTGGTTGGAGAAGGTTTCGTTTTGGAAAAGTGCGCCGCAACCCAGCACGCGTTACCGCATTGGGGTGAAACCCGAAGGGGAGGAGACGCGCGTTTCTGTGTTAACCGCGGAAGGGATGGAGGATCTTTCCCCCACGGCTAAAAAAATCATCCAATTGCTGGCGGAACAATTGCGGTAAAGCATAAAACATCCAAAAAAAATCCACGGTCGACCGTGGATTTTTTTGAGGAAATTTTTCCACACAACAAAACGTCATTCTGAGCTTGCGTAACAAACCGTCATTCTGAGTTTGCGTAACAAACCGTC
>QLIP01107120.1_pt1 | contig 10578 bp, 11 predicted proteins | sample 1769771 | NCBI WGS metagenome assembly QLIP01 (sample SAMN09428762, study PRJNA476227) | Gut metagenome, whole genome shotgun sequencing project. | isolation source: cecum | host: Rhizomys sinensis | place: China: Jinsha town of Minqing, Fujian Province | collected 2013-09-23
ACAGGTATCATTCACAAAGGAATAAATCGGTATTCCATAAGAAGCATCCTCCTCAATGCTCTCTAATAGCTTCTCGACAAAAAATACAATCTATTCCTTTGCTTTCCCTACCCCTCCGGCAGGTACGTAGGCGCTTTTTTCGGGCTGGAGCCTTTGATAACTTCATGGTAGTAGGCATACGTCATTGCCCTTCCTTCTTTTAGGATATCAGCGTCTAACACTTTCCCTAAAAATACGGTATGCGTCTGCGTTTCCATCGTATCAATGACTTCGCACACGATATAAGCGCATGCATCGCTGACAACCGGCAGCATGCCCTTTACTTCGTTTGCCACTTTATCAAATTTGTTCTCCGTTTCTCCAGAATAAAAGCCAAAAGTCCCAATGATGGACGGGTCTGACTGCTCTGAAAGAATTGAGATTGCAAATTTGCCGCATTCCTTGATGCATTTGTTCGTATAGTTCTCATGGTTTATGCTGACTGCGATCGTCGCTGGCGAAGAAGTGATTTGCATCGCGCTGTTAGCGGTGCAGCCGGTCGGCCTGCCGTTATCCCAAGTCGATACGACATACACGCCGTACGACAACTTTCTAAATGCATTGCTGTTCATAATATCCTCCATTCTAACTAATTCTGTTTTGTTATATTTTGCGCAATCTGCAGGTATTGTATTCGAATTGCAATACGCCGCAGCCTTGCTGCGGCGTATTATGCACTTTCTGCTTATTTTGCAGCAATTTCTGCTTTCAGCTTTTCTGTCAGTGGTGGAAGGATCTTGTTCAAATCTCCAACGATGCCATAATCAGCCACATCGAAAATCGGTGCTGTTTCATCTTTGTTGATCGCAATAATCAGGTCGGATTCTTCCATGCCAGCCAAATGCTGGATTGCACCAGAAATACCAATCGCAAAATATACGTTCGGCCGTACTGTTTTGCCGGTCTGTCCAACCTGTAAGTCTTTTGGCTTCCAGCCTGCGTCTACTACTGCACGGGAGCAGCTTACGGTAGCGCCAAGCACCTTTGCCAGATCCTCTAACAGTGCAAAGTTTTCCGGGCTGCCTACGCCGCGCCCGCCGGAAACAAGGATTTTTGCATCCATAATGTCCACCGTATCCACAACGGATTTTACAACTTCCAGAATTTCTACATATTTGTCATTCGGCGTAAATCCTGGGTTAAACTCTTCGATTACAGCCTTTGCGCCTTCCACTTTCGGAGCTTTTTGCATAACGCCCGGGCGGACAGTAGCCATCTGCGGCCTAAAATCCGGGCACGCGATCGTTGCGATCGTATTGCCGCCAAATGCCGGCCTTGTCATTAACAGCTGGTTGTGCTTTTGCTCTTTGCCCGGAATTGGATTGATCGGAAAATCACCGATGTCTAACTGTGTACAGTCTGCCGTCAAGCCGGTATGTACCCTCGCGGACACACGGGGGCCTAAATCCCTTCCGATCGCCGTCGCGCCTACTAAGAAAATTTCCGGTTTGTATTTCTTGATCACTTCTGATAATGCATGTGCATACGGCTCTGTCCTGTATTCTTTTAATTCCGGGTCATCTACAAGGATAACCTTGTCTGCGCCATAAACTGCCAGTTCATCCGCAAGCGCCTTAACATCCGAGCCAACCAAAACCGCCGTTACTTCTGTTCCTAAGTCTTTTGCAAGATCTTTTCCTTTGCCAACAAGCTCTAAAGCAATCCCACTTAACTTATTGTCCACCTGCTGTGCAAAGACATATACACCCTTATATTCTTCTAAATTCATCTTGATACCCATGCCTTTCTATAATTAAATTACGTGTTTTACTTTTAACTTGTCAACAATGTAGTCCACAGATTCCGCAACGTCTAACACAACCTTCTGGCCTGCGCCTTTGCGTACTTTATCCGATGCTTTTGCAATCTGGGTCGGTGAGCCTTTTAAGCCAATGTTGGAATCGTCCACATCCTTAAGGTCTGCACGTCCCCAAATGGTCACTTCTGCCTTATACGCATCAAAAATCCCGCCCGGCGTCATATAGCGCGGCTCATTCAATTCTGCAAGTGCTGTGATCAGGCATGGCATTTTTGCCTTTAATACATGATACCTGTCATCATACTGACGCTCTACGATCACACTGTCCCCGTCAATTTTAATCTTCTGCGCATAGGAAATGACCGGTATGCCAAGATGCTCTGAAATCTGCGGGCCTACCTGTGCGGTATCGCCATCAATTGCCTGACGGCCTGTAATGATCAGGTCATATTCCAATTTGCGGATTGCACCGGCAACCGTCTGGCTTGTCGCCCATGTATCTGCGCCGCCTAACACCCTGTCGGTTACCAGGATCCCTTTGTCAGCACCCATGGCGATTGCTTCACGAAGCACCTCTTCTGCCTTAGGAAGGCCCATTGTCACTACTGTCACTTCTGCGCCGTATTCGTCTTTTAATCTAAGCGCTGCTTCCAGCCCTGCTTTGTCATCAGGATTCATAATGGTAAGCATTGCGCCTCTGTCAAGCGTACCGTCCGGGTTAAACTTAACGCCGCCCTTGGTATCGGGCACCTGTTTAATACAAACAACAATTTTCATTGTATCTTCTCTCCTTATATTTGTTAGATTTATGCTTCCCTATAATGTTTTCCTTATTTTAACAGCGCCCCTGAGATTACCATGCGCTGTACTTCGCTTGTGCCTTCGTAGATCTCTGTGATCTTCGCATCGCGCATCATGCGTTCCACATCGTACTCCCTTGTATAACCGTAGCCGCCGTGCAGCTGTACTGCTTTTGTCGTCACTTCCATGGCAACTTCCGCCGCATACAGTTTTGCCATTGCCGCTTCCACAGAATACACTTTCTGTGTTGCCTTTGCCATTGCTGCCCGGTAAACCATAATCTGCGCAGCCTGTACTTTAGTCGCCATGTCCGCTAACTGGAACTGCGTATTCTGGAAAGCTGCGATCGGCCTGCCAAACTGCTTTCTTTCTTTTACATAGGAAACGGTAGCTTCCAGCGCACCTTCCGCAATGCCAAGTGCCTGTGCCGCAATGCCAATGCGTCCGCCGTCAAGCGTATGCATCGCAATGCCAAAGCCTTTGCCTTCCTGTCCAAGCATATTTTCTTTTGGAATCCGGCAGTCCGTGAAGATCAGTTCGTAGGTAGAAGAGCCGCGGATGCCCATTTTCTTTTCCTTCGTGCCAAATGTAAAGCCCGGTGTGCCTTTTTCTACGATAAACGCCGAGATTCTTTTCTTGCTTCTGCCTTTCGCATCCGTATCCACGCCCGTAATCGCAAAAATTACATAAACGTCCGCTTCTTTGCCGTTGGTAATAAAGATTTTAGAGCCGTTTAATATGTATGCATCGCCATCTAAAACAGCTTTCGTCTGCTGCCCCTGTGCATCGGTGCCAGCGCCCGGCTCTGTCAAGCCGAATGCGCCTAATTTCTCGCCTTTTGCAAGCGGAACCAAATATTTCTCTTTCTGCTCCGGTGTGCCGTAGGTCATGATCGGATCACAGCAAAGAGACGTATGCGCAGATACAATAACACCTGTTGTCCCACAAACTTTGGAAAGTTCTTCCACGCACATCGCGTATGCCAAAGGATCGCAGCCCTGGCCGCCGTATTCCTTCGGAACAGGGATGCCAAGGAAGCCTGCTTTTGCCATTTTTTCCACTGTCCCCCTTGGGAAAATCTCTGTTTCATCAACCTCCTGCGCCAGAGGCTTTACTTCTTTTTCCGCAAATTCCCTAAAAAGGGTCCTCGCCATTTCATGTTCTTTGCTTAACGTAAAATCCATGATGATATTCCTCCATTAATTTTCAAATAATCTGTTATTTTGCATAATCATAGAAGCCTTTGCCGGTCTTCATGCCAAGCTGCCTGCCGCGTACCATTTTCTTAAGGAGCGGATGCGGACGGTATTTCGGATCGCCGGTTTCGTCATATAATACGTTCATGATTGCAAGCACAATGTCAAGCCCTACCAAATCGCCTAACGCCAGCGGCCCCATCGGATGGTTTGCACCCAGTTTCATGGCCGTATCAATGCCTTCTACCGAAGCAATGCCCTCTGCATAAATGCCAATCGCTTCATTGATCATCGGAATCAGGATGCGGTTTACAACAAAGCCCGGTGCTTCCTCTACCTGTACGGGATCTTTGCCAATCTCAACAGAAATCGCTTTAATCTTTTCTACCATTTCAGCCGGTGTATTGAGTCCTGCGATCACTTCCACGAGTTTCATCCTGTTTGCAGGATTAAAGAAATGCATGCCAATTACCGGACGATCCAGCCCTGCCCCGATCTCTGTGATCGAAAGGGATGATGTATTCGTTGCAAAAATGCAATGTGCCGGAACGATAGCCTGTAATTCTTTAAACGTCTGCTGTTTTACCGCCATCACTTCCAAAGCTGCCTCTATGATCAGGTCAGCGTCCGTGCAGATGTCTTTTATGCCGGTCGTAATCTTTGCAAGGAGTCCGTCGGCATACTCTCTTGTCACTTTTTCTTTGGCAACTAACTTATCCAGGCCTTTTGCGATCTTATTTTTGCCATTTGCCGCAAATTCTTCATTGATGTCGCAAAGATAAACTTCATAACCTTCTGTCTGCGCAAAAGCCTGCGCAATACCGGAACCCATTGTTCCTGCGCCAATAATACCTACTTTCATGGTAAACCCTCCTAAAAATATTATGTGTTATTTTTCATGCTTATTTGTTAAGGAACGCCTCTACTTTGCGTTTCTCAAGGAAAGCTGCCATGCCTTCCTTCTGGTCATACGATTCAAAGCAGCCGCCAAACAGTTTTTCCTCAATCACGATTGCTTTGTCCATATCCACGTCTAACCCTTCATTGATCGCCTTTTTGCAGTTGCGCACAGCAATCGGCGCATTTTTGGCAATGCCCGCCGCCATCTTCTCTGCTGCCGGCATCAGTTCAGCTAAAGGATATACCGCATTGACAAGGCCAATCCGAAGCGCTTCGTCTGCCTTGATGTTCCTTGCGGTATAAATCATCTGTTTTGCCATGCCTGCGCCTACAAGGCGTGCAAGCCTCTGCGTCCCGCCAAAGCCCGGCGTAATGCCAAGGCCAACTTCAGGCTGCCCAAATACAGCATTTTCAGAGCAGATCCTGATATCACAGCTCATTGCGATCTCGCATCCGCCGCCAAGCGCAAAGCCGTTTACCGCAGCGATTACCGGGATTGGGAAAGTTTCCAGCTTGCGGAAAACATCGTTTCCTTTTTTGCCAAACGCCTCGCCTTCCGCTTTCGTTAGCGAACTCATCTCACCGATGTCTGCGCCCGCAACAAACGATTTCTCTCCTGCGCCTGTTAAGACTAACGCCCTGACTTCTTCCAGATTCACTGCGTCAAGTGCCGCGTCAAGCTCTTCCAGCACAGTGGAATTTAATGCGTTTAACGCTTTTTCACGGCTGATTGTCATAACGCCTACCGCGCCTTTTTGCTCATATACTATAAATTCCATGGTTTCCTCCATTCTTCTGCATAGGCAGAAATTCTGTGTCCCTCCGTTTCGGAGATAAAATAACGCTTGTTTTTATTCTCTTTCCACTACGGTAGCACAGCCCATGCCGCCGCCGATGCACAGTGTCGCAAGACCCTTCTTTGCATCTTTTGCTTCCATCTCATGAAGCAGCGTAACTAAAATGCGGCATCCTGAAGCGCCTACCGGATGTCCAAGCGCGATTGCGCCGCCGTTTGGATTTAGCTGTCTTTCCACATCGATGCCTAAATCTTTTCCTACTGCGATTGACTGTGCAGCAAATGCCTCGTTTGCTTCGATAACGTCAAAGTCTTCAATCTTCATGCCGGTCTTTGCCATAACTTTTTTCGTTGCAGCAACCGGGCCAATGCCCATGATGGAAGGCTCTACGCCTGCAAGAGCGCCTGCCACCCATGTTGCCATAGGTTTTACGCCCAGTTCTTTTGCCTTTTCTTCACTCATCACAACGATTGCAGCTGCGCCGTCATTGATGCCGGATGCGTTTCCTGCTGTAACTTTGCCGTCTTTGTTGATCGGGCGCAGTTTTGCAAGGGCTTCCATCGTCGTCCCCGGGCGCGGGCCTTCGTCTTTATTGAAAACGACTACTTCTTTTTTCTTCTTAATCTCTACCGGCACAATCTCCTTGTCAAAGGCACCTGTATTTTGTGCCGCTTCTGCTTTCTTCTGGCTGTTTAACGCAAACTCGTCAAGTTCTTCCCTTGTCAGGTTCCATCTTTCGTCTGCGCAGATGTTGTCTGCTGTCTGAATCATATGGTAATTGTTGAACGCGTCCCAAAGAGCATCGTTTACCATCGTATCCACTAAAGTATTGTTGTTCATCCTATATCCGAAACGTGCCTGCTTTAAAGCATAGGGAGCCATGGACATATTTTCCATGCCGCCCGCAACAACGACATCTGCCTCTCCGGCAAGGATCATCTGCGCTGCCATGTTCACACAGTTTAAGCCTGAGCCGCACACAACGTTTATAGTAACGGCGGGTACTTCAATCGGCAGACCCGCTTTTACGGAAGCCTGGCGCGCTACGTTTTGCCCAAGGCCAGCCTGGATAACGCATCCCATATATACCTGGTCAACTGCTTCCGGGGCAACCCCTGCCCTGTTTAATGCTTCTTTGATTACGATCGCGCCAAGATCGGCCGCCGGTGTTGTAGAAAGAGATCCTCCCATAGTTCCAATCGCCGTACGGCATGCACCTGCTAAAACTACTTTTTTTGCCATTTTTTCCCTCTTTTCTGCGCCGCTTTTTTTGTATCGCAAGCTTGTGGTTGCAGCGCTGACACAAACTCGCATAGCACCTTCTGCAACGATAAGTATTCCCCAACGACTGTTAGCATGTTATCATTGCGCTGTCACCATATTATCACAAAACCGCTGTTTTTGCAATAATTTTTAGACTATGTGCAATCGGGCAGGGAAGAAATCTTCCCTGCCCGCCATGCTGGTTTCTTATGTGTCCTATGTATTATTTGCTTGCTTTTTTTAAGAAAAATTCATCAATGCACTTCTTAATCTCTTCCAGTTTCTGATCCTTTAGCAGATAAGCGTCCGGTTTTAAGGACATGACCTGCTTCACGCTTTCCATATCCCGCCTTCCTGTCAGAAAAATGACTGGGATATGCTTAAATTCTTCTTCTGAACGAATCATGCCAAGCACCTGCTTCCCATCACATACCGGCATTTCATAATCCAGCATTACCAAATCTGGAATGTCCAAAGTGATGCAGCGGATTGCGGCAATCCCGGACTTTGCCAGCGTAATCTCATAATCTGCATCCAGTATCTGCTTCATTGCATGCAGCATCGTTGCGGAGTCATCCACAACAAGTATTTTCTTCTTCGCCTCAGCCTCATGTTCTTCTTTTGTTCTTTCCAGATACTTTTTAATTTCTTCCACCGCGTTGTCCGCTGTAATAGTATCTTTTATGCTTTCCCGCTCCACATGCGGCGCGATGGCACAGTATGCAAAATACCCCACTCCCGTATCAAACAGCATGCTGAACTGCGGATGCTCTTTTTCATAAATTTTCTGGAACTGTTCATATGTAAGCAGATTTTCCGCTTTCATCACAAAACGGTCCCCATCAGGGTAATGCTCCATAATGCCGTTTACAAACTGCTGCGCCGTATACCTGACAGCATTCATGACTGTCGGCGTCAGTTTCTTAAGTTTATCATCGATCATCTGCCCAATCGTATTGATCAGCACCTTTTCCTCAAACACGAGGAGCGTTTCGCACCTTTCGCCAGTCTTCGCTTCGTGGACGATGCGGTAATAAATGCCATTCCCAAATTTCTCCCCGCCGTAGCTTTCACTAATCTGGCGCGACTCTACCCTAAAGAGGCTATAAAGTTCATCAATGATCGCCTTTTCCATGACGTCATGCGCTTCCCTTGGCATAAGGCTTTTCCACAGGCTGCGCTCTTTTCCTACGATCGCCTGGTCTTCTAAGAGCGTATGCCCAACAAGCCAGCCGGTGCACACGCCCAGGAAATGGTCTACGGCTTCCGGCGCATAATCCGTCCTTTCCAGCTCTTTTGCCAGCGCGGGAAGTGTTTTTTTCTGAAAATCATCATGGATGCGCCGATGCATCTCAAACTCTTCGTACTGGATGCTTTTCATGTAGGCTTCTTCGTCCGCAAAATGCCGCAGGGCATGATCCTTAAAATATTTTACTGCCTCCTGGCATGCCCACCTGCTCGTTTTTTCTTCTCCTCCCAAGCCAAACAATTTATTGATCAGCCGGAAAAGTTTTTTATGTTCCTTATCAATGAGCTCGACCCCTATATTAAACCTGTCATTCCATAACAAATGATTGCTCATGCCCTTCCTCCTTTCCATCCTGTGCTTTCTTGCTTTGATTATATAATATCCTTAACACTTTTTGCAAGGTCTATCGGCGCAACCTCAAAATTCTCCCACTAGAAGCTGCATGCGGGATTCACACCTGACGCCGATTGGCCCAACGCCAATCAACGACACTTCATAGACGCCCGCCGTATTAAAGTCATATTTCCCGTACATCGTGAGCCTGTATTCTCCTATGCTGCACAGATAACCGGTGCACTCTTTTAAACCGATGATATTGTAAATATAATCAGGCGGTGCCCCCACCGGCACACGCATCACGCCATCCGCATATCCATCTTTTTGATAAATCTGCGGCCTGAACATATTCCACGGATTTCCTGCCTCCGTGTTCGTAGGATCCCACTGCTTCATCGGATGTTCCTCTAGGAGCTTCATCTCCGACGGCTTTCCAAGCACTCCCGGATTTTTTGCGTCATCATACACGATAACCTCTGTCCCACGCGGACAGTTTTCATAAATCCACTTGACATCCGCATACGCCAGCCGCACGCAGCCTAAAGAGGCCGGTTCTCCCAGCTTATTATACTGTTCCCATTCCAAGTCGCCGGGATTCGCCGTGTAATATGGCACGGAATGAAACATGATCCCCCTGTTAAAACGGATGGCATAACTTCCATAAGAGCCGTCTACCATGTAGCACCATGGGTAATAATCGCTTGTCTTAAAAATCCCCAGCGGCGTTTCATGCCCCGCCCGGCCGACAGAACAGACAAATGCCCTGACTGGGGCGCCAAATCCCCCGTCTGCCGCCCTTTCATACACGGTCACGCAGTTTGCCGCACGGTTTACAGCAATCTTATATTTCAAGTTATCATCCGCATTCGCCTGTAGGCCAGGCAGCAGGCCAAACAGCAGGCTTAATACAAGGGCAACGGCACACACATATTTTCTCACATTTCTTTTCATCAGTATTCTCCTCATCTTTTTATCTCTCTTAACATACTTCCGCTTTAGCATAACACAATACACCCCAAATGTCACTATAAAATACAATTCAAAATTCCATCATAATATTTAAAATGATTTTTAAATAGTTATTGACAGCCTGCCCGGTATGCTATAGAATAGAATCTATTAAAATATTTGTTGAAATAGTTTTGGAAGGAGGCTTCCGATTGGCGGTACACAAAATACTAGCAGCATTGGCAGATGAAAACCGGCGGAAAATTCTGTTAAAGCTCAAGGAAGGAAAAATAAGTTCCGGCGGCCTGGCAGATTCTTTGCATATGACGCCTCAGGCGTTGTCGTACCATTTGTCAAAATTAAAAAAGGCAGACTTAATTTATGAAACAAAATTTAAGAATTTTATTTATTATGAACTAAATTTATCGGTGCTTGATGAAGTCATTCTGTGGATGAATGATTTGAAAGGAAACAAATTATGAAAGCAAAGAAAATCCTGTACTTTACGCTGATGTACCTGCCTGTGGGAATCAACCTCATTGCCCTTTTCTTTCTTCCGGCTCAAATTCCCACACATTACGGATACCATAACCAGGCTGACCGCTGGGGAAGCAAATATGAAATACTGCTGATCGCGCTGATAACAGTCTTTTTGGGGTATTTTACGCTCGCAATGGCAAAATCTGCAAGAAAGCGGGAGAAATATGGTAAAAATAATGAAAATATTACGCTGCTTGCCGGGCTTTTCGTATTGATTTTGTTCAATGCCATAAACGTTTTTATGCTTTACGCAGCATGGAATAAGACTGAAGACCTCTCATCGCTCCCACTTGATTTAAACAAGATAATCTTTGGCATTCTTGGCGTTTTTATGGTTGTTTTTGGAAATATTATGCCCAAACTGCGAAAAAACTCCCTAATAGGGCTGCGGACGCCGTGGAGCATGAAAAGTGATGCGGCTTGGAAAAAATGCCAGCGCGTGGGGGGAATTTCCCTTATCGCCGGAGGGATTGTGACAATAGGCATCTGCATCGCCGTAAAAGGCACTGCATGCCTGATGGCAAATCTGGCAGTCTGGGGGATTTTGACGGCTGTTGATGTTTTCCTCACGTACAGGATTGCTTCACAGCTTCAGCCATAAGAAGCAATCCCCACATCCTAACTATATATATAAATCTTTCCTGTCAAATATCGCAATGCCGAGCAGATACAGTATGACAGCCCCGGCAAACAGCACGATTGCTCCCTTCATTGCATCACTTTCCTTCGCAATCATGCCGTTTGGGTCAA
>QLIP01046916.1_pt1 | contig 10563 bp, 9 predicted proteins | sample 1769771 | NCBI WGS metagenome assembly QLIP01 (sample SAMN09428762, study PRJNA476227) | Gut metagenome, whole genome shotgun sequencing project. | isolation source: cecum | host: Rhizomys sinensis | place: China: Jinsha town of Minqing, Fujian Province | collected 2013-09-23
GATTAGGGAATCACCGATCCGATTTGACTTTCGTCTTGCTGGTTGCTTTTGTCTCAGGCAAAAATTATTTTGCAGAGTCAGCGGGAGCAACTACTTCCTCAGCAGCAACAGCTACTGTAGTGTCGTTAGAGTCAGCAACTACTGCTACTTCCTCAACTGCTACTGTGTCAGTATCAACTGCTTCAGCCTGCTTGTTACCGCAAGATACGAGACCTGCAGCGAAAACAACTGCAAGTGCAAATACAACTTTCTTCATCTCTTTAAAATTTAAAATAATAAAACAATATTTTTGCTATCAAAAACGGTGCAAAGTTAATAGATTTTTCTTTTGTTCAACAAAATTTTGAGATAAATTTTAGATGATTTTCCCAGAATTTGCATTATTTAACAAAATGCGGGGAGATAACTCCTCAATTTAACGGTTTTGCACCCGTCTCTCCCCCCTTCACTACCGCGGGTTGGTAGTAGGGGGGAGGGTGTCCAGAATGGGGGAGAGGGTGCTGTATCTCAGATTGAAGAGAGAGGGAGGGTTATGTGGGTTTATCGGATTGCGATTTTGCTTACTGCCTGTCCGCTGCGCACCACGTAGATGCCGGCGGGGAGGGTTACGGTAGCCTCGGTGGCGTCGGTTGCGAAGAGTTTGGCTCCGTTAACGCCGAATACTTCGAGGGGTGCTGTAAGGTCGCGTGCGATGAGCTGGCGGCCGCTGATGGTGATGTTGAGCTGGCTGTCGCTGCTTAGGATGTCGTCTACGGCGCTAACGTTGGCACTTGATACCACTACGTAGCTGTTGGCGGGGACTGTAATCTCGCCTGAGGCTGCGTTAAAGGTGGGGTTGGTGTTGTAGGTCTTGGACAGTATCTGGTAGTCGCTGTTGCTGCTCTTCTTGAAGCTGAAGCGCATTGTAAGGTCGCCCGATGTCTGGGGGTTGATGGCTACATAGAGTTCCTTGTCGCCGTACTGGTAGACGAGTCGACGGCCAGAGTACCAGTCGTTGGATGTCAGGTTCATCGAGAACCCTCCCAGGTTGTTTTCGGCAAACATTTCGCGGTTGTTGAGTCGGATCCCTATGAGTTCGGCATAGTTCTGCATCAGCCCCTTGCGGTATGCGTTGTTGAGGAGGTTCCAGTCCACCTTCTTGGGGTCAACGTTATTGCCGCCCTCGGCATTCTTGGTGGTCTGCATGTTGCCGAGTTCCTGGAACTGCCAAATCATGTGCGCACCGGGGGTGAGGATAAGCTGTGCGGCAGCTGAGCCGAGTCGGGCGCAGCTGTTGGCAATCTTACCGGCGATGCTCAGCGAGGGGTTCTGAGTGTCCTTGTATCCGTAGGTATACTGTTTGTAGCCGATGCGCTCTTCGTCGTGGCTTTCGAGATAGCCAACAGTGGCACCCGCCTTGCGCCCCCAGCGCGGGGCATAGAGACCGCTGAGGTCGCTGTTTTCGGAGTATCCCATTACGTACTGGCAACCCTGGTTGTTGAGCTGCAGCCAACCCATCTGGCCGTCTTCGGCATTCTTGTTATCCTCCGAGGCATCCCCCAGAAGCTCGTTGATGTGGTATGCATCGGGGTTTACCTCCTTCATGTATCCGTGCAGGCGCTTCATGCGGTCCACGCGGTTCTGGTTGTAGACGTCGGTGCCGCTGCCGTACGAGCCGTTGTCGCCGAGACCCTTTACGAGGTCGAAGCGGAAGCCGTCTACCTTATACTCGCTGAGCCAGAACTTGAGGCAGTCCTGCCACTGCTGTTCGACCATGGCGTTGTCCTGACGCCAGTCGTTGAGCACGCTCCAACTGTGGGGTGCGGTGGCGTTGTAGAACGGGTTGCTGGTAACGGGGTACAGCTGGTACCAGGGGTGCAGACCGTCGCTCTGGTTGAAGACGATGTCGAGGATTACGGCGATGCCATTCTGGTGGCAGAGGTCGATAAACTCCTTGTAGTCCTGCGGCGAACCGTAAGCCTTGTCGGGGGCAAAGTAGAAGTTGGTGTTGTAACCCCACGAGTTGTTGCCGTTAAACTCCATTATGGGCATGAGCTGTACGGCATTGACGCCGAGCGATTTGAGGTAGGGAATCTTGTCGATGGCCGAGCGTACGGTGCCGTCACCCTTGGATTGACCTTCGGTGCCGGTAAAGTCGCGGAACAGCATTTCGTAGATTACCAGGTCGTCCTTGTGGGGAGCCTTGAAGTTGGTGCTCTTCCAGTTGTAGGCGAGCAGGTCGTCGGAGTAGTATGCCAGCATCACACCCTGTACCAGAGCCGAGGGGTATTTGGGCATGGTGCTCCATGTTGTGGTGGGGATATACTGGTCGCTGTATGGGTCGAGCACCAGACGTGCATAGGGGTCACCCACGCTCTTGCCGTCGATGAGGTAATAGTATGAGAATGGAGTGCCACGCTTGATGGTGCTCTCGGGGATGGTGATTTCGAAGTAGCGGAATTTCTGGCCGAATACATCCTTGTCGATGTAGCTCATGGCCTGCTCCTTGATATATGCAAACTCGTTCCACGAGCCTACCACGGCAGCATCCTGCTTGCCGGGGGCGCAGATGCAGAAGGTTACCGAGCCGTCGGCGTTGCGTGTGGCGCCGTAGTTGGGGACGGTGGTGAGCTTGGAGGGTGATGAGGGGTGTGTAAACTTGGCAATTTCTACAAAGATGTCGGCGTTATTGACATCCTTCCCCTCTTTGCTCTTGTCGCCGGTGCGGAACACGAAGTTAAGCGATGAGATGTTTTCGGTGGACGGCACATTATAATATGTGCGGATGTCACCGATTTTGAGTTTCCACAGGTTGGCCGATACATACTCCAGTTTGTACTTGGCGGAGTTGTCACCCCATTCGGGGGCATACTTCCATGAGGTAATCTGCCCCTTTTCGTTCATGATGTTCACGCCGGTGTGGGCATAAACTTCGGTCGAGGAGGGGAGTCCCATCATCCCCTTGTTACCCTGGTCGGCATGGAAGTAGATTTCCACATCCTTTGAGTCTACCTTTAGGGGGGACGGGGAGGTGGTCACCACCTGCGCGTGGGTCATAATCGCGACCCAGAGCATAATCAATGCTGGTAAAAATTTTTTCATGATAATGTAAGAATTTAGTATTATGTTTTTTAGTCGTTAGGCCGGAGTCCGGCTGACAATTATTAGCCATTATTCATTAGACCGGAGAGTGGCTGATATTTTTCAGTCGTTATACTTCCGAGTCGTCTTCGGGGATGTAGGAGGATTCGCGCATTTCGCGGTATTCGCTCCAGTTCGGGTCCGACTCGGCTTCGATTTCGAAAGGTATGGTTTCGTCGATTTCGGCCAGAGCGCGGTTGAATACCTTTTGGAAAATGTTGAGGTTGCCGGTATAGAACACCCAGTCGCGGATTCCGTCGCCGGTGTAGATGCCGGTGAGGTATGCCACCTTGTCGCGTTTGAACTCGGCGAGGAAAGCCTCGGTGACGCGCTCCATGAGCGAGGCGTCGGTTTCGTCGGGCATCCCGTCGGGGAGGCTTGAGTATTTCCACTGCACGTCGATGCGGTAGGGGAACTTACCCTTGGCTATGATATCGTCCATATAGTCGCGCCCTGTCACGAGCACTGTCTTGCCGCTTTCGGCCACTGCCGGGGCGGTCCACCATCGTTCTTTTGCCATGCGGTTCTGTTTTAAGATTACGTCCCCCCAGTTTTGGTTAATTCAGGGGTCGGAACTGTTACTTTTTGCGTTCGGAATAGAGGGGAAATTCAATCACGGGGGAGTCGATATACACACCTGGGCGGAAACAGTGGGCTTTGAAAAACTTGGTCAGGTCCAGCTTTTTGGATACGCTTACCGGGTATTTTACCTGGAATGGCTTCCCTTTCTTATAAGCCATGGCCTGGAACACGATGCGCTCCATTTCCGAAATGTTATCCTGCGTGTAGCGGGCTATGTCGAAAATCTCGTTTGGGGCGATTTCGCCGGTTGCCAGCGGTTTCCACCCCATGGCTTCAAAGTCGCGAATCAATACCGTGTAGTACAGGTAGTAGTTTGAGTCGTTGATAAGAGCCACGTTGAACCCGGTTTTGCTCAACTCCTTTACGTTTTCGGGTTCGAAAGCGAGGAGTATGCTTAGTTCCTCGCCATATTCGGTTTCTTCGACGGGGAGTTCGGGAGCGGGTTCCGGTTTCTGTTTGGGGGTGTCGCGCACGGCTTTCTTGCCGTTGTCAAATGCCTGCTGGTCAAACATTTTTTTGCCCGAGCCGGGAGCGGGTTCGTGACCGGCGGGGAGCACCACCACAACTTCGTTGAGTAGGACGGGGGTTTCAAATCCGTCCTCGTCCACATATGCTATTCGGCCGTCGATTCTGGTAATCTTGCCTCCTCCTACCGAGTTTAGGAAGCGAACTGTATCTCCTATTTTAGCCATTAGTCATTATTCGTTAGTCATTAGGCCGGATTCCGGCTGACATTTTTATTCATTAGGCCGGATTCCGGCTGTCAATTTAGTTATTGCTGGGGTTACTCTTTGCGGTCTACTTCCTTCCAGAGGTAGAGGCGGTCGGACTGGCGCACTTTTGCAGGGACCTTGGTCGAGAATACCTGCCCCTTCTTGACCGATTGCACCGGGTCCACTTCCAGTCGCAATTCCTCGATTTTGAAAATCAGTGCACCGGTGGTGGGACCGGTTACTACCACCTCGTCGCCGACTTTGAGTTCGCCGGCCTCCATGTAGAATTCACCTACACCGAGTTTTGAGAAGTAGCGGTTGGCTTTTGCTATATACTGCTTAACGCGGGTTGCCGACGAGCCGTATTTGGCACTCCATTCACCCAGGCGTTCACCCATATAGTATCCGTTCCAGTACCCGCGGTTGAAGATCTTTGCCAACCGCTCCTCGCAGGCGGCAATGAGTTCGTCGCCATAAGTACCGTCGCAAATCGCTTCGAGAGCCTGTGAGTATGTTTCCACCACCTCATGCACATATTCAGGACCGCGTGCGCGCCCTTCGATTTTGAATACCGACACGCCGGCATCCACCATCTTGTTTAGGAAGTGTATGGTTTTGAGGTCCTTAGGGCTCATTATATATTGATTGTCCACCTCGAGCTCCTCGCCTGTTTCCTTGTCGGTAACGCGATATGCGCGGCGGCATATCTGGTTGCAGGCACCGCGGTTGGCGCTCGAGTTCATCTGGTGCAGGCTCATGTAGCATTTGCCGCTCACCGCCATGCAGAGGGCGCCGTGGCAGAACATTTCGAGGCGCACCAGCTCGCCGGCGGGGCCGCAGATCTTTTCTGCCACGATGGCATCGTGGATGGCTTTTACCTGCTCCATGCTGAGTTCGCGGGCCAGTACCATTACGTCCGAATACTGAGCGTAGAAGCGTACAGCCTCGATGTTACTGATATTCACCTGAGTGGAGATGTGCACATCGATGCCGACGCTGCGACCGTAGAGTATGGTGGCGATGTCGGCAGCGATGATGGCAGAGATTCCCGACTCCTTGGCGCGGTCCACAATCATGTGCATGGTCTCCATGTCGCTGTCGTAGATGACGGTGTTGACGGTGAGATAAGTCTTCACGCCGCGCGAGTTGCAGAGAGCGGCGATTTCCGCCATGTCGTCGGCGGTGAAGTTGGCGCTTGAGCGAGAGCGCATGTTGAGCCCCTCGATGCCGAAGTATATGGCATCGGCACCGGCATTGAGCGCTGCCATCAGCGACTCGCGGCTACCGACCGGAGCCATTATTTCAAAATCCTTGCGGTTCATTTGTGTGCTAAATAGTAAGTAAGTGTGCCGAAGGTGAGGGAGTGCCAGTTGCAACGTGTCAGTCCGCACTGCTCCATGAGCAGAGTCATGGCGTTGCGCTGCGGAGCGGCTGCAATGCTCTTGGGGAGATAGGAATAGGCATCCGAATCTCCCGACACCATTTTCCCCACAATCGGGATAAGATGATTTGAATATAATTTGTAAAGAGCCAGCGGCACCGGAGCCGTCGGGGTGGAGAGCTCGATGATGCAGAGCTTGCCATCGGGGCGGAGCACGCGGTCCATTTCGCTGAGTCCGCGGCGCAGGTCCTCAAAATTGCGGACGCCATATGCCACGGTGATAAGGTCGAAGCTATTGTCGGGGAAATCAAGGTTGAGCGAGTCCCCCTGCACAAAGTGTATCCCCTTGCGCTGTTTTTCGGGGAGCCGGGCCAGTTTCTCGCGAGCCACGTTAAGCATCCCCTCCGACAGGTCGAGACCTGTGATTTGGGCGGCGGGGAGGTGCTTGCGCAGTTTAAAAGCCAGGTCGCCGGTGCCGGTGGCTATGTCGAGCACCGCGATTGGGGCGTGGGGTGCAAACCCGCGCACGGCTTCGCGCAGCGCACGGTTGCGCCAGTATCGGTGCAGCCCGAATGTCATGGCAGTGTTCATAAAGTCGTAGGCCGGAGCAATCGAGTCAAACATCTGCTCCACCTGCAAGGTCTTGTTCCCCTCTGCGTGATAGGGGTTTATGAGTTCGGCACCGCTTTTTGTAGTGTTGTCTGCCATCAATTATATTTTTTTGCCGTAGCAACGGCGGCGACGGTGCTGGCGGGTGGGGAAATACTCCCACTGGCTTTGCACCTTGTTGTTGGTTTCAAGTTCGGGGTTTGACTCGGCAAGTTTGAAGCCGTGGTGGTTATAGCTCGGGATAAGGTCCTGGAACAGCAGAGCGTTCACACCCTTGTTCTGATATTCGGGCTTTACCGCTACCAGGAGCAGGTCCACACGGTCGTTTTTCCCCTTGAGCCCTTTGAGCAGGTGGTACCATCCGAAGGGGAAGAATCGCCCTTTCGATTTCTGGAGCCCGACACTCATTGATGGCATTGACACCCCGACACCTACCAGCTGGTCCTGAGCGTCGACGATGAGAGTCACCAGGTCGAGGTTGAGCAGCGACAGGTATATGTTGATGTAGTGCTCAATCTGGCGTTCGGTGAGGGTGGAATACTGGTACAGGTCCTCGTAAGCCTCGTTGATGAGGTGGAAGAGTGCGCGACCGTATTCGGCCTTGATTTTTTTCTTGCTGTCAAACTTCTTGACACGCAACCCGTATTTTTTCTTCACCAGTTCGGCGATGCGGTTGTATTTGTCGGGGATGCTGTCAGGGATTGAAATTTGAAACTCCATCCAGTCAGCCTCTTTCTTGAAACCGAGTCGCTCCAAGTGCGACGGGTAGTAGGGGTAGTTGTAGATTGTGGCCATCGTGCCGAGTTCCTCAAAACCCTCGATGAGCATCCCCTCGTGGTCCATATCTGTAAATCCGAGCGGACCGAGGATTTTGTTCATACCCTTGCTTTTGCCCCATTTTTCGACTGCGTCGATAAGAGCCGCCGACACCTCGTAGTCATCGATAAAGTCGATAAATCCGAATCGGACGGTGTGGCTCTTGGTCTTTTCGTTTACCTGTGAGTTGATGATGCCGGCAATGCGCCCCACCGGTTTACCGTTGCGGTAGGCCATGAAGTATGCCGACTCGCAGAAGTCAAAAGCCGGATTCTTGTTGGGGTCGAGCGTGTCGATATCGTCGGTGAGTAGAGCCGGAACGAAGTAGTCGTTGCCGTCATAGAGGTTGTTCTGAAACAGCGTGAACATCTTCAGATTCTTTCTTGACGGGTTTATGGCGCGAATTTCTATCATATAAAGTGGTAGGGTGGGTCAGGGGGGTTAATAATAAATCGATGGCCGCAGTGGGTGTTAGTGTATCAATGTGAGCCAGATTACCAGCGCGAGCATGATTGCGATGAATATGCACAGCGTCAGTATTAGCTGCATCGAACTCCGTTTTTCCATTGCCAGCTGCAGGTCCGGAATCGAACGGTAGTGTGTGCGCGATGTGTCGGCGCAGCGGTTGGCAATGCGGCGCAGTCGGGGTATCGAGGTTGGGAGATGATCGAGCACCTCGTTGAGAATCTTGCCGTAGTTCTGTATGTCCTCGGTGGCGTCGAGCGCGGTTATGCGCGACTTCTGGGCATAACCCACGTCGGTGAGCTTAAGGTTCTCGTTATACTCCGTAAAAATAATTGAGTCGGGAGTAATGGGGCGGTGCGCGATGTGATTCTCCTGGATATACTCCATCGCATCAAGGAGTTGCGTCTCGAGACGGCGCACAATGCGCGGCGTGAGACGCTTCTCGTCGATGAGACGGCGCAACGAGTATCCGTATGCATCATCGGTGATGATACACAGACCAAGCCCGGGGACATCCTCAAAGTCGTTTACCATCACCAGATTGGGGTGCGCAAGGTTGTAGCGGGTGTCAAACTCGGCCTCGAGCATGGCGCGATTCTCTGCGTTGTCTGCCAGCTCCTTCTTTAGGGCTTTGAGCATAACCCATTTGCCGTGTTTGCGCACGGTGTAGACGTCATAATATTTGTCTCCCCACTCAGGGAGGAGGGTAAGGTCCGACCACTTTCCGCTGGGGTCATTGATCGGAACTTTTCTCTCTTCTTTGCTGGTGTAGCCGTAGTTGCTGATGTCAGTGCTCATCTCGTTGATGGTAGTTGTGTTAGTCGATAATGTCGAACCCGGTGTACTTGCGCAGGCACTCGGGGATTACGATACCCTCGGGGGTCTGGTTGTTTTCCAAAAGAGCCGCAACGATGCGGGGGAGTGCCAGTGCCGAGCCGTTGAGGGTGTGGCAGAGGTGTATTTTCTTATCTTCGTCGCGGTAGCGGCATTTGAGTCGGTTGGCCTGGTAGGACTCGAAGTTGCTCACCGACGACACTTCAAGCCAGCGCTGCTGAGCTGCGCTCCACACCTCGAAGTCAAATGTAATGGCCGATGTAAAGCTCATGTCGCCACCACAAAGGCGCAGGATATGCCAGGGGAGACCCAACTTTTCGAGCAGTCCCTGGACATGGTCCTTCATCTCCTCGAGCGCGGCATATGAGTTTTCGGGTTTCTCGATACGCACAATCTCAACCTTGTCAAACTGGTGCAGACGGTTCAGACCGCGTACATCCTTGCCATAGCTGCCGGCTTCGCGACGCCAGCAGGGGGAGTAGGCGCAGTTTTTCTTGGGGAGTTCGGCGCCGGGGATGATTTCGTCGCGGTAGATGTTGGTCACCGGCACCTCGGCAGTGGGTATCAGGTACAGGTTGTCGACAGTGACGTGATACATCTGCCCCTCCTTGTCGGGGAGCTGTCCTGTGCCGTAACCGGATGCTTCGTTCACAACAAACGGGGGTTCAACTTCGGTGTATCCTGCCTTCCAAGCCTCGTCGAGGAAGAACTGGATGAGAGCGCGTTGCAGACGGGCACCCTTGCCAACATAGAACGGGAATCCGGCTCCGGTAACCTTAACACCGGTTTCGAAGTCGATGATGTTGTATTTCTTGGCAAGTTCCCAGTGGGGGAGTGCGTCGGGGCCGAGCTGTGGCATTTCGCCGCCGGTCTTTTCGACAACATTGTCTTCGGCCGAGCGCCCCTGGGGGACTGCGTCGCAGGGTAGGTTGGGGACTGTGAGCAGAAGGTCGCGCACCTTGAGTTCGCATTCTTCCAGACGGTCCTGAAGCCCCTTGGCCTCACCCTTAAGGCGTGCCACTTCCTCTTTGGCCTTTTCGGCACCTTCCTTGTCACCCTGCTTCATAAGCGCACCGATGGATGCTGCAAGCTTCTTGAGGGCGGAAGCATCCGAATCGCACTTCTGCTGCAGACGGCGGCGTTCGGCATCGATTTCAAGAATTTCGGTGATGACGGCACGTCCGTCAAATCCCTTAACTGCGAGGCGGGAGATTACAAATTCCGGATCCCCCTTTATAGTTTGAAGTGTAAGCATTTTTTTATAATTGAATTTTGGCGAAGTGGAAACCCACTGCGTCGGAGTGTTACTTCATGCTGTTGAGAATGGTTTTTACCATGTCGGAGATGGCGCGACCTTCGGCGCGACCTGCAAGTTGCTTGGATGCAACCCCCATCACCTTACCCATGTGCTGCGGACCTTCGGCACCAACCTGGGCAACGATGCCGCGGATTTCAGCCTCCAGCTCCTCGGCGCTGAGCTGCTTGGGGAGGTACTCTTCGAGCACGGCAGCTTCTGCAAGTTCGTTGTCGGCGAGTTCCTGACGGTTGTTTTCAACATAGATGCGAGCACTCTCCTTGCGCTGTTTAACCATTTTGATGATGATTTTCATTGCAGTGTCGTCGGTGAGTTCGCCGTTTGCCCCCTTGGCAGTTTTAGCCTCGAGAAACTCTTTCTTTGCACCGCGCAATGCCTCGAGACGCACTTTTTCGCGTGCGAGCATCGCCTTCTTAATATCTTCGCTAACCTGGTCGAAAAGATTCATAATCTATATTTCGTTTTTTATATAATTACAACATTTTAATAAAAACAATTGCCGTTGCCTACCGTATCGGCAAAAGAACAATTCTGTAACTTGCAAAAGTAATAAAAAATCTGATTATTTGAAAACCAAATCTAAATCTGCCGCAATATATTTAGAGCCGGAGTGGCTCCCGGGGTATGCGAGCAGGGTAGGTGTAACAAAAAAAAGACCTTTTCGTGTGTGAAAAGGTCTCTCGGAGTGGGCGTTGACGGATTCGAACCGCCGACCCTCTGCTTGTAAG
>QLIP01107119.1_pt1 | contig 10516 bp, 8 predicted proteins | sample 1769771 | NCBI WGS metagenome assembly QLIP01 (sample SAMN09428762, study PRJNA476227) | Gut metagenome, whole genome shotgun sequencing project. | isolation source: cecum | host: Rhizomys sinensis | place: China: Jinsha town of Minqing, Fujian Province | collected 2013-09-23
CTTAGTTTTGCGGTCTGATTGGCAGCCGCTTAGTTTTGCAGTCTGATTAGCTGCCGCTTAGTTTTGCGGTCTGATTGGCTGCCGCTTAGTTTTGCGGTCTGATTGGCTGCCGCTTTGAGTTCTGTGTGAGGCCATAGGCCGAAAAAACCGCATATCCACATTTTAGTGATAAAAACAGAGAGAGATAATGAATAAAAATCGATGCCGGTATTTAGGGGTGCTCGTGGTGCTGGTGCTGTCGGTCCTCCCGATGAGGGGGGATTATTGGCGCATGCACGACACCCGCGGACTCTTTACCGACCGAATAGTAGATACTCCCGAATACACATATTTTCTCACATTGGTCGAGGAGTATGTACCCGGCTTCGGCAGCAATGACACCAAGCGGGGGATACTGTACCGTTATGAGAAGCAAAACGACGAAACTCACCGTCTTGGGAAAAGAAATAAGCTGTCGGATAACCTGATTTCCGAAATTGCATATAATCCCGAGGGGCGCTATCTGGCAATCGGGTATCTCAGCGGGAATATCGACATACTTTATGATAATGGCAAACTGTTGAATATAACAGGTTTGCGCGATGCCGGTGCCGAATATCCCAAAAAGATAAACAGCATCCACTGCAGTACTGCCACTCACCGCATATATGTGGCTACAGATTTTGGATTTATTGAGATTGACGACCAGAACGGGACCGTGATACGCACTCACCGGCTGGGTAAGGTGTCGGCAGTGACCCGCTTTGGCGATAAACTGCTGGTCGGAATCGGCGATGCCCTGTTTACTGCCCCCCTCGACACTCCGTTAAGAACCGAACTTCTTACACGCATACTCACCACATACGGTGTGCACCGCTTTCTGCCGCTCAGCGACTCGCGCATGATAATGTGGTCGGGGAGTCAAACCAAACTCTCCAAAATAAGTTATCTGCAATGTTTCGACGGAGTGGAAATTCGTGAGGTGGCGGCACTCGACTCGTGGGTGCGCGGCGCCGAGGTGATGGATAACAAAGTGCTGGTGCTTAACTCGTCAAATCAGCTGATAATCGACCAGAATTTTGGCGGAGAATGGATTACAGTCCCTCCGGGGGATAACCTCAAGAGTATGGGGTGCTGGAACGGCTCCGACTTCTGGATTGCCGACGGCGAAAACGGGTTTAACCGCAAGAAGATGACCAAGGATGAGGGTGGAAACTACTCGTGGACCGTCAACAAACTGCTCAATACCTCGTCGACAGCGTTCCCGTTTTGGGCAACCCATATGGCGTACCATCCTCAATACGGTATGCTGGTGCGCAACGCCGGGACAACCCCTTATTTCGATTGCTTAGGGGATGTGAATAATGACCTGCTATCCTCCTTTAAGGATTATGAGTGGAAGGGGTTAAGTGCATGGCTCACCTCAGGACGCACACCCGAGTTTCTGCAGGGGTACCCCATCGGAACAGTAATAGACCCGTTGGAGCCGCAACACGTATACTCCGGATCGGTGCTTCATGGATTGCTGCGCACAAACCTCAGCGACCCCAAGAGCTCGCTCCGTATCGGGCGTGAGAATGATCCGGCGAACGGGATGCCCGGATTTGTACCACTCCTCCCTGTCCCCGACTCATGGGACATTGCAGGGGCTATCTCCGAGCCGGCTTTTGACTCAAATGGTAATATGTGGGTGGTGCACACAAACCCCGATGGCAAGGATACCAATGACGGGGTCTCCTTATGGTGCTGGACACCCGAAGCGCGACTTGCCTCAAAGGATGCTGCAACCTTCCGCGCTCCAGTGCGCGGAATGCTCCCAAATGCCGAAAATTCATACTACTGCCGCATCATTCCGATTATGCTAAAGGGGTATGAGAATATTCTGCTCTATTCCGGTGCTCGTTATTGCAACGGTGTAATGCTTATCGACACCAAGGGTACCGCCGACGATTTCAGGGATGATTCGTACGTACAGATTAATACCTTTACGGATCAGGATGGGGAGACTGTTACGTTCAGCAATATCAACGCTGTGTATCAGGACAGTGCTCTCAAAAGAGTATGGGTAGGTACCGATGTGGGTGTCTTTTGGTTTGAGCCCAAAGAGCTGATGACCAAGGGTATGGTGCATCGCATCAAGATATCTCGTAACGACGGAACGAACCTTGCCGACTATCTGCTTGACAACACTACGATTACAAATATCATCAAGGCTCCCGACGGCAATCTTTGGTTTGCTACCTGCGGAGGGGGGCTTGTCTGTGCGTCTGGAGACGGTAGCCGCGTCATCCGTTCGTATACGGTGGCAAACAGTGAAATTCCTGATAATAATGTTTATGCACTCTGTTATAACCCCGATACACACTCCATGATGGTATCGACCGACCAGGGGTTGGCTTCACTCTTTCTTAATAAGGTTGTAAGCAGTGAAGTAAATACACAACTGAAATGCTATCCCAATCCGGTACGCCCCGATTTTTACGGGTATGTCACTGTCGAGGGGTTGCCTCAAAATGCTCTTGTAAAGGTGCTCGACTCGCGAGGCAATCTCATCAAGGAGCTTGACCCCGCCAATGCCGGGGAGACCCGTTGGGATGTGACCGATATGTGGATGAAGCGTGTGCAGAGCGGTGTGTATTACATTGTGGCGTCGGGGGGAGACAGCGAAAGCAGTTTCTCGGCAAGCGCCAAGATATTAGTGGTTAACTAATTTGAGTTGATAATTCTATGAATCTGAAAATTATATTGAGCGGTGTTCTTGTTGCAACCTGTCTCTGTCCCGCCGTGGCTGTCTATGCCGACACATTCGCGGTGCAACGCGGTGGAGTGCCGCAGGTGGTTAGTAAATTAGCGGGTACTCCCGTCCCCGAGGTTGTAATCACGGGGACCGTCTCCCACTCCGATATTATGGCGTTGCGTTCGTTGCCAAGTGCAGTTAAGCGGCTTGACCTCAGTGGTGTGCGGATTGATACTCGCGACCTCCCACCATATGCGTTGATGGGTATAGCGGTTCAGGAGGTAGTCTTGCCGCGTTGCGTTACGCAGATTGGAGAGGGGGCGTTTGCCGAGTCAGAAGTCAGAAAGTTAGTCTTCCCCGATTCATTGATCAATTTAAGCCCATATGCAATGCGCAATTGCCGCAACCTGCTGAGTGCCGACCTGTCAGCAACAGGGGTGACCTCGGTAAGCAGAGGGTGTTTCAGCGGATGCACTTTGTTGGGGGAGGTAAACTTACCGATTGCAATCAGCGAAATCGGTGACGATGCATTCCGCGGTGCTGGGTTGCGTCGAATTGATATAAGAGGGGTCAACCGTATCGGCGAGTATGCATTTGCCAATTGTCGTGACCTTGCGGATGTCAGCATGGCAGGGAGTCCCGCCATAGGGGAGGGGGCATTCTTTAACAATACTTCGCTTGCCGCAGTAGGGGAGGTTATCGCCGCAGCCCCGGCGTTGGGATATATGGGGAGCTCTGCGCTTAATGCCAAAACCGAAATTAATGCTGAGGTGGTAAAAGAGGGGTCTTTTGCAGGTGTAGAAGTGGGCAAAGTCGTATTTGGCAGGGATGTCCGCCAAATTCAGCAGAATGCATTCCGGAATGTCCGCAACTTGGGAAGTGTAGATGTCTCGGCATTAGGGAGCACTGTCCCACAACTTGACAGGGACGCCTTTGCCGGAATAGAGCTTTCGGGAGTTAAACTCATCATGTCGCCCGGTAGCGAGCGACTGTGGCAAGATGCCCCGGTGTGGCGAGAGTTTGATACGCGCAACATATCGGTGATTGTAAACCCCGTTGACAGCAGCGACGCCATCAGTATATCGCGTAGTGGCAACGAACTTTATGTCCAGACCGCCACACCGTTGCATCATCTGGCGGTCTACAATCTCGACGGCTCACTAATAGCCGAACTGCGACCGACAGCAGAAAACAACCAGTCAACCTCCGCATCTCAGTCGGGCATCGGTAATCAGTCTGGCTCGGGAGACACGACTGCAAATCTCAATGACTATCGTTTTGTCATCCCTGCGGGGATAGTAATTGTGGATGTCACCACTGCCACCCACCGCCGCATCCTCAAACTCGCCCCCTAATCAAATAATTGCCCGCTTGCTCCACGTTCGGAGCAAGCGGGTTATCTTTTCGCAGGAGGTGGTAGCCGTAGGGTTAGATGGCGGTCCAGCCACCGTCGGCGGCGATAATCTGTCCGGTGATGTATTTGGCTCCGTTGCTGACCAGGAAGAGGCATAGAGGGGCGATATCGTCAGGGTTGCCCATACGCTTCATGGGGCAGCGATGGTTGTAGTTGCGCACAAACTCCTCGCGCTGATTATCCCAGATACCTCCGGGGCATACGCAGTTGACACGCACGTTGTCCTTTCCCAGATATGAGGCTAAGTATCTGGTAAAGTTGATGATACCACCTTTGATGGCGCAATATTCGGCTGGTGATGTCCCTCCGTAATCCTCATAGATGGTAAAATCATTCCCCACAATACCGTAAATAGAACCGAAATTTACGATAGATCCGCTGTGCTGCTCGCACATTACGGCCGATACCTGCTGGCAGATATAAAAGACGGAGTTGAGCTGAAGGTCGACATTATCTTTCCAGTGCGAGAACGGTGTGTTTTCGAAACGATACTTCCCCCAGTCCTTGGTGCGCGGGTAGGCAGCATTGATGAGGCCATCGATGCGACCGAATTTGTCGAGAGTAAATTTTACAAGAGCATCGATCGACGCGTTATCGCCAAGATTGAGTTTGAAGGTTGCGTAATGCGAGGAGCAAACCTCGGTTTCAAACGCAAGGTCGGCCGACACCACTATGGCGTCATGCTCTGCTAGATCCTTTACTATCTCTCTTCCGATAAGGCCGTTGCCTCCGGTAACAATTACTACTTTATCAGTCAAATCTTTCATAATCAAGACAAGTTTCTAATGTTTTATAAGCTTGATGCACATCGTTTTCAAATGTAGCTCCATTCTCTATGCCATCTATAAAATGCTTCATCTGGAGGGGGTACGTATCGAGCACCGTGTTTTCCCCTTTGTAGACAGTTTCTCCGTGCATATTTCGAATTTCATTGTGCTTGACATCGAGAGTCCACGTGTCGTCGTCAAATAGAATTTCGATACCACGCCGATAGTCGCGACGATAATAGTTCAGAACTATCGAAGCGGTAAATGAGGGATATAATAAAGTGTAGTTGGCATAATCCACTGCGCGTATCCCGAGTCCTGAGACCGACCGGCACACACCCCGGCTGGCAATCGGGTTGCCGAATATCCACTGAGTGTAATCAATCTCGTGAATCAGGTCAATATTCACACCCCCACCCAGTTCAGGGATGGCACTGTAGCATTTTTTGTAGTTTGTACCTGGACGCCATTCGGGAAGATAGGAGCCACAATACACATTTACTTCATTTATGCGTCGTTCGCTCCCTTCTCCATTTATGTAACGGTGCAAAAACTGTAGCGAATCGAGAAATCTGAGATTACAAGCCACATAAGTTGGTATTCCGCGACGGTCAATCTCTCCGAGCAACCATTTATGATTGAGTGTATCGAACAGAGGTTTCTCGATAAACAGAGGTATTTTAAGTTCGAGCAAACACTCTATGGTAGCGGCATGAAGAGAGGTCGGGTTGGAAATAATTGCAAAATCTACCGGTGTGCCTATTTCCGCTAAAGAGTAGATATTGGTAACCCCTTCGGCAGAGTTGGCGGAGTGTCCGGAACGTAATGCCAGCACCTCGGCATCCGGGCGCAACAGTCTCAAAGCCGCCAGATGCTTCTTGGCAATCGAGCCGAAACCAACTATCAGAACTTTCATCTCATCTCAGTTTTTGGGGTTCTTATTTTATCTCAACCCTTCCGGTATCAAGTAGATAGCTTAGGTAGTCATAATCGGCAGGTTCGTCAAGGTCGAAGCAGATGTGGTCCATGACATATATCAAAGAGCGGTCGGTAATGGCACGTGGATTTTCACCCAACAAGACATCGCGACGGTAGACATAGATGGAAGCATTCATATCATAGACCTTGGGAGCAGACTGGCGGGTCTTATACATCCCACCGAGCACCACGCGGTAATACCCGTTGTCCCCCTCCTGCACCATGTTGAAGTAGGGATTGCGGGCACAGGGGTTGACCGAGAATATGGTTTTTGCTTCAGGATTTGCGACTATCATCTCTACACACGCTTCTACATCTGCAAGAGTGCGAATGGGTGAGGTGACGTCTAGGTCGAGTACATAGTCGTACACACAGCTGTTTTTATGTTCCGCCCAACGCAGAGCGTCGGCAATGGCATCGGGTTTGCCACAGGTATCATTGGCCAGAAAGTCGGGACGCACATAGTCGCAGGCAAGACCGTATTGTTTTGCAACCTCGCGAATTTCTTCGGAGTCGGTAGAGAGCACCACTTCGCCTCCATGCTTCTGCGCATAGCTACGAGCAATGTCAATGGTGTAAGCAATAAGAGGGCGTCCACCCACTTCCTTAATGTTTTTGCCGGGAATCCCCTTCGACCCTCCGCGGGCACATACCGTAACGAGTATATTCATCTGTCTGATAAGCTGTATTATTTTTTCGTGGCGGAGAGATACCGGTAGCATCCGCACCACCATTGCTATTGAAGTTGCTATTGAAGTTGGTTTAATTGCCGATTATATTCAGAACCGCGTCGGCAATTCGGCGGTCGTTAGCTAGACGCGGAATCTTGCGTTGACCACCCAATTTGCCGCTACCAACGGCATTGAGCCATCGGTCGAAAGTGCCCTGAGGAATCGACCTCACCTCGAGCGAATCAAGGAAAATGTCGTTGCTGCGCTTGGCATCGTAGTCGGAATTCAGTTCGCGCAGGCGTGCGTCAAGTCGTTGAGCAAACTCTGCGATGTCTGCGGGTGCATTAGTCCACTCCACAAGCCATTGATGGCGACCCCGTTTGTTACCCTCTGCAAAGACCGGAGCGGCAGTATAGTTTGAAGTCGCACACCCCATCTCATTGCAGATTTCGGACATTGCACGTTCGGCATTCTCCTCCATCAACTCCTCGCCAAAGGCATTGATATAACACTTGGTGCGTCCTGCCACCACCAGCTTGACCGGCTCGGTCGATGTGATACGCACCGTGTCGCCGGTATGATAGCGCCAAAGTCCGTTGCTCGAAGAGATAATCAGTTCATAGACACCACCTTTTTCGACCTGCCACATTGGCACGGCAGCGTCATCCCCCTTCCCGAGCGGTATAAACTCGTAGTATATATCATTGTCGATAGTGAGCAGCATCGCCGGGTCGGAAAGGTCGTTCTGCACTGCAAAGAAACCCTCCGAAGCATTGTAATTCTCCAGAAAATGCATCTTGTCCGGATCCGTAAGTCTTAGATATTCATCACGATAGGGTTTAAATGATATGCCGCCGTGAAAAAACACTTCGAGGTTGGGCCAAACCTCCGAGATGCGATCCGCCCCGCTGACACGACACACCTCTTTTATGACGGTCAGGAACCATGAGGGGACTCCAGAGATATTGGTAACGTTGGCTCGTGAGGCTGCCTCCACCAGAGCCGGTAGCTTGCTGGTCCAGTCAGCCATGAGTGCTACCTTCTTGGAAGGGATGCGCACCATATTTGCCAACGGGTTGATACGGTCAATCAATGTGGCGCTCAAATCCCCCACTTTTACGCGCGAGTCATTGAGATGCAGTTCGTTGGCAAACGAGCCGCCAAGAATCATTGACTTTCCTGAAAATATCTTTGAGTTGGGATTGCAACGCAGATAGTGCGCCAGACTGTCCTTGGCTCCCTTATAATGGCAGCGTTGCAAGGACTCTTCGGTAATGGGGATATATTTGGATTTCCCCCCCGAAGTGCCGGACGATTGTGCAAAATTCCGGCAGCGTCCGCGCCATAGCACATCTTTCTCCCCCTCCAGCATGCGCATTACGTCGGAGCGGATATCCTCGTAGGCATGCAGGGGCACACGCCGTGCAAATTCCGTAGCGGGGTCGACGGTGCGAGCAAGTTCGGCAAACCCGTATTTACCCCCAATCTCAGTCGCCGAAGCACGCTTAAGCAGAGAGCGCAACTGCTCCTGCTGTATCTCAGCACCCCGTTCACCCCAGGTGTCGGTGCGCTGAGCAGTCTTGGCTATGAAACCTCCTATGTATGGTGTTATATCCATATAAAATGCTATCGTGAGTGCCGGAAAATTGCACATTTCTGCAAATTTAATAACAACTTCGGTTATCTTCAAGTTTATTCAGATATTTCAGCTGTCTTGTAACTATTTTTCACTAAATTTGTGCAACCTCACCGGTCCGCGACCTCAACATTTTTTGGGGAACGGGCTCTTAGCTTCCAATAAGTATCATAGACTTGCATAGATTGAAGATAATGGTTATATTTGCCATAAATTATATGGATTTGGGGCAAACAGGCGCGACTGCAACTGTAGCCTGCTGATGCAGAATACAAATATTAACACACAAACGAATATTAAAGGTGGATTTCAATTCTTTGTTTCACTATCCCACTCCATGGCCCGAGTGGCTACCATATTCACTTGCCGGAGCCGCTCTTCTGCTCACGCTTATCACGCTTTTATGGCTGCTGCGTCCACTGTTGCGAGTCGGCTCTTTTCGTAATCAGGAGACAGCGGCTGCGGCCACACCCAAGGTGTCGGTGATAGTGCAGACTCTCGACACCGACGAAACCATTGTGCCCTTTCTTGATGCGCTGACAGCCCAGGAATACCCCGACTTTGAGGTTATCCTTGTTTGCGAAACCACAAGCGATTCGCGCGAGGTGCTACTTGAGTGGGTCAAAAACCGCTACAACAACGTATATGCTACATTTATACCCCCCGAAGCACACCATCTTAGCAAACGTAAACTGTCGTTAACCTTAGGTATTAAGGCAGCAAAGGGTGATATTGTAGTCACCACGGTCTCTAATGCCGAGATTCCCTCCACTCAGTGGTTGTCTGAGTTGGTGGCACCTATATGCAACGATGGTAGTGTGGATGTGTCGCTTGGCTACTCGGCTCTTAACTACAAGGAGATGCGGGGGTGGGGGCGCTGGTATCGAGAGTTTAATGCATTGATGACCAACAGTTCATGGCTTGGACGGGCCATCGATGGGAATCCATACCGTGGTGACGGCTACAATTTGGCATTTCGTCGCGAACTTTTTTTTGCCCACAAGGGGTATTCCAAGAGCATCTTCCTGCATTGCGGTGACGATGATCTCTTTATCAACGAGGTTGCCGACGGTGCCAATACCCGGGTGGTGCTGTCCCCCGAAACTATTCTGAAAACCAACTGGGGTGACAGCTCTAAACGTATCTGGCGTTCGCGCAAGGATCAATATAACTTCACTGCTCGATGGTTGCCCAAGGCTCCGTTTGTTATCTCTGGGTGGGTATCTGCCATGCAGTGGGTTATCACTTTGGCAGCACTTGCGGGGGTATTGACTGGTATTGCCGGGGTATACGGAGCTATCGCATCGGGTGTGGTTCTCGTTGCATTCTGGCAGACTGAAATTCTGTTGTACCGGCGTGCGGCAAAAAAAATGGAAGCCACCCGTCTCTGGATGGCTCTCCCTCTTTTTATGTTATTGCGCGGTCCGCTTAATTCCCTCTTCCGTCTGCGTCATCTGCGCTCCACACGACGCAACTTTACCTGGGAACGTCGCCGCTAAATATTTAGCATCGTTATATAAATTTAGAAAGCTTAACACTACTTGCCGGCATTAGCTTAGTTGCTGATGCCGTTCTTTTTGTATCCGCCAAGCACAGCCGATATATTCAACGTAATAACCCCCTTGCCGGGTAGGGATTTTCCACTAAAAAGTGAGCAGGATACTCGGAAGCATCTCATAATCTCTACACCGATGCGCGGCTGGACAAAGAAGGTCGTCATCGTTTCTTCATCAATCCCGACACTTAAACCACCGCATGCCGACACAAATGGAGAAAAGTTTGACCCGCGGAAATATTCAAATTCAAAGGTCGGTCCTAAATATACAGCCTTAAAGGTTCTCAGTTCTTGATTGGGTAACCACGGATGAAGATAGCCAACTTCCATAAGTCCAACCTTACCTCCTAATGCCCAAGGTGACATATCCCTGTTAGCTCGGATTTCTCCACTTACGTCATATCGAACACCCGACGCACACTTTTCCCCAATATAACTGTAACCAAACCCTGTGGTGGCTCCCAGCGACAGTTCAAATTCTGTGGCACCCACACATCGATCTTTCCATTGAGCAATCTTAAGTTCGCTTTTCAATTCTTTACTGGCCTTGAGTAGCGAATCAGGTCGTGTATTGACAACATTGCGGTACAAATCATTCTGGGCAGAAGCAGATAGCATCCCCAGCACAGCAATCATGATAGTTAGGATAGTTTTTCTCATAGAGTTCTTCAATTCGTTAGTTCAAGTTTTAACGGAAGTTGCATAAATACAAGTGAGCCATATGCAGGCTTAATTGGAGCCGGTAGCGACTTCCCAACCGGTGAGGCGACGGTAGCGGG
>QLIP01067326.1_pt1 | contig 10507 bp, 10 predicted proteins | sample 1769771 | NCBI WGS metagenome assembly QLIP01 (sample SAMN09428762, study PRJNA476227) | Gut metagenome, whole genome shotgun sequencing project. | isolation source: cecum | host: Rhizomys sinensis | place: China: Jinsha town of Minqing, Fujian Province | collected 2013-09-23
TTTTTGTGTCATCCCTCAGACACACTTTTTGAAACAGTATCCAAAAAATGCGGAATATGGTGCTTTACCATATTCCGCAAAGTTAGCAATAAACTATGACAATTTGTTAATTTGGGACTATTTTTCCTGCAGCAGATTGCTGGGGGTGTCAATCTGCAGCGAGGTGACCCCGTGGTGTGTGCCCGAAAGGTAGGCCACCAGCTGGTCGGGCTTGATCTGCCCTTTCTTGATAAATGAATTGAATGCACCGGCAGGGATTTCGACCGGGCTCATGCGGCATTCGGTGTGGATAGATGGGCGAATTCCGTAGCTGAGAGCCAGCAGACGTGCCACATGCTCGTTGTAGCAGATTGCAAGCACTGTTGTCGAGGCGCGGTATGATGCTATATATCGAGCTGCCGCACCGTGATATGCATCGGTGATGATGGCCTTGATGCCGACAGCGTTTTCTGCTACCACGGCCTGGCGGGCCAGGAAGCTACCGACTTCAAAGTCGGGCATCGGTATTACGTGCGGGTTGGCGCTGAGTTCCTTTTCAACTTCCAGAGCGACGCGCGACATAATCTGTACCGCCTCGACAGGGTATTTGCCGTTGGCGGTTTCCCCCGACAGCATCATGGCGTCGGCACGCTGGTAGACGGCGTTGGCAACGTCGCTGACTTCGGCGCGGGTGGGGCGTGGATGCTCAATCATGGACTGCAGCATCTGTGTGGCGACAATTACCGGCTTGTGGGCTGCGATACACTTGTTTATCATTTTCTGCTGTATCCCGGGGAGTGTCTCGATTGCTACTTCGATACCGAGGTCGCCACGGGCAATCATGATACCGTAGGAGGCTTTGAGGATTTCGTCGAAGTTGTCGACACCCTCCTGATTCTCAATCTTTGAGATAATCTTCATCGGCGAACCGAGTTCGTCGAGGATTGCCTGCACGGCGGCTACGTCGGCGGCAGAGCGCACAAAGCTGTGCGCCACGAAGTCCACACCGAGTTTGGCTGCGGTCTCGATACATTCGCGGTCACGTTTGGTAACCGACGGCAGCGGGATCGCCACTCCAGGAATGTTTACGCTCTTGCGCGAACCGAGTTTGCCGCTGTTTTCCGCCACGGCGCTGACATGAGTGCCGTCGTTGCCGGTGATGCAGAAAGCGAGTTCGCCGTCGTCAATGAGCAGACGGTCCCCCTTTTTGATATATTTGCAGATATCGGGGTAATTGAGTGCGATGGTCTGTGGGCAGGTGGGGCAGGCAGGGTCTCCGACAAATACCACTTCATCTCCAGTCTTGAACATTGCGCTGTCGGCATTGTCGGCAAGGAGGGTAGTGCGGATTTCCGGACCCTTGGTGTCAATCATAAGTGCAACGTCGGGGGCTGCGGCTCGTACGTTGTCGCAGATGCGTTTGATCCCTTCGTCGTTGAGGTGGGCAGAGTTCATGCGCACCACGTTCATTCCGGCCTCTTTAAGGCTGGCAATAAAATCGGTGTCGCAACGCTTGTCAGATATGGTTGCAACTATCTTGGTGTTTTTCATAAGAAAAATAAGTACTTATATTTAAATTATCCGGCTGGCACCGGCTCTTTCTACTGGCACCGGCTCTTTATTATAGAACGCTGAATATGGACGGAAGTTATATTCTGGAGTCAAAAAATGCATACTTTATAAAATATATTGCGCTTACCCTAAAAAGTCTAAACGGCTGAACACAGCTTTTTCGGGGGGTGTTATGATGTAAGATAGTGCACAGCACCGGGGATAACCGGCAGTGAAACTGCCATGGAAGCTATCAGTGTATCTGCATGGTTACAACGGGGCAAGTGCATTGACCGAAACTTATAAAACACAACAGTTATGGACATCAAAAAGAACATCGATGCTCTTGCATCAAAAGTTGGTCTCGACAAAGTGGCAGGTGCCGGCGACATGGTAAACAATCTTAAGGACAAGGCATCCGACCTTCTCGACAAAGGTGGTGACGCACTTAAGAATCTTGCCGACAAACTTAGTTAGTTAGGCGCTTTGCGCGGTGTTAGCGGCGTGGCCGCGTCGTTAGGCGCTTCGCGCGTCGTTAGGCGGCGGGGCCGCGTCGTTGGCGCTTCGCGCGTCGTTTGCGCTTCGCGCGTCGTTAGGCGGCGGGGCCGCGTCGTTGGCGCTTCGCGCGTCGTTAGGCGCTTCGCGCGGTGTTAGCGGCGTGGTCGCGTCGTTGGCGCTTCGCGCGTATATTAGCATTAATAAAGTGTTGCATAACATAAATAATGGTTGTGCAAATTGTTGCAAAATTATTAAATTTGCAACATTATGTTTTGAACGTTAATCTATATCTAACATCATGGTAGTAAATATTCTCACCGGAGGGGTAATCGGAGCCTCGATTGCCACCCTTTTTGCCTGCACCAACCACTGGACTCACACCCTTGACCGACGTCAGAAGCGTTGGATATATGCCGCTGTAGGTACACTCACCCTCATCGGCATCGCAGCTCTATACACCCTCTTCATCTAAAATTTTCTATAAAAAGAATTGGCATTATAATTTTTATGTCATATTTGCTGTTACCCGAATAGATGTCAATCACCCCACCCCCACATCTTTGGCTCCGTGCTTCGGGCTCTCTGCACATATACTTCTTGCTGAGCGTTGAACAGAGTGATGTTTTAGGCAAATAAAATTGCTAAATTTGCGGTTTAAATCGGTGACTCCAATCGAATTCAGATAATTATGAATAACGAAAATCAAAATATCGAATATAAGCGCATCTGGAAGAATGAATATCTAAAATGGGTATGTGGCTTTGCCAATGCTCAAGGCGGGCGCATATATATCGGTATCGACGATGATGGCAGTGTTGCTGGGGTGAATAATCTGCATCAGCAGATGGAGGATATTCCCAATAAGATAGTCACCATGCTTGGTATTGTGCCAGAAGTAAATCATGTTCAACGAGCTGATAAAGATGTGATTGAAATTATCGTTGAACCATCCAATATCCCAATATCATATAAAGGCACATTCTATACACGTAGTGGGGCCACGAAGCAAGAGTTGCGTGGCACCGCTCTTCATCAGTTTCTTTTGAAAAAGTTTGGCAAGAGTTGGGAGGATATGCCCTGTTATGGTTCGACAATTGATGACATAGACCCTGATGCTATAGCATATTTTCTTCGCAAAGGTGTGGCGGTAGGACGTTTGCCGACAGAATATCAAGATTCAACTCCAGAAGAGGTCATCTCTAACCTTGGACTTATGGAGGATGGTGTCCCTTGCAATGGTGCAATACTCCTCTTTGGAAAATATCCGCAACGCAAGTTCGTGACGTCCAGTTTCAAGCAGTTAACTTAGGGGGCACGACCGATTTCGAGCAGTTCAAGAACAAGCAAGACAGTTCAGAGAAAACCGATACAAAACCGATACAAACCGATACAAAACCGATACAAGATTATAACATAGCTGATCAAAAGCGATACATAATCAATCGAATCAAATCTAATCCAAATGTGACTATGGAAGAGCTAGCCAACGAATTGATAATCACAAAGAGTTCTATTCAGCGACGTTTTGACTCTCTCATAAAAGAAGGACGTATACGTCGCATCGGCTCTCTCAGTGGCGGTCATTGGGAGGTTATTCAGGAATGATTCATAGCTCTCGTTGGCGAGGAGGTTTCCTATGTGAGCGTTTAATCGCGAACAAGTAATATTTAGATATCGGCTAAGCGTCATCTACCACCAAGCCAAAGAGTCTTTTGAAAAGTTTAGCCTTAATCCTTAATCCTTAATTATGCGTAACCTTTTGCACTTAATAGTAAGAGAAAGAGCGCGGCTTGTGGCTGCGCTCTTTGTTGTTATGAAGGGTGTGTGAATGTTGTTTTTGATTGGGTGTGTAATGTCACCTTGACTCAGGAGGGGAGGGGGGAGGGGAGGGAGCTACGGGTGCGGATGCGTTGCCAGGTGTAGGCGACAAGGAGGGGGAGGGTGGTGCCGACAAGAGTGTACAGCCAGAAGAAGAAGTCGGTGCTGTTGTGGTGGATTACCATGTGGCAACCGACTTGATGGTAGTCGAGTCCATACCACCATATTTTGAGCAAGCTAACCGGTTTGTAGCTGATGATGTGAAATACAAATACCGGCATGGTGTTGGCACCGATGTAGGCAAGGGTGCGGGTAAGCAGTGTGCCCGATGCAAGCTGAGCCATGCGCAGCGAGAGGGTGTGTACGGTGAAGAACCCGATGAACCCTGTTAATGGGAGTGACCAGAGGTCGCGCCATTTTCCCGAGTTGTTCATTCCGCTAAGATGCAGCCAGCCGAAGCAAACCATCAATGCCAGTCCGGCAGCTACGAGCAGGAAGTGGCGCGGTAGCCGGTGCTCGTAGCGGCGGTAAAGAACTCCGGCTCCGAAGAAAAATACCCCCCACATTTCGCGCCAGCCACCGTTGGGGTAATACTGCAGCTTTAATCCTAACGAGAGTCGCAGTGCCGCGAAGACTATGCATGCAATGCAGACAAGAGCTACGCATAGGTCGGCATGGATGCGGGTGCGTGTGCGGAGCAGCCGGTATCCTAACAGAAAGAGTATGCTTGCCACCAGGAGCCCGCGGAAAAACCAGAATGCCCCTGCCATAAATTCGTCGTACCCCGCCATGGCTGTCACCATCAGCAGCAGTCGCTGGGCTGCGCTTTTCAGGGTATAGGGGTGGGTAACACCACCGGTCCAGTTGCCGTATTCTTCATTAAGGATGCCGAAATGGAAGAATATGTTGTGAAGCAGCAGGAAGAGGATGCTCCATTTCAGAAACGGGAGGTAGAGCTTTCTGAATCGTTTGGAAACGAAATCCCAGGGAGCGTTCACCGCTTTTTCGCTGAAGAAGTATCCGGCAGCCATAAAGAAAAGTGGCATGTGCCAGGTATAGATGAAGTTGGTGATGAGTTCCGGACCTTCGGCGTGTCCTGCCACCATGGCAATGATGGCTATCCCCTTGGCGATAGACATCCCGGTGCTTTGCTCTTTAGTAAGTGTCATTTTAGTTTGCAGTTTGTTGTCTCCAATTTGCAGTTGTTGTCTCCTATAAGAATAACTCTTCCCGGTCTGTTTTAGTATGCCACTTGCGGGAGTATACCGGTGAGGTGGGCAATGGTAATGCCATAATTGGTGATTGGCACCCCCTGCTCTTTACCACGGCTTATGCGCGAAAGGACAAACGGACGATTAAACATGCACCCCCCACAGTGTATAACCAGGTCGTAGGGGGTGAGGTCTTCGGGGAAGTCGCGCCCCGCAACGTGGTCGATGGTGAGACCAGCACCAATTTTTTTGCGTAGAAGCGCCGGGATTTTTACCGTACCGATATCCTCGCTCTGCGGAGCGTGTGTGCATGCCTCTGCAATGAGCACGCGGGAGCTCTCGGTGAGCGAATCGATGGCGCGTGCACTCGTCACAAAGAAATCGATATCACCCTTGTGGGCAGCCATAAGAACCGAGAACGAGGTGAGAAGCGTACCGCGGGGTACCATTGGTGCCACCAGCTTGAAAACCTGCGAATCGGTGATGATAAGCTTGGGAGCATCCCGAAGAGCTGCAAGCGAAGTGGGGAGTTGCTCGGGAATCACCGAGATTGCTATGGCACCGATGTCAAGAAGCGCCCGCAGAGTCTGCACCTGTGGCAGAATCAGTCTCCCTTTGGGTGCCGAAGCGTCCTGCGGCATCACAAGAACAACGGTATCCCCCTTGGCTGCAAGTCCGCGGAGGAGGTTACTCTTGCCAAAATCCTCGGGCATCTTTTCGAGCAGAGCAGCAATGACGGCTTCACGCCCCTTGTCAGGATCGTGCAATGCACTTATGCGTAATGTTGTCCCACTTGTCCCGTTTGTCCCGTTTGTCCCGTTTGTCCCAGAGTGGGACAGTGGGACAGCGGGACAAGTATTGAGGTCGCTTTTGTTGGCAACCTCGACGAAGGGTATTTTGCGCCGTTTGATTTCATCGCGCCATTCCGCTTCCAGCTCCGGAGTATTCCCCACCAGAAGAATTACTGCCCCCGCTTCGTCCAGAGCCTTGCGGGTAAGAGCCACGCGCTCTTTGCCGAGAATAGTCTCATCGTCAAAACCGGGGGTGTCGACAATCATAACCGGTCCGAGGAGGGGGAGTTCCATCACCTTGCGCACCGGGTCGGTGGTGGTGCCCCGCTGGTCGGCAACGAGCGACACCTGCTGTCGGGTAAGCATGTTTGCCACCGCCGACTTGCCGCTGTTGCAAGCACCGAGAATAACTATATGCAATCGTTCCATAACAGAAAACAAAATACAGAAAACAGAAAATAAAATACAGAAAATGGAAAACAGAAAACAGAAAATAGAAAACAGAAAATAGAAAACAGAAAAGAGCTCAAACAGAGCAATATCTAAAATCTAAAATCTGAAATCTAAAATCTAAAATCTAAAATCTAAAATCTAAAATCCCGCTTCCCCTGCTCAATAGCCTGAAGGTGTCGTTGTGCAACTTCTTTTACCTTTAGATTGGGGATAAACTCAAGCTGCGAAGCAATCATTTTGAGACCCTCCTGCTTCACAGCCGGCGAAGCGTAATCCTGCAGGTATTCCTTAAGGGTGATTAGAGCATTGGGGGCGCAGCAGTTGGCAATCTGTCCGCTCTTGACCAGTTGCATAAAGCGGTCGCCGGTGCGCCCTTCGCGGTAGCAGGCGGTGCAGAAGCTGGGAATGTGACCGGTGGACAGGAGCCATCCTACTATTTCGTCGAGGGTACGGTTGTCCGACACGTCAAACTGTGCGGTTTCCTCCGCCTGCTGCGGGTCGGTATACCCCCCGACTGTGGTTTTTGAGCCACCGCTGAGCTGCGACACACCGAGTTCGAGCACGCGGGTACGCACCTGCTGCGATTCGCGGGTGGAGACAATGAGTCCGGTGTAGGGGACTGCAATGCGGAGCACGGCTACGATGCGGCAGAACAGGTCGTCGCTGATACCATCCGAATAGTCATCCTTGTCGATGTCGCTTGCCGAGCAGATTCGAGGGACAGAGATGGTGTGCGGACCGACACCGAAACGCTCTTCGAGGTGCTCGGCATGCATCAGTAGACCGATGAAGTCGTAGCGGTATGTAGACAGACCGTAGAGGACCCCTAACCCGACATCGTCGATTCCGCCGAGCATGGCACGGTCCATTGCCTCGGTGTGGTATGCGTAGTCCGACTTCGGACCAGTGGGGTGCAGCGCTTCGTAGTTCTGCTTGTGGTATGTTTCCTGGAAGAGGATGTAAGTTCCGATTTTAGCATCGGCGAGGCGGCGGTAGTTTTCGACGGTGGTGGCGGCGATGTTGACATTAACGCGGCGGATGGCACCGTTTTTATGGTGGGTATTGTAGATGGTGTCGATTGACTCGAGGATATACTCCAGCGGGTTGTGGCGCGGGTCCTCGCCAGCCTCAAGGGCCAGGCGCTTGTGCCCCATATCCTGGAGAGCTATCACTTCGCGGCGTATCTCCTCCTGCGTGAGTTTGCGGCGGGGTATTTCGCGGTTGATGGAGTGATATGGGCAGTATGTGCACCCGTTGATGCAGTAGTTGGAGAGGTAGAGGGGGGCAAACATGACGATGCGGTTGCCATAGAACCGCTCTTTGATTTTGCGGGCAAGATTGAAGATTTTTTCTATGACTTCGGGGTCTTCGACTTCAAGCAGGGTCGCGGCTTCGCGGTGCGAGAGACCGCCGCAGAGGGCAGCCTTGTCGAGCAACGATTCGACATAAGCGCGGTCGCGGCTTTTCTCGGCGGCGTGTGCCATCGAGGCTAAAATCTCTTCGTGATTTATAAATTCTTCAGCAGTGTTTTTATCTTTGGTCATTTTTCTTTGCAATTTTGGGTGTTTTTCGCCCTTTGGGCTCACACGGGACTAAAAGCGGACGAATGGGTAGTCGTTAGTCACTAGTCATTAGTCACTAGTCATTAGTCGGCATTCGGCATTCGGCAGTCGTTAGACTTTGTGAGCTTTTTGCGTCGCCGCGGTCGAGGGTGAGCTCAAGACCGGCGGTGGCAAAAGAGGCGCGTAGGGTGGCGAGCTGCTCGATGGCTTCGAGTCCGGACGCCGCTTTGTTGTCATATAGGCGGTAGGCCTTGCGGGCAGAGAGGGGGGACATGTTGGGCATCACCACGTTGGCACCTGCCAGGAGGGTGTTTATACGTTCCTGCTCACCCCCGAGGGTGGCCACGGCAGTGGTGGCAGGTATCAGAGCGTTGGGGAAGAGGAGGCGGAACACCGATACGAGGCGCTGGGTGGTTTGGACGCTACCGGCGGGGAACGATTCAAACGGGGTCCCGGCTGCGGGGATAAAGGGTCCGATACCTATCATCTCGGGTTGTAGCCGGAGCATAAAGCGGATGTCCTCGATAATGTGGTCCAGTGTCTGATATGGGGAGCCTACCATGATACCGGTGCCGGTCTGGAATCCGAGCCGTTTAAGGGTTTCGAGACAGCGGAGACGGTTGTCGAGTCGCATCTCGGCAGGGTGCAGGGCGGCATAATGAGCCGGCGTACATGTTTCGTGACGAAGCAGGTATCGGTCGGCGCCGGCATCGCGAAGCAATGCGTAGTCATCGTCGTCCATCTCACCGAGCGAGAGGGTGATGGCTGCCTCGGGGAACAGATTTTTTAATTCCCTGACAGTATCTGCCATCCATTGCGGTGTAAGAGCCGGATTTTCACCACCCTGCATTACAAAAGTGCGGATGCCCGCCTGATAAGCCTCGCGGCAGGATTCGATAATCTCCTGGCGTGAGAGTGTGTAGCGGTTTACCCGGGCGCCGGCACGGATGCCGCAGTACAGGCAGCCGTTGCGGCACACGTTGGTTACCTCGATGAGTCCGCGTACAAATACCTGGCGCCCGAAACCCTTGTCAGTAAGGGTCCGGGCGTCGGTATGCAGTTGCTGCACCTCCTGGGGAGTGGCGTGCTCCGAGAGGAGGTGCTTTATTTCAGATAATGAGATCAATATGTCTTGGTTTGTTTTGCGAGTTCCTTTGCGAAGCGACGCTTGCCGTCCATGCCGGTTGTGGCACCGCTGGGACCGGTGATGCAGCCACCTTCGCATGCCATAACCTCGATGAAGTTGGCGGGAGCTTTGCCGGTCTTGGCATAAGCACCAAGGAGAGCAATGTTCTTCTTGTCGAGGTTGGCAACTTTCATTTCATTCAGGAATTCGGTGTCGAGTTTGAGATAGCTTCTCACGGCACCTGCCACACCGCCGGTGGTGGCAAAGTTGTGAGCTTCGCGAACCGACTGGAATTCCATTTCATACTTGTCGGCTGCCGCCAAATCGATATCAAACGCGTTGAGAACCGAACCGAGTTCTTCGAAGGTCATTACGTAGTCCACGTTGGGGTCGCGGCGGGCTTCCTTGCGCTTGGCTACGCACGGGCCGATGAACACGATTTTTGCGTCGGGGTATTTCTGGCGCACAATCTCGGCAGTGTAGTACATCGGTGAGCGGGTTTCAGACACATACTTCTGCATGGCAGGAACGTGCTTTTTAACCAGTTCGATATACGAGGGGCAGCAGGAGGTGGTCATGAACGGGTCACCGTGTTCCAGACGCTCCACGAGTTCGGCAGCTTCTGTCGATACGGTGGTCATGGCACCCTGGGCTACTTCTACAACATCGGTGAAACCGATTTGGCGTAAAGCACCGTATACCTGCTCAATGGTGGTGTCAAACTGACCGAGTACTGCGGGAGCTGGGATGGCAACCACCTTTTCGCCTCGGCGGATAGCTTCGAGGACATCGAAAGTCTGGGAGATTTCGAAGATGGCACCAAACGGGCATGCGTTCATGCACTTGCCGCAGTAGATGCAACGCTCCTCGTCGATATGTTCCACACCAAATTCATCTTTGGTGATGGCATCCACTGGGCAAGCCTCCTCGCAGGGGATCGGCATATATACGATGGCGTGATAGGGGCATGACTTGTGACACATGCCGCAGCTGATGCAGACATCGTGGTCAATCTTGGCGCGACCTGTTTCCGACTCGAGCGTGATGCAGTTCTTGGGGCAGTTGTGCATGCACGAACGTGCCACGCAGCCGCGGCAGAGATTGGTGATTTCGTAGTTTACTTGTACGCACGATGAGCAAGCCTCGTCGATAACGCACATGATGTTTTCCTTACGTTTCCCCTCGGCGGCACGCTGCAGACCGCGACGTGCATATTCCGAAAGGGGTGCAGCCTCGTCGGTTTCGTCGGTCATGTCCAGCCCAAGTAGGGGGAATGACTTATAACGCCACACAGCTCTCTCCTTGGGGATGCAGCATCGACCAAGGTGACGGGAATTGCGCGGACTTAAACGGATGGGGAGCTGGTCCACCTCCTCTACGAGTTTACCCTCTTTCCAGAGTTTTACGAGTTCGCTCAGCAGACGGTGGCGAACAATCATGATGTTGTTTTTAAATGCCATAAATGACAAATAGAAGTTAGACCTCGTTCCCCAAAAAATGTTAACGCCAGGGGCGGCT
>QLIP01068717.1_pt1 | contig 10507 bp, 6 predicted proteins | sample 1769771 | NCBI WGS metagenome assembly QLIP01 (sample SAMN09428762, study PRJNA476227) | Gut metagenome, whole genome shotgun sequencing project. | isolation source: cecum | host: Rhizomys sinensis | place: China: Jinsha town of Minqing, Fujian Province | collected 2013-09-23
CCGCCGTGGGGCATCTATGCCCTTTTGTGGATAGCCATTTTGCTGTTCCCCCTCCCCGCACCCTACCCCCTTTAAGTTACCAGCCGATTACCAGCCGAAAAAACAATAAGGGGCTGGAGGCTATCCATTTTCCGATCGGCACAGCAGAATATCCAGTTTATCAACCCTGCATATAGCGGGGATTTTTTACGCAAAAAAATAACAAAGATGGAGGTAAGCAGATTGAACAAGTTGAAAGAGAGATTAAAAAAGGGGCTTGCCATGATGATGGCGGTGGCAGTTGTTGTTTCCGTACTTTTGCCCATGCCCGTGGAGGCGGCATCGGAAACAGCGAAGATTGTATTCCAGTATTGCCATGATGCAGCGGGAAACAGCATACGCTATCAGCAGACTGTTACCCATGATGGCAGGGTATGTACAGAAGCGGGAAATGCCAGAACCCGTATCTATGCGGACGGCGAGCCTGCCTTCTGTATCCAGCCGGGTGTGTCGCTGCATACGGGGAATACACTTAGGGCAAATGCGTCTGACACATGGAATGCCTTGAGCAGCAGCCAGAGAAGTGCGGTGAACCTTGCGCTTTTGTATGGTTCGCAGGGCAGCATGGGGAGCCTTCCCAGTTCTGAGGATGAAAAGGTGGTTGCTACGCAGATGGTCATATGGGAGATTGTAACCGGATGCAGGAATGCGGATGCACCGTATAACAGGACGGACAGTAAATTTTATGAAAGCATATGCGCAAACGGGGCGAATGGGGGCGTATCCGCAGCATACAGCCAGATTGAGGCAGGGATGCAGGGACACGGCACCATACCAAGTTTTGCTTCCACGAACCGGAACGCTGCTGCGAGGGAGCTTTCATGGAACGGGGATAAATATGTATTGAACCTGACGGACACGAATGGAGTTTTGTCAAAATACAATTTTGTATCGTCAGACAGCGGCGTATCAGTGAGTGTTTTAGGAAGTACCCTTACCATTGTTTCCACAAGGGCATTGACGGGCAAGGTGCTTTTATCCGCAACTAAGAAAAGTCCGACCGTAAGCGGCACATTGGTGGCTTATGGCGATGCGTCCTTGCAGGATGTTGTTGTTGGCGTGGAGAGTGCTGCCGACGTCACGGCTTATCTGAGTGTGGACATCCCTTACGGTCATCTACAGATTGCAAAAACCTCTGAGGATGGTATTGTGGCGGGAGTGGGATTTCAGATTGTGGGCAATGGCATTAACAAAACGGTTATGACTGGCAGTAACGGCACGATTAAGGTAGAAAATCTGAATCCGGGCATCTACACGGTGACTGAATTGGCAGATGAGCGATATGAAACACAAAAAGTGCAGAAAGTGACTGTAGCAGGAGGTCAGACTACAAGGGTGGAGTTTTCCAATATTCTGAAACGTGGCAATTTGAAAGTGGTCAAGAGTTCCGAGGACGATCTGGTGGAGGGCGTAAGATTCCATTTGTATGGGATTTCTCTTTCCGGTGCGATTGTAAATGAGTACGCAACGACCGATAGGAACGGCGTGGCAATGTTTTCCGGAATACTGATTTCCGGCACCACGCCGTATACCCTTGAAGAAGTGAATACCCCTGTCCGTTACGTCATTCCTGAAAAACAGAGGGTAACAATCAGATGGAAGGAAGTCAGCCGGGTAACCATAACCAACATTCTGAAGAAATTCCGTGTAAATGTGAAAAAGACTGACATGGAAACAGGGGAGCCGCAGGGGGACGCAGCACTGTCAGGGGCAGTATATGGCATTTATGCTGGGGACACACTGATTGACACCTATGCCACGGACAGAGAGGGGAGATTCACCACGGCTTATTATGCCTGCGGCTATGACTGGAGTATCCGTGAGATTACACCGTCAGAGGGCTATATTCTGGACGAAACCGTCTACCATGTGGCGGCGGAGCCGGAGAATTATACAATAGAGCTGAATGCAGTTTCCAACGGGGTGCTGGAGCCGGTGATTAAAGGACGTGTTTCCATTATCAAGCATACCGATGACGGCAGCACACAGATTGAAACGCCGGAGGAAGGTGCGGAATTTCAGCTTTATTTAAAAAGTTCAGGAAATTATGACAATGCAAAGGAGAGCGAACGGGACACATTGGTATGCGACCAATACGGTTATGCGGAAACAAAAGACCTGCCTTATGGCATATACACCGTACACCAGACCAAAGGTTGGGAAAACAGGGAGCTTATGAAGGATTTCTACGTGTATATCAGCAAAAACGGCGAAATTTACCGCTATTTGATTAACAACAGCCTGTTTGAGTCCTATATCAAGATTGTGAAAACAGATGCTGAAACTGGAAAGAGCATACTGCTTGCAGGTGCTGGCTACCAGATTTATGATGGCGCAGGCGAACTTGTAACTATGAAGTACACATATCCGGAAGTGACAATTCTGGATACGTTTTACACAGGATCAGAGGGCTGCCTGATTACACCGGAAGAATTACCTTATGGAAGTTACACGTTGGTTGAGGCGCAGGCTCCGTATGGCTATGTGCTGGATTCCTCTCCAATCCCCTTCATCATATCGCAGGAAAATTCCAGTGATGAAGGCAGCGTGACCGTGGTTGCAGTGGAGCAGAGGAATATGCCGCAGAAAGGGAAAATACGAGTAACAAAGAGCGCAGAGGAGTTTGCAGGCGTACAAGTTTATGGAGAGGGTATTCCTGATGAATCGGGGAATTTGTCAGAGGGTGAGAACGTCTATGCTCCGGTGTATGAAACAGATGAAAAAGAGAGCGCAGTTTACGAGGTTATTGCCACGGAGGACATTGTGACGCAGGACGGAACCGTGAGGGCAGCCGCAGGCGAAGTTGTAGATACCCTCACCACCGACAGCAATGGGAACGCAGAAACAAAGGAATTATATCTTGGGAGATACAAGATTGTGGAGGTGACTGCACCGTATGGCTGCGTGTTGGATACAGAGGAACACAAAGTAGAGCTTTCATATGCAGGGCAGACGATTCCGGTAATGGAAACAAATGTCGGTTTTTGTGATGAGCGTCAGAAGGTGTTGATTGATTTAACAAAGGCACTGGAACAGGATGAAAGCTTCGGCATTGGCAATAAAGGTGAAATCCAGAATGTTGCGTTTGGACTGTATGCGGCAGAAAATTTGACTGCTTCAGACGGTTCCTTTATTCCGGCGGACGGATTGATTGAGATTGCATTCTGCGCTGCGGATGGAGTGGCAGTTTTCAACAGTGACATTCCTTTTGGAAGCTATTATGTGAAAGAGGTATGCACAGACCAGCACTATCTTCCTTCTGATGAGAAATATCCGGTAGAGTTTTCCTATCAGGGGCAGAACACGGCACTTGTGAGTATTCATGCAGATGGCGGCGAAGCTATTGGGAATAAGCTGCTTCGTGGAAGGATAACAGGGGTCAAAGTGGACACTAAGGGGCAGGCACTGGAGAAAGCAGCAATCGGATTGTTTTCGGCAGATGCGAAAGAATTTGATAAAGAAAAGGCTTTGATGTTGTCGGTATCGGATGTGGCGGGGATATTTGCTTTTGAGGATGTGGCGTTTGGAAACTATATCGTGAGGGAGATTGAATCCCCAAAGGGATATATGTTGAACGAAACACTATACTATGTATCTATGACGGCAGAAGGTGAAGTAATTAAAATCAAAATCACGGATAAACAGATTGTTGGGAGTGTGCGTCTGAAAAAGGTGGATGCAGAATATCCGTCAAATAAGCTGGCAGGCGCAATTTTTGAACTGTATCAGGACACGGATGGAAATAAGAGATTTGATTATGAGAAAGATTCCCTAATTGCGGTAATCCCGAAAATATCAGACGGTATTTACCAGATGGACGGACTTTTATATGGCGGCTATTTTGTGAAAGAAAAGACTGCACCGAATGGGTATGTGTCGGATGGAAACGCTTATTTCTTTGAGGTAAATGATGATGGAAAGATTGTGGATGTAGAGAACAAGGCGAGCATAGGATTTATCAATAAGCCGATTATCGGAAAGTTTGAGCTTACTAAGACGGACGTATCCGATGGAAAACCGCTCCCAAATGCGAAATTCCGTGTCAAAGACAAGGACAGAAACTTCGTGGCAACAGGTGTGACTGACGAAAATGGGATTGCCGTCTTTACACTCCGTTATGGAGAATACACCTGTCAGGAGTATGAAGCACCGGAAGGCTACCTGATTGATGAAAAGGAATTTTTGTTTGAAATCAAAGAGGACGGTCAGGTTGTCAAAGCGGCTATCACAAATGAGAGAAAGCCAGTGGAGATTATCACGACGCCAAAGACGGGAGATGAGAGCAATGTGGGATTGTGGATTGCCGTAGCTGTTTTATCCGTGGCAGGAATCGGCGTGTTCGGTGTTCTAGCAGGCATCAACAGGAAAGGCTAACAAAATAGATTTATCTGTAAATATTACGGGGCGGCGGCAAGCTGCCCTTTTACATACCGGACGGAAAGGAGGCGGAAAAGGTATGAAGGAATGTAGCGAGCTATGGCAGAACAGGAGGAGTGATTATGAGCGAGGAGGTGCGTTAAATGGATAATTTCAGAACCAATGCCGGATTTGTCATTACGCTATCCATACCCGTGGGAAGTACGGAATTTGTTTTAGGCGTGAATATGAATAATCCTAATTCGTTTGTCACATGGGAGTGCAAAGATAAAACGGATTATTTTTGGGGGCATTATTACACGGATAGCCTGTTGAAAGCCACAAAGGACTTATGCCAACGGGCGATGGACAAGATATTGTATCTTGAGCAAATTGAGATGGAAAATGCCAACAAGACTCCGGAAAGAAAGGGGAATGTTGATATGGAAATCAGGGTAATGGAGCAGGAAGAACAGAAATACACTTACAGACAGAGTATGCAGCTTCAGGGGCAGACCGGGAGTATCGGCTATCTCAGAGGCGATTTTGGAAGTCAGGGCAATGAATTTCACGCCACATGGAATGACAACATGGGGCAGTTGAAAACAGAGGAATTTAAGGCGGAATTTGACCAAGTGATTAACGCTCTGCGTTCCGAAGAATACGGGATTTTTACAAGCCGGAGCGGAATGAGTGCCTATGCGGGAAAATTTCCTGACAGCGCATTTTTAGGAAATGGCGGAACAGAGTACGGTTTCCGTGTGGATACGGAAAAGAACGCCTATCTGATAAGGTGCAATCCGTCAAAGGGAGATTATGACTTTTACTGTTTCTGCTATGTGTCACAGTGGCTGGACAGCCATATGGAAAAAGCAAGACAGGGCATCCGCTTTATTGATCCGGATTACAATGAGCTGTTCCGTGTTCCAGACGGAGGAAAAATTTTAATCACGTCTGGCTGGGGCGAAAAAAATGAGCGTGTTTGCAGGTTTATTGATGAATGCCACAGCGAGATAGGCAGCAATTTATACCATATCTGCGAATTTGCCGAGCGTATGCAGCAGAACGGAGCCACCTATGAGTCAGTGCAGGCGGAGTCGCAGAAAATAAAAAATAAGGAAAGGTAAGGGTTTACTATGGCACAGATGAACAATAAATATATCCGCTCCCTCTCAAAGCTGATGGAAGCGGGATTTGAGGATGAAAAGGCGATATTATCAATGACGATGGACGATATTCTGACATTGCCGGGAATCTCCGTGGCGGAGATCATAATGATAAACGGGATACAAAAGGCGGTAAAAGCAAACAAGGTTATCACCTTTTTAGGCGGCGGCGAGGTGTAGAGGGAAAGGCGGGTGCGGTTATGGCGAGATATAACGCAATGGAAGAAAAATTTGATGAAATCACCGTGCTTGGCAAGCCTGCATTGTTTACCAACATCCGCATTGAGCGGAATACAATGCCCAAAGGTTTATACTTGTACGAAGTGCGGAGTGATGATGACGGGTGCGGCGATCCGGTGCAGATTGCAAGGGGCATCATGGTGAATCATTTTGGGAGCATTATTACCCGTGAGCCGATAAAGCTGCCGCCGGAGGGATATTTGGACATTGATCCGGAAAAGGACTGGAATTTTGCAGGCGGTGACTGCCGGACGGTAAAAGAATTTCAGGAAAAATATACGCCGGAGAAGAAAAGAGAAAAAGGACATGAAAGATAGGGGGACAGAGCATTGGCAAAAAAGAGATTTGATTTAGTGACGGAGCTGTATGCGGAAGCGGTAAAAGGAGTGACCGCAGCTCCGGAAAACTGGATGGCGTTTCTCAACTCTGCCTGCCGCAATTACCGCCTGCCCTTTGATGAGCAGTTGTTAGTCCATGTTCAGCGTCCAGATGCTACCGCAGTATTGCAGATGGAGGATTGGAACAAAAAGTTTGGGCGTTGGGTAAAGAAGGATTCAAAAGGGATTGCGGTAATAGACAAGAGTGCGAAAACCATGCGTTTGAAGCATTATTTTGATATTTCCGACACGCAAGAGGGACGCTACAGCCGCTTGGTGCGTCCCGTCCCATTATGGGAAGTAAAAGAGCGTCACAGGAAGGATGTGCGTGAAACGCTTGCAAACAGGTTTGGCGTTTCCGAGGACACCACAGGATTTGAGGAAACCATACTGGAAGCGGCAGGAAATGCAGCCGATGACAATATAACGGACTATCTCAGGGATATTCTGGATTACCGCAAGGACAGTTTTCTGGAGGAACTGGACGAGCATAGCGTGGAGGTGGAGGCGAAAAACCTTTTATCAAACAGCATAGCCTATATGGTAATGGCACGGTGCGGCATAGATACGGAAATTTATCTTAATACGGATGATTTTCGCAATATCACGGACTTTAACACGCCAGAGCTTGTCAACCTGTTTGGCACTCTCACCAGCGACGTGGCGGAAATGGCATTGGGGGAGATTTCCGACACCATACAGAAGCTGCAAAAAGAGGAAAAAAGAAAGGATCGCACATTTGCGGGGGAAAGTGCGGACAGATATAATGAAGGTGCGAAAGCAAAAAACAACGCTTCAGAAAGGAGTTTTGACTATGAAAGAGATAGCATACAGCAAACGGGGGGATTACCTTCTGCCAAATCTTACCGTGCCGGACGAACCGGAAATACACCTTGGGAAGTACGGCTCACTCCGCCGGAATTATCTGAAAGAGCAGCATTACGGGATATTCATAAGCCTGCTGACTCAGGGAAAGCTGAACCAGCACCTGAAGGAAACGCAGGAAGAAGCACAGGGCAGGATGGAGCGGATTATGATGGAGATGGCACAATCGCAGAACGTGACGGAGGAACTGAAAGCGAAAGACCAGATGACGTGGCTACAGATGATGAACAACATCCGGCAGGCGGCGGAGGAAACGGTGATGAGCGAGCTGATTTACGCTTAGACTGGTATGACAGAAGCAGCGAGGACAAAAGTTTTCCTTTTTTCGGGGAGGACGAGGACATAAAATCGCTGCTTTTGTCTACCCCGCATTTGAAAGAGGACAAAGAGAAAATCAGGGCTTTTTTTGAAACACATGAGGACAAAAAAGAGCGCACGGAGTATATCAAGGGGATATTCAATAACGAGTATACGGAGGTTGTGCTGGAGGATGGCAGACGTGTAGGCTACAAGACATATCAGAATGTGCTTCATATGTGGGAGGGCAGCTATATGTCCCGCACGTCACAGTCCTATTATGACTGGAGCGTAATAGCAGGCTACTTTGAGGGTATGCGTCTTTTGGGAGAACTGAAAGATACGATGAATCCGCTTCCGACGGTGGAAGGGCAGCTAAGCTTCATGGAATATTTAGCAGAGGAAAATAAAAGGACCTCTGCTTTTTCTTTTTCACAGGAAATCATTGATACCGTCATCAAATCCGGAAGCCATATGGAAAACGGAAAGTACCGTATTTATTCCTACTTTCTGAAAAGCCATACAAATCAGGAAAAAGCGGATTTTCTGCAAAAAGAGTATGGCTTTATGGGCGTTTATCCGGTAATCACCGGAACCGGAATTGATATGCTTGCAAGCGGAAAAGGGATGCAGATAAAGCGGGAGGAGACAGAGATTCTCCTAAAATGGGGGAAGGTGGCAAAACGCATTGACGAACTGATTGCCGCAGGGCGTTATATGTCGGCAAGGGAACTGGAGAGAATACCAGAGTATGAAAAGGCAGTCCTTACGGCTGAAATTTACCACTTTTATTATAACCAGCCGGAGGAAGTGGTGCGCCCTTATCGGTATGGTTCAGATTACTATGCAGGCGTGGAAGCAATCCGCCCGCAGATTGACAATCCGGAACGTGTGGAAGAAATATTGACCGTAATGGAGGGAGTGCTGAACAATACCGCAGATTTTGACCGACATTATAAATTCATGCAGAGGGCATACCGTGACCTTACGGCATACCGTGACGGGAAGTTTAGCTTGTTTTCCCCCTTGCCGGACGAAGCAGAAAAAGCACCATTGCCTGAACAGAGAGCTGATGATGGACTGCATACAGAGGCGGCACAACTTTTGGAGGAAACCAGCCAGCTTCCCGACATGAACGTAGCGTATGACCTGCATCCGGAAACCGTGGTTTATATCGGCATGGACAAATATGAAATTTTGTCTTTGACCGAGGGTATGGCAGTATTGCGTGATCTCACCTATCCGCTTTTCACAAAGGATATGCCTTATGAAGAATTTGACCGTAAACTGCGTGAAAATCCGGCAAACGACCATTTAAAAATTAAGTAGCCATTGCCGGAAGCATTAGGCGAAAACAAAAATATGGAATCCGTGCCTGCGGAGGACGGGCAGAAAGCTGATTCGCCCGATGCGGAAAAGGATGAAATATCAGAAGGAAGCCTTACCGTGGCACAGAGGAATTATCGTGCGGTCATGGAGCTTGCGCCAGAAGTGCTGCGTGGAGAAACGGATTCAAAAACATTTGAGGCGGGCAAGTCTTTTATGCCTCTTACAGTGGAAAACATTGGAGAGAGCCATATTGCCATATCACATTATTATACGCAGAATGGCGATTCCCTTGCCGATCCTGATATGGAGTTTGTATTTGACCACGAAGCTAAGACATTAAATGCAAGGACATTCCGGCAGGATAGCTTGGATTGTTTTGACAGCGTGGTGGCAGATGGCATCGTGGATGAAGCACTGGAGGGCGAGTTAAATGATTTTGCAAGCCAGTGGTTTGAAAATATCCGTGAACAGGGATATACGCCAACAAAAGAAGAAAAACAGCTATCCGAAAGCGACATTCCAATTGGCACGGAACTTGTGATGGATGACCGCAGGTTTTCCGTTGACAGCGTGGACATTTTACACGGAACCGTCAGTTTGAAAGACCTCACATTCCAAAGCGGCACGGGATTTCCTGTGTTCCGTAGCGAGACGATGCAGCTTGTATATGATTTGTTTCAGGGACAGAAAGATACGCAGGAAAAAGAAAGCAGTGGGCAGGCAGACCTTGCGCCAGTGTGGGAAAAGCAAAAGCCGACAGGCAGGATACGGGGATTTGACATCCACCCGGAAATTCCGCAGGAGAGGCGGAGCCAATACCGGATTGGAAATGATGAGCTGGGGTATGGAACGCAGAAGGAGAAGTTTAGGGCAAACATTGCCGCCATCCAGCTTCTGAAGAAATGCGAGGACGAGGACAGGTATGCGACACCGAACGAGCAAGAAGTCTTATCAGGATATGTGGGCTGGGGTGGATTGTCGGACGCATTTGATGAAACCAAATCCGCATGGGGGCAAGAATACCTTGAATTGAAAACAGTGCTGACGCAGGAGGAATACGCTGCCGCAAGGCAGTCAACTTTGACCGCATTTTATACGCCGCCAATTGTCATCCGTGCCATGTATCAGGCATTGGAAAGCATGGGATTACAGTCTGGCAACATCTTGGAGCCGTCGTGTGCGGTGGGGAATTTCATAGGAATGAAGCCGGAGAGTTTGTCAAATTGCAAGATATATGGCATAGAGATTGATTCCATATCGGGAAGGATTGCGCAGCAGCTTTACCAGAAATCTACGATTGCAGTGCAGGGATACGAGGAAACGGATTTGCCAGACAGCTTTTTTGATGTGGCAATCGGTAATGTTCCTTTCGGGCAGTTTAAATTGTCCGACAAGCGGTATGATAAAAATAATTTTTTGGTGCATGACTATTTTTTTGGTGCGCAACGTTAGTCTGAAATTACAGTAGAAATACTGTTCGGGAAAGACTTAGCAGAAAACTGAATACTTGACAGGAAGAATGAAAGCCGTCATGTTGAGCTGAAATTCCTGCATTGATACTCCCCTATGCGTCATGTGGATTGACACAGAAGCGTGTAAAGCGGGGTGAAGTCGGCGAAATCTATGGGAAATCAACCATAGGTAGGAGTAGTCGGATGGTGGCTATATATGGTGAGAATGTCCGATTAGGACTGACGAAATTCCGAATGTACGCGTCTATAAGTAGATATCTGGCCTGAGACGGTCAGGTAGAACCAACGGTTCGCTGGTGGGGATTAGTAAAAATCGAAGATATGAAACTCCCTGTGTCCAACAAGG
>QLIP01053504.1_pt1 | contig 10496 bp, 6 predicted proteins | sample 1769771 | NCBI WGS metagenome assembly QLIP01 (sample SAMN09428762, study PRJNA476227) | Gut metagenome, whole genome shotgun sequencing project. | isolation source: cecum | host: Rhizomys sinensis | place: China: Jinsha town of Minqing, Fujian Province | collected 2013-09-23
TTCCTTCCCCTCATACTCCCTCTTTCCTTTTAAAAAACATAAGGCTTTCCTTTGTAATGCCGAACAAATCCGGCCGCCTCCAGGCCACAGCTCCCACGACTGCCGTATACGCCGCCCCTGCGATTAAAATCTTTCCTACCAGCGCCGGAATGGAGCTGCCAATCCACAAGAAATCAAGCCCCTGCTTTAAAAGCACTGTCGTAATACTGCACAATAATACCGGAATAATCTGTATCGAAAAATTTCTCCAGAAATTCATCCTTAAAATTCTGGAGTTGACGTAGAGCGCCGCATTGACTCCTATTACATTTGATACCAAATACGTCAATGCAATTCCCGTAGCGCCAAGCCCCGACGGCCAAATGAAATTCGGAATCTGGAATACAAATACCAGCCCTAACGTCATAAGCTGTCCTGCAATGCCTATTGCGGCATTTATTTTTGTCCGTTCCGTTGCAAGCCAAAAGGCTCCTTCCACCTGCCCCCACGCCTGATAGACCGTGTAGAACATAATAAGTAACGTCACCATAGCAGCTCCGGCGTATTTATCCCCATATAGTACCGGCAATAGCCAGCCGGAAGTAAATCCAATAAAAATCGCAAAATAGGACGTAGCCCACATCATAAGCTTTAGCGATTGGACAACTCGATGCCTCAAGGCTTCCATGTCATTGCAGCTAACCGCAAACTCCCGTTTCGACAGCTCCGCATATGGCGCAAAAACATAGCTAATCAGCGTATTAATCTGCCATGCGGCGCCGAACATTGCCTGCTCTGCGGCTCCCGCCCAGTTCATCAACGCCCAATTCATCATAATGACCAGCACTGCTGAAGTAATATTCGAGACTACAAGAGGCTTGCAAAACGCCCAAAATTCTTTGGCATACGCCCTGCTTCCACGGTCAATACAGGCTGCTTTTGTCCTCTTTCGCTCCGCATCCTTAATCAGCTCATACAGCATACTGAATGTAATCAGAAAGGTCAGGAAAATCTGTACTGTATAAAAAAAGGCAAGGTTCAGCTTATTGAACAAAAAGCTGATCAGCACAACCGCGCTGAGCGTCACTTTCAAAATAACCTGCATCAATGCGGGAAATCTCGAAACAGCCACGGCATCAAAGATGCCTATGCTGTCTGTCTGCAGCTGTAACACGATGGCCGCTTCCAAACCAAGCAGCACAACAAATAAAGTCTGCCCTGCAAATGTCCTCTGTAAAAAACCGCCGGCATATAGCCCGATGACTGACAGGTTCAAAAATAATGCCATGAAAAGAAAGAATTTCAGATAAAAGAAAACCAGTCCGATTTCCTCGTTTCTTTTAGCAAATTTGGAAACCAGCGCACCCGAAACCGCCATTTCCGCCATCACGACGACCGACATAAACACGTTCAGGTTATACGTATAAAATCCATATTCCTCAACCGTGAACGCCCTTGGCAGTATTATCTGGACAAGCCCGTTTAATGCAACTAAAAAAACGGAGCTGCCCAGTTTTATGATATAGCGCATTTTAAATTCGTCTTTTTTCATTTGGCATCTATCTGTCTTCACATACTATAGTCATTGTTATTTCCCCTAATCCCTTTGAAACAAATCTCTTGTATAAACTTTTTCATATACATCTTCTACCTAAAAAGAGGTTATAATCGCTTTGGGCAGAGTACTATAAAGTACTATTTTTCTTTTAACAGCTCATTATAAATTTTCATAATATCTGTCATTCCAAATCTTTTCCCATTTTGATTATATCTTATTTTCTTTCTTGCTTTTTTGTTTAATTCCGACATTAAATCATTGGGTATAGAAATTGGCTTTCCTGTGTTTTTGTCAATATAGACGGAATCTATGTAATTTTTCGTTACCGGAAAAAGATTTTGTGGAAGAAACGCCTTTTCTTCGCCTAAAATATAACCGAAACTGATATTGTCACATAATCCGCCATATTTTTCTTTTGACTTTTCCATCTCTCTTTTATACTTTTCTACTTTTGAGGAAATAGGAATCATCCAATAAATATCCTTATCTGCTTTTGTAAATTGAAACAAATAACAACATGGTCTTCCATGTGCTTTGCCGTTTGTTTCCTCTTTGTTTTCTAATAAACCGCAATTTGGGAATTTGTCATAAAAAGAATCTTTAATAAAATATAATTTCCCGATTTCCATTCTTTCTCCTAAGTAGCAAAAATACCCTGCAAAACAGGGTATTAATAATTTGTACCCCAGCCTTTTATTCGCCGCACGCTGGGTAGCGGAAATAATTTGCACCCGTACCTTCTTTTTATGGTTACTGATTTATACGGTCACAGTACATAATTTGTAGAAACCAACAGATTTCTTGTTATTAGTATATATAAAATAAGATGGAATTACAATCATAAAATTGCACAAATTGCCACGGTAAATTTTGTTTGATTTTGACGGAACATTCGTTCTTTTGTCTAAAATCAGTTTTTCCACAGTCTCCGTCTTCCGCCGAAGTACTATGAAAGTTCCGACGTTTTGAAGAACCACTACCGGCGATGTATGCTTAGTTGGGGCTCTACATCTTTTTCTTCATATACTCCAGTCATTGTTATTTCCCCTAATCCCTTTGAAACAAATCTCTTGTATAAACTTTTTCATATACATCTTCTAAGCACCTGTCATATCTGTTAGCAATAATGACCTGCGACTGCTGCTTAAATTTCTCCAAATCATTAACCACTCTGCTGCCGAAAAATGTACATCCGTCTTTTAGAGAAGGTTCATAAACAATGACCTCTGCCCCCCTTGCCTTCATACGCTTCATGATTCCCTGGATGGAACTCTGCCTGAAATTATCAGAATTGCTTTTCATTGTCAGGCGATATACTCCAACAACACATTTCTTTTCATGTTCTGCGCTGTAATCCCCCTGATTATAATAATCATAATAGCCGGCTTTTCCCAACACTCTGTCCGCAATAAAATCTTTTCTGGTTCGATTACTCTCCACAATGGCGGCAATAAGCTTTTCCGGAACATCCGTATAATTTGCCAGAAGCTGCTTTGTATCTTTTGGCAGACAATAGCCGCCATAACCAAAAGAAGGATTATTATAGCAGTTCCCAATTCTTGGGTCTAAACATACCCCCGCTATGATCTGCCTTGTATCAAGCCCTTTTAACTCAGCATACGTGTCAAGTTCATTAAAATAAGAAACTCTAAGCGCCAGGTATGTATTCGCAAAAAGTTTGACAGCCTCTGCTTCTGTAAACCCCATGATCAACGTATCAATATCTGCTTTTATGGCGCCTTCCTTCAACAATCTCATAAAAGTTTCCGAAGCCTTAACCAATTCAGGGTCTTCTAAATCCGTTCCCACGATAATCCTGCTCGGATATAAGTTATCATAAAGAGCTTTGCTCTCTCTTAAAAATTCCGGGCTGAAAATAATCTTATCATAATGGTATTTTTCTCTGATGCTTTTCGTGTATCCTACCGGAATCGTTGATTTTATGATAATTAAGGCTTCCGGATTATATTTGATAATTAATTCAATAACCGCCTCGACAGCGGATGTGTCAAAAAAATTTTTCTGACTGTCGTAATTGGTGGGCGCTGCAACAATAACCATTTCCGCATTGCTATAAGCCGACTGTGCATCCGTTGTCGCCGTAAGATTTAGCTCCTTTTCCATCAAATATTTTTCTATGTATTCATCTTGGATAGGTGAAATCTTATTGTTAATCTTCTCAACCTTTTCCGCAAGTATATCTACCGCTGTCACTTTATTGTTCTGCGCCAGAAGAACCGCAAGCGACAAGCCCACATAACCCGTTCCTGCTATTGCTATATCCATTCATTTCTCCCTCAGACAGTCACTCTTGAACACCAAATATCATATATTCTTTTGGCAGTCTCACTATGATCCTCAGCATATCCCTGTACTTATGCCCTTTAAGCGCAAGATATGCTTCCGCTATATGAGTATAAAACACTTTCTTCCTTACCGCTTTTTTCGCCTTTTTTTCCCCCATCATCTGTATTATTTCCGATATGTACTTTCTGCATATTTTCAGCTCGCATTCATACCTGCGGTACACATTAGAAGAAATATTCCCCGGTCTGGTCACATATGTTTCCAACGGTTCTTCTATATAATATAATTTCCCATATTTTCCAACCCTAATCCATAAGTCATAATCCTGTGCAGAACGAAGCGAGTCATCAAATCCCCCTGCCTGTTCCAGTATGTCTTTCCTTATCGTCATACAACTCGTGGAAAGGAAATTTCCTCTATAAAGCTGTAAAAACAAATCTTCCCGGGGGTTATAGTTCTTGTGAAGCTCACACAGCTTTCTATCCGATAAGTCCTTTTCATTTACAGCATATTCATCATGCGCTATTACGGTTATTTCAGGATGCTCAACAATGACTCTTTCTACAGCTTCAAGTTTTCTTTTGTCCCAGATATCATCCGAATCTAAAAAAGCGACCCATTCAGAGGTCACATTTTTAATGCAATAATTTCGGGCAGCTGCAGCTCCCTGATTTTTTTGAGTGAATATTTTGATGTTTTTTATCACATCCTTATGCCTGTCGATATAATTCTGCACTATCTTGACAGTATTATCCTCTGAACCATCATCCACAATGATAACCTCATCCGGCAGACGCGTCTGCTGATATATTGTGTCCATCGTCCGTATGATATAACCGCTGCTGTTGTATGTCGGCATAATAACTGAAATACTGATTTCCTGCATATCGTTTCGGATATCCTCCCTCCTCAGGCTCAACGCATTTATTATAAATGTGTTGTCACAGCCGGCGCCTGCTCAGACACGAACCATTTCCGCATTTTCAAAGCCATTATCAACGTGAACTCTGAAATATAACTCTAAAATCAGGAACAAGTAAATTTTCAAAAAATGAATCTCATAATTTTTCTTATCTGAAACAAATCTTCTAAAATTTTCTGTATTCCACACTTCTCTGTTCAGGCATTTTTCTTCATTCAATATTCTATATGCATATTGTCCCAATCCCAGCTTTTTCCATCTTTGAACTGGGGAACAAAATCCTCTTTTAGGCGCTTCAATCACTTCCTTGGGAAGATAGTCTTTTGCAATCTCTTTTAGCAGCCATTTACGCTGCCCATTCGGTGCTTTCACTTCTTGTGGAATGCCCATTGCATACTCTACTAACGGATGATGCAAAAACGGTACGCGCCCTTCCACGGAATGAGCCATGCAGCTTCGATCCGATAACAGAAGCAAGTCATCCGCAAGATATGTTTTAATATCAACATATAATAATTTGTTTAAATCATCATTTTTACATTTTTCATAGTATGCCCGTTTTATTCCCTCAGTTTCAATATCATAACCTGTCAGCCTCGAAAGGAATTCTCTGTCCTGTATCGTTTTCCGCAACAGCATATATTCAAAAGGCTCTTTCGTATATGACAATGCCCTGTTAATTTTTTTTGCAAAATCTGGATTTATTTTTTTCGATAACTTCGACAGTATGGCTGCGGCATGAGGGAATGCTGTGATATATTTTTCTTTTTGATTTTGAAAATAGTATGTGTATCCCCCAAAAAGCTCGTCCCCGCCAGCCCCGCTTAGTATTACCTTTGTTCCATCTTTACGAATCAAGCTGTTCAAAATGTAATTTGGCAATATTCCGGAGTCTCCAAGCGGCTGATCAAAATGCCACGCCATTTCCGGCAAAAACCTCTCAAAATCGTCCGCTTTGACTGTATGGCAATGATGATTTGTGTGATACCTGTCAGCTACAAGTTGTGCCAGCCCGCTCTCATCAAACTCGGCTCCTTCAAAACGCAATGTGTAAGTGTCCAAATTTGGTTTACATTCACTGGCAAGTGCAGCAAGAAGTCCTGAATCAATGCCGCCAGACAAAAATATGCCAACCGGAACGTCACTCCGCAGATGAAGCTCTACTGATTTTTTGAGGAGGCCAAGAACCCCTTCCCTGACCTCACTCACCGGCATACTTGTTTTTACATCTGCCTCATTACAGTCCCAGTATTCCTTCTCCTCAAAGTCATTTCCCTTTAAGCAAATATAATGTCCCGGCATAACCTGTCTGATATCTTTAAAAATCGTCTTCGGCGCCTGTATATATTCATAGGACAAAAATTCTGCCATCGCTTCTCTGTCTATGCTTTTTGTGACAAACGGATAGGATAACAGCGGCTTAATTTCACTTCCAAACCCACAAAGCCCCCTCTTTTGCATACAATAATAAAGGGGCTTAATCCCTATCCTGTCACGAATCAAGTATGTTCTGTCCCTGTTTCTGTCTATAATGGCAACTGCAAACATCCCTTGCAGCATCGGCAGCATATCAATCCCATATATTTCATACATCCTCAAAAGAACTTCCGTATCGCTCGAAGAATGAAAGATGTATCCCTTCGACTGTAACTCCTCCCGAAGCTCCTTATAATTATAGATTTCCCCATTACACATTACTATGATTCTGCCGTCTTGGCTGTGCATGGGCTGCGAGCCGCCCGTAATATCTATTATAGAAAGCCTAACAAAGCCTATTTGAAAATTCCCCTCTATGTTTTCTATCTTTTTTTCATCAGGTCCCCTGTGGCGGATGCGTTGCACCGCCGCCTCAATATCATAATCCTTCGTTCCTTCCCTATCATACACTCCGGCAAACCCACACATACGCAATCAATCCTCATAACATTTTTAATACAGTATTTATATTATATGGAAATGCTGTTCTTTTTCGATATAACAGGGTTTTGCAGATGCCATCATGCCCATATTCCACCGCATAATGTCCATATACTTTATCCCTATCCCCTCTGATACAAAAAAGGTCATCTCCTTTTTCAGAAAAACACATATGATAGCTCTTTCCCCCATTATCCAAAAACACACTATCTCTGCCCGCAATCTTTATCTCTGTATCATCCGTAACATGATAAAGCAGCAGAACGTCATGGATGCCGTTTCCCTCTACCAAATCTTCTATGCTAACACTGCTCCCCTCAATTGTCACGATACGGCTATATTTCCCTACGCCGGAAATCCGCCGATACCCTTCTGTCATCATTTTAATTTGGTTTCCGTTTTCTAAAATTTCCATTTCAGGCGCCTGTCCTGCATATTCTTTTAAAAATCTCTCATCGAAAAAGACCCGCATATTTATCTCAGGATTCATGCCATCTATTATCAATATACAATGACCCGAAAAATTTTTTCCTCTCATTCCACGAACATCCGTTTCGTAGCTGAAACGCCCACAGTCAATAAATAAAGGGCTTTTGTTTGCATAAAGAATCAAACTACAGGTATCATGATGAAAATGACCTGGTAAATTATTAGGATATATAGAATGATTGACATGGCAGAACACCGTAAACATATCATTTCCCATTCTTCCATAATCTAAAGACTTTTTGAAGGGTTTATGTTTAGCGGAATCCTGATTCTCAGATTCTGAAACTCCCTTCAGGAAAAATGTATGGTATCCTACTCCTTTTGGAATATCATATAACATTTCACAACGCAGGAGAAACGCCGCTGCCCAAGGCACTCCCATAAGCCATTCTGGCGGATAATCAGGCGAAATATCTCCTATATAGGGAATCGTCCATTGTTCAGTATTGTCCTCTCCATATACCCGTGTAAGAAAAAATATACATCCCTCAATTAACTTCCTCAGCCGGCATCCTATCTGTTTCTGAAACTCATAATCCCCGCACACTCCGGCAATCCAATATATATCCGCAAACCATTTTGTAAAAAGAAACTGGTAATGAGACGAGCCCTCACGCAAAAAGCCGTCATCAACAATCACCCTGTCATATTCATTTGAAATGATAGTTTTCCCCAATTCCGCATAATAAGAGCATCTTAACATACTTCCCGCAATGTAAAGCGCCCTGCCATTATTACAAAAATGATTACCGGTAACCTTTTCGCCAAAATACTCAAAATTCCCTTTGATATAATTCAACTGGTCAATCAATGACTTCACAATGACAGCATCCTTGACAAAATCATCCGATGTGATTCCAAGCAGTATACACCAATTAATAATCCTTTCCGATACAGTGTAGGTTTGCCATATTTCAAAATGCTCATGCCCTTTAGCAGTTCCGCCAAAAATATCAATCCATGAATGGATAGCGTTTATGACAATATTATGGTATTCCGCCTTGTTATTTGGACTTACATTGCACCACACCATCTTGTAAAGCCATATAAAGCGATGCAAAGCCGCCATGTCTTCCGGATCCGAAAAATTCTTTCTCCAGTCAATGGCATCTAAGTCCACCATAACATCCATTCCGGCAAGGTGAACCTTCTGTTTCCTTAACGGTTCCGCATTATCATAATCAATCTTATTCGTTCCTTCAGATATATCTGTAATCGGTCTGACGTGGTAAGAATCAACATTCCCTATTTCTGCCATTCCGGTAATTTCATTATCTCTCAGATAATGCGGAATGTCAGAAGCCGCCTCCAGCTTAAAAACCCCTGATGGGTGCAGGACAAGGAATTTCAGATATTGTAATACATCCGGATCTCTTAACTTATCTATTATCATAACTATACAGCCTCCAAAAGCTAATAGACAATCCTACTATCTATACCCCCACAAACTCCCCCATCAAATGGTACTTCTCCGGGTTCATCCCATCCTTGAATTTCGCGATATCTTCCGTATGGATATATTCTATCCCCCCAAGATCAAACCGCTTCATCCCTTTTTGCTTTAAGGAAATCAGCGCATAAAAAAGCAGGAGATTGTTTAAATATAGCTTCCTGCCTTCCGCACTGTTCCAGCCCACCAGATAATGAGCCGTTTCCCGCTGCAGGTACACTATGTCAAATGCCAATACGCCGCCGTTTTCATCCGCTGCATAATACGTCTCTAATGGGGACTCTTTGAATGTAAACAGCCGCAGAAGAATATCATTTGAAATCCCCTTATAATTCTTATCCTGCTGGTCTTTTCGGTAAATCTCTAAAAATTCTTTGTATCTTGCATTGTCATTTAGTACAGCCAGTCCCCTCTTTTCCGCTGATATCAGCTGGTTCCTCCATTTGCTGTCTAATTTTTTCCGAAGCATTTCTTCCGATTCCTCAAGGTTTATAATCCCTGACGGATAACCGAATCCGTTCCAGCACCTCCAATGATAAGAGGTTGCAACGTGCATGTTGTATGGTGAAAACTCAAGATTGGGCGCATAAAAAACCGGCAATGGACGCATCATTTTCCGAAACCTCTCCATTATCGAAAATACAACATCCGCACCCTCATATCCTTTCTGCATGACCGGCCCTCTATTTACCCTTACCGCATATTTGATTCCGGCTTTCTTTTTAATCAGCGCCTGCATAAACCCAATAAAGCGGCCATCCGAGCCGCATATTTTATACCTGTTTAATTCATCTCCCGCTGTCTCACTTTTTACGACTCCATATATCCAGTCCTGCGGTACATTATCTAAAACATTTCCCTCATTTCTGCAGACTTGTCCATATTCCGCGCCGTCGTTTATTTTTTCAAATTGATAGTTCCTGTTTGTCTTTTTTAAATCAGGCAGATATTCCTTTAACAAATACTGCGGAGTCATTCCCTGATGGATCGGTATGACCAATAAATTCCCGGATAAATCAGCCGCCATGCTTTTATATGTCATTTCTTTTACGGCATCCGAAAGAGTCGGCCAATACGTCACTAATATTCCTGCTCTTTCCAGTTTTCGCACTGCTTCCTGCTTATCCTTAATATTCTTCACGGAATACATTGCCGCATAGGGGCATACCGTATCCTCCGGTACGATGGGAACCGCCTCAGGCGTCAGCCTGCTGACGATATAGTTCATCGTACGGAGGTTCATCCTTCTGATATAGGCAATTTTCTTAAATTCCTCATAACGATATCCGGATATTGCATGATAAGACCATCTGCTTATCCGTAACCGGAATTTAGATACAGACTCTTCTTTTCGGGCGGCAAAATGCGCTCCCACTGTAAATTTCGTGGCTCTTCGCGCTTTTGTGATTTTTTGCACCGCTTTTTTGATGCGCCAGCCGATGCAGTTTCCGCTTTGTTTTTCTCCCACAAGCTGCTTTTTGAGCCCGTCCGCTATCGCCTGCGCCTTGTCGTCTTTTTCGTTATATTTTATAATTCCCCCGTCACATACCGGCAGGATTTTATGCGGACTGAAAACCGTAAAATCCCCTTTTAATCCAAACTTCCCTGAAGGATAAAGCACATGGGCGCAGTCCTCTATCAGCAGCGTGCCATATCTTTTACAGAATTCTTTTGCCCTGTCCACATCATGATAGACGCCAAAATAATGCACAAAAATAAAAATATCCGGAATACTATTTCCGGTCATTTCTTTTATAATATCCCAATCCGGCTCATAGTTTCCATGAATCGGATAATAGTCAAGCTGTACTTTTTTTGTAACAAACAGCTCTTCCGTTTCCACACAGAAAAGATCAGGAATCCACATCCTGACC
>QLIP01107118.1_pt1 | contig 10466 bp, 5 predicted proteins | sample 1769771 | NCBI WGS metagenome assembly QLIP01 (sample SAMN09428762, study PRJNA476227) | Gut metagenome, whole genome shotgun sequencing project. | isolation source: cecum | host: Rhizomys sinensis | place: China: Jinsha town of Minqing, Fujian Province | collected 2013-09-23
TTGCACTTGGTTTCGGGGGTCAACCGCGCGCGGGTTTTCCATCATTTTTAATGAGGTTTCTTTTGTATTAATATTACCTTTTATACTTCTACAATCTGATTTCCATTTATACGAAGTGCGCGGGCTCCTTTGAGGTTCTCTTGAAGGATTTGGGCATCGATGTCGTGGATTCGGAATGCTGCAGAAGTTGGATATCGATTGAAGAACGGATTGTTGTGCAGATACAAGTCAACTCTCTCAACATCGTGATTTTTAGACGCTTCGGTGACATAGTCGATAACTTTATTTATCGTTCTCGGTAGTACTTTAACACCGGTTTTGCCTGATTTGAGATATATGGCTGCAATGATATGCCACACAGCTTTGGTACTTACCGCCTGTGCTTGTTGCTCGGCAGTTGATTTGTGCGAGATGGAGATTTTTCTGCCGTGAGTTGCATTTATGCTATCCATGACAGATTTGAATATAGCTCCGTGAGGGCCGGTGTCATTGAGATTGTGTAGCAGAATGAAGTAGTGTATCATTTCATGGATGATTACATCCTCCACAACGTCTTCAGGCAGGTCGATGCGAGTATTGATCTTCAATGCAAAGTCATTATAAACTATTCGACCGTCGGGCAGATGCTTTTGAAAGAAACAGCATTTGCCAAGGGCTCCGGCTTCGTCGGTGAGCTGAATGGGAAGTTTGGGGAGTTGGCCGCCAAACATGCGGCCATTATACTCCTCAAACTTTTTTTCTACGTATTCAACAGTGGCTTTCATCCTTACTCATCTACTTCTTCAATCTCCCCAGCTTGAGAGTTTTTGAACGAGATATGACGCAAAACCTTTTTGACAGGATAGCTTATAACCCACTGGCAGAGCTCATCGCTAGTGAATTCTGTCTCTATGCCGTTTTCGTCAGTGAGAATGTCGGTCACATTCAGAAGTTCATGGTCCTCTACTATGTAATCGCAGAGAACACCGTCAGTATCAAAGTCTTGATGTGCGAAGATTTCCCAATCCTCCGGCGGGAAAAGTTCCAGGAGCATGCCTTCTGCAGTGCCACGGTACAACACCATGTACTTATATGGTTGTACTCGATATGGGAGTACTCCGTCGTTGTAGGTGTACACACCGGCCCACTTTGTGTTGTCAGGCTTAAAGCCATCTATAAATGCCAAATCTCCGGCAAGATCCTTTTTGAAGAATTTGGCTGCTGTGGTATCACGGATAGCGCGGGTTTCGTAAGGTGCCTCTTCAAGTTCATATACTGAGTCCACTTCACCAAAACGTTCTACTAAGTCACCCTTAAATGTGAGGCTCAGAATCTCTTCGGGATTTATACCTTCGGTCAGGTCGGTAAAGTCTCTCACCTTTACGGTGCCGGCATCTTTCTGTGAAATTGCGAAAAGCACGGAGGGCAGTTTTTTCTGGGTAAGGAATACCGGCCAGTAGAACGGGGCGTTGTTCCAACCAAAATTAAACTTCTGGGGAGTTCCATCCGAGTTAAATCCGATTTCACGATACTCCTTTTTGCCATTTTCACGGAGAAGTATAAGTACGGGACGGTCTGTTGAAATAGCGCGTGCCGGAGCCAGTTGAGTGCGGCCGTCGGCAGGCATATCTACCCATGCTCCGTTCTGACGAACACGCGACATGTTGCGGTCGGTGCTGTGCAGTACCCAAACCTTTCCACCGGAATGCTGAGCGCAGTAATGAAGAGCCGAAATCTGTTCCAGCATATCATCTTTGTCTGCAAGATTCTCCTTTGCCTCATTATATCGGTAGGTGGAATGAATCTTATGGAGGATGGTCATGGCGAGATCGGCGTCCATTTCAAAGAAGCCGTCGGTGTCTTTGTTTGAATAACCGGGCGCTGATGTGATGAGCTGATCAATTTCATCAACGATATTTGAAATTTCCGAGACACTTCCGGTCCACATGCCTTTGGGAGCAAAATACTTTTGCTCTGTGATGGCAATGGCCTTGGAGGGTTTGATCTTTGAGGGCGCACAGGGCATGATATCTTTGTCATAGCCCACAAAAGTCACCTTCGGATCGGCATTGTCGCAACCATTGATAAACCAAGCACGAAGATGATTGTCAAGGTCGTGCATCTTGGCCAGAGCTTCGTAGATTGTTTCAGTGGTAAACAGTCTTGTAACGGCCATGTCCTTTAAGTTGCGGGCCCCGTAGAAGCGGGCATGCTGGAGTACGGTGTCCTGCTGGAAACGCTTCGGATCGCGACCATAGAAGAACATCAGCATGTTGTTGATGGTGATGCCACGGTCGAGGATGCTGCCACCGATGAAAATATTTACCGGAGATTCCAAACGAAGCTGGCCAGTCTCACGATCCAGAAGAGAAGCCATGTCATTGTCGGAGTTGACAACCTTGGGCTTCATCTCGCACTCGTTGAAGATATTGCCTACCTCTTTGAATGCTTCGCCAAGTCGTGGCAGAGTTGCGGTGATTTTTTCTACAGAAGTCGGATTTCCGTATGCATCTCGGTTTGTTTTACCGGTTTCGCGAGCTTTACGATTTGCCTCTGCAAAATCGCTATAGACGGTCTCAATCAATGTCTTTAGGCGAATATCGTGGTCATATTGGCCAGTGAAGTATTCTTTCAGTTGCTGTAGCATTCGGGTAATCAGTTCGGCTTGCCATCCATGATTGTCTTTGTCTACATTTACATGGATTACGGCACTGCTGGAATACGATTTTCCTTCGGCTCGTTGCTGAATGCGACGCACTGCTGTGGCCATAAGGTAGGTCACCAGAGCTTGAGTTAAGCCCCATATATTGTCGGAGGCTATACCTGATGTAAGATATCTGCGGTATTCGTGCCCCATCACATCCACACATTTCTGCGAGACGGGTTGAAAGAGGTGCCTGAACATTGATTCCTCTTCCGCGGAGTCAACAAAGTACTGATCACCACCGATATACTTATCGTGAATGGGAACGAGTTTCGTAAATCTTGGGCGGAAAGGCATTGCTACGCCATCTTCTACGTCGATGGTTCCGTCCGGCTGAAGGAAGAGACAGTAGGGGGTTGCAGTAACCTGAAGGTAACGGCAATATTTAGGCAATTGACGAAGTTCGTCTATCTGCTGAGAGATGCGCGCAAGTACTTTTCCTGTGGTCTGTTCTTCCGGATTTCCATCTGCGTCATTCTTTACACCTCTTTTTACATTGCGGTAGTTACGGCTTGCAAAGTCGGCTTCGTCGTCAACGATAAGCACCTTCTTGTCGCACATCCAAGGAGATTTTTCCTTGAATACATTTATCAGGTGCTTCAGATTCGTAGCCTCCTTCTTTGCTACTATGACGGTTTTGGCTCGGTTGACTCTTGCCATATCGAAGCCACCACGATTGTTCATAATGTCTTCAACCACGATTGTTGCCACCGCATTCAGATCATCTGACTCTTTGAAGAATCGATAATCCTTTTCCATTCGGGATATGGTCTGATTGACAAGCGCTTTTGTACCTTTGGTAAGGACAATGGCAATGTCGAATCCTTTGTCGAAGGCTCGGCCCACTATCATCTCGAAAGTATCTGTCTTACCGCACTGAATTTTACCCAAAAGCAGACCGGGATCGGTAGCGTTGGAAGCGTCGCTTAAAAGTTCGTCGACGGTTTCGACAACACATTTTTCTTTTTCAGCACTTACGCCAAACTCATTCTCGAGTTTGAGCTTGTCGTAAATGGGCGTGTCTGCGCTGATGGCATTTTTCTCCTCGAAGTCTGAAATTGTCTTCAGAACCTCCGAAGGGACAGGTTGCCCGATTTTTTCAAGAAGTCGCTTGGTTGCAAGCGCATCTTGATAGTTTTGTTTTTCTTCCTTTGTAATCATTGTGATGAATACTCGAGTTGTATGATTGGTTTGATAGATTGTTTATTCTATAGTCAATACTTTTGAAGACTCTTCGCCGAACTGGCTCACTACACGGACGCAGATTTTGCGACCCGGTCGGCGTTCTATTGCCGATGAGCGATAGTCGTAGAGCGTGTCCCACACCTCTTCGTTGAGCTCCAGTTTGAGTGTGGTTTCAGCCTTCTTCTTTGTCTTGGCTGATGATATGCCGTTCAAGCCCTTGCGCCATGCATCGAATTCCTTCTTGGGACCACCGCAGAAATGGATTTCGCGTACAATGAACTGCTGCTCGTTGTAGTCGTCGTCAATTTCCCAATAGGCAATGTCGGCCGTAGAACGAGCCTTGACGTCGTCTTTGATGGGGTCGTAGATGTCGAGGCCGCGAATCTCAACATGGCATGCCACCTCGGAGTCGTTTACTATACAGATATCTGGTTCGCCGATGGTGATGAACGAGCCGGCGCCTTTGTCTTTCTTTAGCAGGCCGTCCTGCATGAGGTCGTCGTGCATGCGCACTTTGCTGACGGTGTAGAGCCCCATGTTGTAGTCGGCATCGTTGATTGAGTCCTCAAATGAGAATCCAAGCAGCACCAACCACGATGCACCTTCCTTGTTGGCCTTGCTTCGCATGGCCTTTACAGCCTCCGAAACGGCCAGTTTGCTGACAGTGCCAAATTTGGGGCCGATGTGGAAATACACCAGACGTTCCTCGCCGTCGCCGTCGGTGTACCAGCCCTTGGCGTGGAGGTAAGGATGGCTAACCGGCTCGACGGAGCGGAATGTGGCGCGCTGTGTCTTGTCGCCGTTGCGGATACCGGCCGTGGTGAGGTGCGAGAAGATGCGTTCCTGGAACAGGCGGTTCTCCTCGGCCTCGTCGGGGCGATTGTCCACACTCTCGGGCGAGACAATGTTGTAGCTCTGAAGGGTTTCGACGGTGAACGGACCGGTAACGCGAATGCGCTTCTTATCCTCGATGGGTTGGTCGTAGAGTGTCTCGACATCGGGTTCGAGATCGTTGGCAAGCGACTTCAGTGTGATGTGTGGAACGGTCTTGTACACGAATCCCTGACGGATGTTTTTGTTCTCCTTGTCGAATAGTTCGTAATAGGGGAACAATGCCGTTGTGAGACGGGTCTTGGCTATATTCAAAGCTATACGGCTCGTGTCGATAGTAATCCATCGGCGTCCCCATTGCTCTGCAACAAAGGCTGTTGTACCGCTACCGCACGTCGGATCAAGCACCAAATCTCCAGGGTCGCTGGTCATAAGGATGCAACGCTGGATTACTTTTGTTGATGTTTGCACCACATATTGTATGTCAGTGGCACCACTGGTATCAGCCCAGAGATTATTTAATGCCTGTACCCTAAAGTCATCAAAATAGCGGACAAATCTCGGAACATTCCCAGGAACATCTATGCGGTTAAGCTCAATTAATCTCTTTATACCATTACGGTTCGTTTTCCAGCTGTATTTGCCACTTTTATATATCGAACCTTTGTATTCGATATCAAAGAAACAAGAAGGTGTATATCCAGATGATAGAAGATTGTCGTATTGAAATGGCTTGGCTCCCTGAGGGATTAAAGATGGATGCAATATTTCCTCTCTAGTCATTTGTCGTCGGGTACCATCAACGAGTTCTAATGAACGATACATAGATCCTTCTCCTAAATCTTTGGGTGTATACAATTGTCGAAATTTTATGTTTTCGACATCTTTAGCGTACCAAACGATATAATCGGATATAGTTGGCAAGCCATTACTTCCTAGCGGCGAAGTTTTTTTGAAGGTAATAAGCGAAACGAAATTCTCGCTGCCGAACACTTCGTCGAGGAGGTTGCGGACAAGGTGTACGTTGTCGTCGGAGATTTGCACGAAGACTGAGCCCGACTGCGTGAGGAGCTCGCGGGCCACCACAAGGCGGTCGCGCAGGTATTTCAGATAGCTGTGGATGCCGAGTTCCCAGGTGTCGCGGAAGGCCTTAATCATCTCGGGCTCGCCGGACACGCTTTCGTCGTTGTCCTTAACGTCGCGGCTGTTGAGCTTCATCTGCCAGTTAGAGCCGTACTTGATGCCGTAGGGCGGGTCGATGAAGATGGTCTGTACCTTTCCGGCCATACCCTCGCGACCGAGCAGTGAGTTCATCACCAACAACGAGTCGCCCTGAATGAGGCGATTGCGCCAGGGGTCGGAGTGCTTGTAGTAGTCGGCCACGCGTTCGAGCTGATCCTCGACTTCGGTGCGCATATCCTCGGGCGAGAACAGCATGGGCTGAGCATCGTCGCGCTGTTGCTGACGCACGGAATAGAGGCGCTTGATGAGCATCTCGGGAGCGATATCCTCATGAACGTAAAGCGAACGTATATCCACGCGCATCTCGGCCGAATCGGCATCGGCCTGGTCGCGATACTTGCCGAGCCAGTAAAGTTCGGGGTCGCGATGGCGGTCGAAATCCTCGTGGAAGGTAGAGAAGACACTCTCCTTGGGCTGATCGGCGACGTTCATGGCTTCTTCGCCTTGACACTCGGAGGTGGGAATGGCCATGCGCGATTCGTCGGGATGCACAATTGCATCAACGGGTTTCTGATTGGGGTCTATCATAGAGAGTTGATTTTTTCGTCGAGAATAGGTTTGATGTTGTCAATATCTGTGACTTCGATGAAATCCCAACGGCCGTGCGAGCCCAGGGCATTTGCCGCTGGTATCCACAAGTCGGTGGTGTAGCGACGCTTCTCGCCTTTATGGCCGGTGTCGTCGTTGCTCCAGCCGGATATTTCGACAATAAGGTTTACCTCTTCGCCAGAGGGAGTAACCACGCGGGCAATGAAGTCGGGGACAAAAGAGCGTTCTTCGTCCTCATAGACGTAAGGTATCTTAAAATCAAGAAAATGATTTTTGACGTAGAACTTCACGGAGTCCATTTCTTCAAATGTCTTGGCGGCAATCTGCTCCCACGAGTCGGTATCGGACACTACGTAGTTGACATGGCTTTTCGCAGTGGCATACACCGGCTTTGAGGTGGCACCGTGTACATACCTGGTTGAACCCTCGGGATTGTAGTAGTTGAGGATGGCCGAAATGTGTGCGGTGTCCTGCGATGCCATCTTTATACCCTCATAGATAGAAGCTACTACCTTGCGCATGTCAAACATTATCACCAGTTTACGCTGGTCTGGCAGCGTGCTTCCAACCACTTCCAGCTGATTTTCGTACCAATGCTCCACAACTTTTTTCAAGCGAGCAAATTTTTGGAACTGGCGGCCGTTTTCCCTGTCGGTAAACTTTTCGCGTATCAGTGCCCGAGTTAGATAGTATATCACTTCGGCGTCTCGGATATCCTCAATGTCGTTCTTAAGGATTACACGTTTACCACCCTCATTATCAACGATTGCCGATTCGAGAGTCGTTTCGGTGGGAATCTCTGCAAAATTCATCTTGAACTTGGCAAGAGTGCTGTAATCATACAGTATTTCGCCCTCCTTGGTTTCGCACCTATAACCGGTGATGTTGGGAAACTTTATCTCCATGTCGCGGCGCTCGGACAGTGCAACAATCTGAGTGCGGGGCTTGCTGGGCGGAGGAGTCCCGGAACCGCCACCCTTGAAGGTCTTGAACGGTACACCGATAATATGCGCATATTCCGGCGGAAATTTCCACACGATGTTTTCGGGCTTATAGCGATGACGGTCCTTGGGCGCAATTTCATCACCATCACGATTATATGCCTGCAGGTCGTAATTTCTGCGGCGCAGTGCGCGACCGGCCACCTGCTCGCAAAGCAGTTGTGAACCGAATGCACGTACACCCATTACGTGAGTCACGGTGTTGGCGTCCCAACCTTCGGTAAGCATCGAAACGGAGACCACGCAGCGAATGTGCGCACCGAGTGTGCCGGGTTTGCCTACGCTGTTTACAACCTCGCGCAATATATCGCCGTCGGTCAGCGCCTCGGCACTTCCTGAGCCGTGGAGCAGTGCGTATTCACGTTTGAATGTTTCTATCTCGTCGCGGAAAACGGCTTTAAATTCCTTGTTAACCAGACCTCCGGCATTTTCAATGGCTGCACTGTCAATGAGCAGAGTCGGTTGCTTGCTGTGGGGAATACCGTCGCGATAATTTGAAAATATAGGGAAGTGGCCGTCGACGAAACGCGAATTACCTTCAGCATCAACGGTTTCGTATCCGGCAATATACTTATACACCTCTTTGCTGACTGTGGTGTTGTTGCACACTACGATGAATACGGGAGGCGTGGAAAGGAGGTTGAAGGCCTCTTCGCCATCCAGTCGGGTACCCCTATCATAGTCTTCATAATCTTTTACAAACTGGTCCAGTGCGACGCCCAAAAGGCTTGGGAGATGCGGCGGCATTTCGGCATTGTCAGCGTCGCCGTTCGCTTTCGCTTCTTTTTTAGCTTTTTTCTGTCCTTTCTTGGGTAAGTCCTTTGAAATGTGCTCATATATATTGCGCAGTACCGGCTCCTCGAGGTTATGCGAGTCGTCGGAGGCCGGCAAAAACGGAATCTTTACCAATCCACTTTCAATGGCGTCAACCAATCCAAAGTCGCTTACTACCCACGGAAACAGCGAATACTCAGGATAACCCGACCCTTTCAGATAATAAGGTGTAGCCGATAGGTCATAGACATGCTGAACCTTGTATCCAAGATTCTTGATTTGGCGTAATCCTTCATACCAAACCATCGCATTTTGGTTTTCTGCAGCATCTTCGGAAGATACTTTACCCTTGGGGCGAGGCAGATAGCAGTGGTGAGCTTCGTCGTTAATAACGAGAAGTCGCTTGCTTTTGGGCATACGTCCCAATATGCGGGATATTACAGAGGCGAAACTCTCCTTGTCATCGGTCTTAACCATACCCTCTCCACTTCGATAGACGTATTTACCATCCATTGGAGATGATTTCTTTCCGGAAAATACCTTGGGTTCAAACTGATGGTAGTTGGTAATGGTTATGGCGCTGTTCAATCCGCCAAGCAGAGATTCGTAGTTGCGCGGTATCAGTCCTCTCTTATGATAGTAGTCAGACTTGTCGTAATCTCTTGCTGCGCTGTCATCTACAAACAGAACTCCAAGGCGGTCCTTGATAGTGATACCGGGTGCAACAAGCAGAAAATGATCAGCAAAACGAGTGTCTTGAAGATTCACCTTCTTATTTAGGTAATTATATAAAATCAGCATTGCCATGACAACGGTCTTACCGGTACCCGTTGCCATTTTGAATGCCGTGCGGGGAAGAATATCCTCATAGCGGTCGGATATGGTTTCGAGGCGTTCATTCAGTTGGCGCAAAATTTCACGGCCGATATTGGGGTCCAACTCGGCAATCTCATTCAGATATACTGCAGTTTCCACAGCTTCTCGTTGGCAAAAGAACAGCTTCTGAAAATTTTGTCTCTCTGGATTCTCAAACCAAAAATTCAGCAACTCCTTGGTTACTCGTGTAGCACGGGGATATCCGGCTTTGCGCCATTTCTTTACCTCTTCTCGGATACAATTAATAAACGGTGCGTTAGGGTCTCCCGAATCCACATCTTCATAATGGAAAAGAGCGTGTTCCGGACGATTGGGAGATATGCCGATTGTTGCAGAGTAAGGGCGGCGACCGTCAAGCACTTTGGAGTAGTCCAAATTGCCGTTTAAATCAGCGTCATAGTGAAGGATGGGTTCTTCGTATGGATTATTGAGAATTGGAGACCGAGACTCTATATCTCTACCATTATCGATGTCTTTACTAACTCTTTCTTTGCCGGTATTAGACATTGAGTGCTTGATTAACAATGGGTCAGCAGATCCTCAATATGACCGGTTTAGACGTAAAAAAGCGCAGGATCTGCACTGTTGCTCGTCCTGCTGTTTCATGGCATCTGGCATAGCCGTCACTTCGTAGAACGAGCAACGGAGAGCCTACGCCGTATGATATATATGTACCCATTGACGAAGTGCATAGGTGCACGCCGCCAATGGGGCATGATAATCATACCCGAGACATCTACCGTTACTTCATTCTTGACGAAGTTGCTGAAACTGCCAGATTTCTGAAACAGCCAAGAATCAAGCGTCAGTAAACGCTTTCAATATGTAAAGTTGACCTACCCAATGCCCGGCACCCTAATGAGCACCGCACGGCGTAAGCCTCAGCAAAATTACGTTTTTTTTCTGAGCTGCGCAACAATAATTTAAATAAGTCTTAAAAATGTGATATTTTTTTTGTGAACTATATAGCGGACTAAATGAACTTTGATTTTTAACAACGATGGGCCGACCTTTGGCCGACCCATACTCTATTGAAGTCATTCGACCTCATATTATGTTTGGATGAGACTCGAAATCAATTTTAAATTGATCGCGATTTTGTATGTGTTTTTGTATGATATAAAAATTAAGCCTCTGTAACTTATTGTGTTACAGAGGCTTATTTGAATAAGGAGCGGAGAGAGAGGGAATATCACCTAAGATGTCATAGAGCATCATATAATTCTAAAATGCACTGATATAAAGCATTATATAAAGTGTTAAATTCTTAGAATGTCATAGTAAGTACTTGCATATCTCGAAAATTGGGTGTAATTTTGGGTGTA
>QLIP01015250.1_pt1 | contig 10458 bp, 8 predicted proteins | sample 1769771 | NCBI WGS metagenome assembly QLIP01 (sample SAMN09428762, study PRJNA476227) | Gut metagenome, whole genome shotgun sequencing project. | isolation source: cecum | host: Rhizomys sinensis | place: China: Jinsha town of Minqing, Fujian Province | collected 2013-09-23
ATCATACCGGAAATAAAGTTGGCCGTAGAGGTGGAACCATCGCCGTGTTGGCCGTTGGCATCCCACACCGTAACCTTGTCTATCTTGATTCCCTTTACGGCTTCGACCTGCGTCTTGACTAGTTCGGGCAGTTTGTCGGCGATGAGCATCAAAACGGCTTGCTGCGGATCGCCGGCGGCCGCTTGCACCATGCGATTAAACCCTTCGGCTTGTTTGGAGAGAATTTCCAACATACCGCGGGCTTGTGCATCCATTTTTGCGTAGATGGCATCGGCTTCCCCTTTGGCCACCCGACGCATTTTCTCGGCTTCGGCTTCGGCCTCGATAATGGCGCGTTCTTTGTCTATTTGGGCCGGCACCACCACATTGGCCTGTTGCGTGGCTTTTTCTCTGTCGGCACGGGCCAACTCCGCGTCGCGTTCCGACTTGTAGGCTTCTTCCATGGCCTTGGCCGCTTGCACCTTTTCGGCGGCAATGGCAATGCGGGCCGCCTCGGCCTCTTTCTCGCGGCGCAGGGCATCCGAATTGGCAATGGCAATTTTGGAATTATTTTCGCCCTCTATGGCCTTGGCGTTGGCATCGGCCGTGGATATACGGGTATCGCGCACCGTTTCGGCAATGCGAATGTCTTTGTCTCTATCGGCCTCGGCTTTACCAATTTCACCATGACGATTCTGTTCGGCCACGCTCTTTTTGGCATCGTTGATGGCCTTGGCCGCCGACTCCTTACCCAAGGCTTCGATATAGCCCGATTCGTCGCGAATATCGGTTACGTTGACGTTAATGAGTTTCAAACCTATTTTGCGCAATTCGGCTTCCACATTCGCGCTCACGTTGGCCAAAAACTTATCGCGGTCGGCGTTGATTTCTTCGATATCCATGGTGGCAATCACCAAACGAAGTTGCCCGAAAAGTATATCGGTGGTAATGCTTTGAATACTCTCTTTCGACAGGCCCAACAAGCGTTCGGCGGCATTGGTCATGTTGTCGGGTTCGGTGGAAACCCCCACCGTAAAACGGCACGGCACATCCACACGGATATTCTGTTTACTGAGCGCATTGGTCAGGTTACATTCTATTGAAATGGGCGTTAAATCCAAGTAGGCATAGTCTTGAAACACCGGCCAGATAAAGGCCGCCCCGCCGTGAATACAACGCGCCGAAGAACGACCGCCGTCTTTGTTGCGACGGGTCTTACCATAGATGACCAAAATTTTGTCGGACGGGCATCGTCTGTAACGTTTGAGAATGGCGGTAAAGGTAACGAATACCACCGCCACGATGATAAGAATCAATGATACTGCCATGACTTTTATGTTTTAGGTTTTTTATACTATAAGAGAATTAAGTTCTTCCACCAATACGGTTTGGTTATTGAGCACCTCCAACACCTTAATCGGCCGACCTGTCTTAATTTCGTCGCCGTCCGTTACCGCGTGATATTCTCTCACCGAATCGTTGATGGTGATTTGCACCTGCCCCTCGCCCGTGCGTTCGGCCGGAATGGTGAGATACACCTGTCCCTGACAGCCCACGCCGGAGCGATGAAGATTGATATTGCCCGATTGTTGCATGGAGCTGAGCCACTTAAAGAGATACATCACCAAGGCCACCACTACCGCGCCCACCAACACCGAAAGCACCATCAGCCAAAAGGTCGAACCGATGCCCTCTCTCAGCAACACCGCCGACCAGCCGAAGCCCAACAAGAAGTTGATTAAGTTGCGAAAGGTGTAGAGATTCATGCCCGGATCGGCATCGCCCGAGAGAGAGTCGAAATCGGTATGCACATCGCCCATTTCCCCGTCGCCGCCCATGCCGACAAAGGTCATCACACTTTGAATCACGAAAATCAGCGAGGCAGACAAGGTAATACCCCACATCACTTTCATCAAAAGATCGAGAGATTCCCACCACGTTGTTATCATAAGAATTGGTATTTAAGTTTTTCGCGCTTGGCTACGTACTCGCACAAATGCGTGGTTTCCGCTGCCGTTGCGCACATTCTGCGCCGCGTTCGGTCAACCTGTCGCGATTTCATCCGCAAATATATAAAATTTTTATCGAATAACGTAAATTTTTATAAAGATTTCGACGAATTAAACGCATACACGGCAAAGAGTCCCCAAAACAGACACAAGGGACGGAATTCCAACATGCGGTCGGTGAGGATAAAACCAAAGGCTAAAATTAGAAACAGAAACAAGAGATAGTTTTTCTGCACGTAAGCCAACTGAAAGCCGCTCCACCACAACCAAGCCAAGACCAATATGCCCAACACGCCGAACCGCAATCCATAGAGCAACCATTGGTTGTGCGGATTGCCGTTATGAATCGTGATGACTTCGCGCTCGCCGGCGGTACCCCAACCCAACCACGGCTTAGCCTTAATGCCACCGGCCGCGTCTTTCCACATTTGCAAACGGGGTGTTACCGACCCCTCCCAGCCAACCATTTCTTGGCTTTTCTGCTCAATGACCCGTTCCTTAAAAGTGCGATAGGTTTTATCGGCCAGATAACTAAGCGACGACATGTGTACAAACAAAAAGGCCGACATCCCCAACATCAACGCCAAACCACCCAATGCCAAACCGTAACGTTTTCTTCTCCATAAAAAATACAGCACCAACAAAATCCAAATGCCGAACATCAGCCAGCCCATTTTGGACGCGGCCATCACCACGCCCACACCGGCATAGAGCAGCAAAAGTAATGCGGCGAGCGTTTTGACATACCACGCTTTGTACCACGTGGGATAAACCACCCACGTATAGACCACAATACTCATAGCCATAAGCATACACCACGCCTGAATGGTGTGATGAAGCAGAATAAACTTAGTGTACTCGTTAACGACAACAAAATAGAAAGGATTACCCAAAAACGCATTAAAGAGTTCTATCCAATGACGTTGCTCGTAGAGTGTTTTCAAATCTTGATGGGTGGAAACGGCCCTATAAAACACCGTCAGATATACCACGATGATCAACAAACAAAGCGAACAAAAAGTAATGGCAAACGCCTTTAAGCGGCGGGATGTAAAGAAATCAGGACCCAAGAGCAGGAATATGGCCGGAAAAGCCAAGAACGCCAAGTAGGTTTCCATAATGCGCCAACCTTCTTTTGGCAGCGGCGTATAGCACATTCCTATCAGATGCAAAACAAAAATCGTCAGCATGGGCACAAACAGCCATGCAAAGGCTTTCCAACGAGGCGAGAGGAACGAATCGTTTTTTTTGTTCATTACCCGATAGACGATGGAAAGCACGCACGCCAAGGCCACAAAATACGAGGAGATCGGCATGCGATAGGGGCTCATCAGAATGAAAACAGCCAAGAGAACCACGATAGAATTTTCGAGAACGGCGTTGACGAGACGATTGTTCATAACATTCAATTTGTAGTGATTTACGCAGATTTACATCTTTGCAAAAGTACACAAAATTGGCTATCTTCGCAAGTTGTTTTGTGTTTGGTTTCATGATGGTTTAACCCTTAAACACATCCATTTTGAAAAGCTTTGCCCTTATCGGCGTGGGCGGTTACATTGCCCCCCGACACCTGACCGCCATTCAAGACACCGGTAACATCTTGGTGGCCGCCTACGACAAATTCGACAGCGTGGGCATTATGGATCGTTACTTTCCGCAATGCGCGTTTTTTACCGAGATGGAACTCTTTGACCGTCATTTGACCAAACTCAGACGGCAGGGGCAAGCTTTGGATTTTATGAGTGTTTGCACGCCCAACTATTTGCACGATGCCCATATTCGATTTGGGTTACGAGAAGGGGCGCACGCAATTTGCGAAAAGCCGATTGTGCTCAACCCTTGGAATATCGAGGCTTTGGAAGCGGAAGAAAAAAGCAGCGGGCGTAACATCTATACCATTTTGCAACTGCGTTTGCACCCGGCCATTATCGCGCTTAAAAAACGGATTGAAAACGGGCCGAAAGACAAAATCTACGATGTGGATTTGACCTATATCACCTCGCGCGGAAATTGGTATTACACCTCTTGGAAGGGCGACATAAGAAAGAGCGGCGGGGTGGCCACCAATATCGGGGTGCATTTTTACGATATGCTGTGCCACGTGTTTGGCGAGGTGGAAGAAAACGTGGTGCACGTGAGCAGCCACGACCGAGTGGCCGGTTTTTTGCGTTTGAAACAAGCGCGGGTGCGTTATTTTCTCAGCATTAACGCCGACACCCTGCCCCAAGAAGCCGTTAAGGCCGGCAAAAAAACGTTCCGTTCACTACAGATGGAGGGCGAAGAAATTGAGTTTAGCGACGGCTTTACCGAACTGCACACGCAAAGTTATAAGGATATTTTATCGGGCGGCGGTTTCCGTATTTCGGAAGCCCGTTCGTGCATCAAGATTGTGCACGACATTCGCCACGCCGAGCCTCTTGGTCTTAAAGGCGACTATCACCCGTTTGCCAAGTTGCCCTTGGCACCGCATCCGTTCGGTTGGTAGGCGTGGAGGGTTGCCATACGGCGCAAGGATAAAAGCCTATGGTGCGCCCAACACCTCGCGCTACAAACTCCAATAATTTAGTTCGTGAATTTGGCCGCGATACAGACCTTTAAGGTCGGCCAAGATTGCATTTTTACAACAAAGGGTCTTAAAGAACGCCTCGTCTTTGCCTTGATACGCATGGTGCGCCACCGCCAAAATCACGGCATCGTAGGGCGGTTGCGGCTTTTCTATCAGCTTGATGCCATATTCTTTTTGCACCTCGGAAAAAGAAGCATGCGGATCGACCACATCCACACTCACCCCAAATTCGTTCAATTCTCTAATAATATCCACCACCTTGGAATTGCGAATATCGGCCACATTTTCCTTAAAGGTAATGCCCATGACCAACATCCGACTGCCGCGAATATCCTTGCCTAAACCTGTGTGTTGTTTAAGCACTTTTTTGGCAATGTAGCCGCCCATGCTGTCGTTGATAAAACGACCGGCATTGATGAGTTTGGGGTGATATTTCAGTTCGGCCGCCTTGTAGGCCAAGTAGTACGGATCGACCCCTATGCAGTGTCCGCCCACCAAGCCCGGCGAAAAATTTAGGAAGTTCCATTTGGTACCGGCGGCTTCCAACACATCGTAGGTGTTAATGCCCATGCGGTTGAAGATAATGGAAAGCTCGTTCATCAACGCTACATTGACATCTCTTTGGGTGTTTTCTATAATTTTGGCAGCCTCGGCCACTTTGATGGAAGAGGCCCGATGTACGCCGACCTCTACGGCCAACTCGTAAACCTTGGCTATCTCGTTTAAGGCCTCGGCATCGCAAGCCGACACAATTTTGGTGGTATTATCCAAACGATGCACCTTATCGCCTGGATTGATACGTTCGGGCGAATAACCCAATTTGAAATCCACCCCTGCTTTGAGCCCCGATATTTCCTCCAAAATAGGCAGACAGTCTTCTTCGGTGCAACCGGGATAGACCGTTGATTCGTACACCACATAGTCGCCTTTTTTCAAAACCTTGGCCACGGTGCGTGTGGCGGATAGAAGCGAGGTTAAATCCGGTTGATTGAATTTATCGACCGGTGTAGGGACGGTTACAATATAGAACGAGGCTTGCGATAAATCTTCCAAAGACGAGGTAAATTGAATGTCGCATTTTTCAAAGGCAGAAGAAGGCATTTCCTCTGAAGGGTCTGTGCCGCTCCGCATCTTTTCCAAACGCGCCTCAGAAATATCGAAGCCGATGACCGAGACTTTTTTGGCAAAAGCAAGCGCAATGGGCAAACCTACATAGCCTAAGCCCACCAAGGCCATCTTCTTTTGTTTGGCAAGCAATTCTTCGTACATCGTTATTTTTCTTTTACAACACCCCCGTTTATCAGACGATATTTTTCGCCGCTTTCTTCGCAAACGGCCTCTCCGTTTTGGTCGAATTGTAAACGGCAACCTCTTTCGCTCATCCAGCCGATTTGACGCGAGGGATTGCCCACCACGAGCGCGTAAGGCGGCACATCTTTCGTAACCACCGCCCCTGCCCCTATAAAGGCGTAAGACCCGATGTTGTGGCCGCATACAATGGTGGCATTGGCCCCAATGGTAGCCCCCTTGCCTACCCGCGTGGAAGCATATTCGCTCTTGCGATTAACGGCACTGCGCGGATTAACCACGTTGGTAAACACACAAGACGGGCCGAGAAACACCTCATCTTCGCAAACCACCCCCGTATAAATCGACACATTGTTCTGCACCTTGACGTTTCGACCCAATACCACTTCGGGCGACACCACCACATTTTGGCCGATGTTGCACCCCTCGCCTATGCGACAGGAAGCCATGATATGACAAAAATGCCAGATTTTGGTGCCGCGACCAATGTGGCAACCTTCGTCCACCACCGCGGTCGGATGCACGAAAACATCTTGCAAAAATGTGTCTTCCTGCGGGTTCATACTGTTTTTATTTTCTGCAAATTTACGTAAATTTGCGCTCATTAAAAAAATTACCGCCATGAGCAATAACCCTAATCTACCCGAATCGGAAAACACCGTCGATCTTTTGGCCTTGTGTATAAACGCCTGCAAGGGCATTGGACGCGGCCTTGCCGCCATGTTCAAAGGCATAGGCACCGCCATAGCCGCTTGTGTTGGTTTTGTGGTGCGGCACGTCTTTTTACTCTTGGGGGCCGGGGTTTGCGGTTTAGGTATTATTATTCTCAGCGGCCAGACTTCCCTCAAACACTACCTCGAAGGCGAAGCTTTGGTGTACAGCAGCGTGCCTTTGAAAAACATCGAACTCGAAATCGATAAACTCAACGGCCACGCAATTTCCGGTCATTCTGCCTTATTGGCCTCCACCATTGGATTAGATGCCGATTTGGCAAAAAAAATCAACAGCATCACCTTTGGTTACGGAATGGATATTGACAACGACGGCCAAATAGACTATGCCGAATATGTTAAGCAAAGAACCCAAGACCTCTATACGGAAAAGACCTTGAAAGGCGGAAACAACGGCGATCAGATTGTTAAAACACCGACCAGGATTAAGATTGTCAATTACGGCTTCCTTAACGTAAAAACAAGTACCTCCAATTCAGCCGAATTTCAAAAAATAAGCCATGCCATTTGCGACTATTTGAATCAACAACCTGCCTTACGAATGTTGCGGCAATTGGCTTGCCAAGAAATGGAAATGCAAATAGCCGAAATTACCACACAACGAAATATACTTGACAGTTTGTTGCGCATTGAATACTTTATCAACTCAAAACTAAGAGCGGCCTCTTTTGCCCAAGGCGGCAACAAACTGGTGTTGGCCGATTATAAAAATGACAATAAAACACCTTACGGATCGACCGTCGATTATCAAGATATTATCAACTTGACCGATAAGAAAAATACGTTAACCACTCGCTTAGCAAAGTCTCAAGAAGTGATTACCATACAATCCGACTTTGTACCGCTTTCATCTTCCTCTGCAAGTGTCTTTAAATATAGTATGCTTTTGTTGTGGATGGCTTGCTTTGTGATTGGCACGTTGATTTACGATTTTAGGAAACCTATATTGGAATATATCCGCAAACAGCGGCAGAAGTAAAATTGGGCTTCGTATCGTTAAACAAAAAAGGCCGCCGGAAAACCGACGGCCTTTTTTAATGCGCTCTCCGCAGCGTTCGTGGCATCGTGGGGTGCAGTCGTGCCCAAGCGTCACACTCGCGATTGACGCACTTCACGCACTTGCGCTTACACTTCCAAATCGATATCGAATTGTTCTTCCCAAGGCAGACCGCCCTTGTTGAGTTCGGCCATAAAGGGATCCGGATCGAATTCTTCTACGTTGAACACGCCCGGTTGTTTCCACAAACCTTTGCAGAACATCATCGCGCCAATGGTGGCCGGAACACCGGTGGTGTAGCTCACCCCTTGCGTGCCGGTTTCTTTGTAGGCAATTTCGTGGCTGCAGTTGTTAAACACATAGTAGGTGCGTTCTTTGCCGTCTTTTATGCCGCGAATACGGCAACCAATGGAGGTCCAACCCTTGTAGTTTTCGCCCAAATCGCCGGGATTGGGCAAAACGGCTTTGAGGAATTGAATCGGCACAATCTCTTTGCCTTCGTACACAATGGGCTCTATGGAGGCCATGCCGATGTTTTGAATTACGCGCAGGTGGGTAAGGTATTCCTGCCCGAAGGTCATCCAAAAGCGGGCGCGTTTGATGGTGGGATAGTGCTTAACCAAAGACTCCAATTCTTCGTGATACATCAGGTAGGATTCTTTGGGGCCCACCCGCGGATAGTTGAGCGGTTTGTGCACGCTCAGCGGGTCGGTTTCTTTCCAAGCCCCGTTTTCCCAATACTTGCCCCTTTGGGTAATTTCGCGAATGTTGATTTCGGGGTTGAAGTTGGTGGCAAAGGCCTTGCCGTGGTCGCCGGCATTGCAGTCCACAATGTCGAGGTAGTGAATCTCGTCAAAGTGATGTTTAACGGCATAGGCCGCGTAAACGCTCGTAACGCCCGGATCGAAACCGCAGCCGAGAATGGCCGTCAGACCGGCTTGTTTGAAGCGGTCGTGGTAGGCCCACTGCCAACTGTATTCGTATTTGGCTTCTTCGAGCGGCTCGTAGTTGGCCGTGTCCATATAGTTAACTCCGGCGGCCAAGCACGCATCCATAATATGCAAGTCTTGGTAGGGCAAGGCCACGTTGATAACCAAAGTCGGCTTGTAGTCGTTAAGAAGCTTGGTGAGGGCGGGCACGTCGTCGGCGTCCACTTGGGCGGTTTTGAACTTTTGGCCGGTGCGCTTAAACACATCCTCGGCAATTTTGTCGCATTTGGATTTGGTGCGCGAGGCCATCATCACTTCCGTAAACACATCCGGATGAGTAGCGACTTTGTGGGCTACCACGGTGGCTACCCCACCGGCTCCGATAATCAGAATTCTGCTCATGGTTTTTGTATTTATTAAAAAAGCGAGAACACCTTGTTCTCGCTTCCTTTTGTGGCTCGGGTTGGAATCGAACCAACGACACAAGGATTTTCAGTCCTTTGCTCTACCAACTGAGCTACCGCGCCTTAAAACAGGCGGCAAAGATAATACTTTTTTTTGAATTGACCAATTTTCCAAAATTCTTCTTAATTTTGTGGCTGTTATGGCATCTTCAAACTTTATCGACTACGTTAAAATTTTCTGCCGTTCCGGCAACGGGGGCGCGGGCTCGCGACACTTTTTCCGCAGCCGCAGCAACCCCAAAGGCGGTCCCGACGGGGGCGACGGCGGACGGGGCGGACATATTATTTTGAAAGGCAACGCCCAGCTGTGGACCCTCTTGCACCTTAAATACACCAAACACCTTTTTGCCGAAAATGGTCAAAGCGGCGGCGAAAACCGCTGTTTCGGGGCCAACGGCAAAGACCTCTATGTGGAGGTGCCTGTCGGCACGTTGGTTAAAGATGCGGAAACCGGCGAGGTGGAAGCCGAAATTACCGAAGATGGCCAAGAGGTGATTTGGATGAAGGGCGGCAGGGGCGGCCTCGGCAACGACCACTTTAAGTCGGCCACCAACCAAGCCCCCAAATATGCCCAGCCCGGCGAAAGCGGCATAGAGGGTTGGAAGATTTTGGAACTGAAAGTGTTGGCCGACGTGGGTTTGGTGGGCTTTCCCAATGCCGGAAAGTCGAGCCTCTTGGCAAGCGTATCTGCAGCCAAACCCGAAATTGCCGACTATCCGTTTACCACCCTTGTACCCAACCTCGGCATTGTTTCGTGCCGCGAGCGACACTCGTTTGTCATGGCCGATATTCCCGGCATTATTGAGGGGGCCAGCGAGGGCAAAGGCCTTGGCAACCGCTTTTTGCGGCACATCGAGCGCAACGCTTTGCTTCTTTTTATGATTAGCACCGAGCCTTTGGTGGAAGCCTTGGCCGAAGATGTGCCGCTGTCAAAAGCCGTCAAGGTGTTAAAGCAACCCTACGACATTCTTCTTCACGAATTGGAAAGCCATAATCCGGAACTGCTGCACAAAAAACAGGTGCTATGCTTTACCAAGTGTGATTTACTACCCGACGAGGTGCGCGAGAAGTTAAATCCGGCCTTGCAGAAATTCTTCAAAACGCCGCTCTGCACGGGCATTTCGTCGGTATCGGGCTGGGGAATCGAATCGCTTAAAGATTTGCTTTGGGATACGCTGCAAGGCTAAATTTTATCCACGGGCTTTACGCCGCACCGCCTAAGGCCGTAGTAGAACAAGAATCCTAACAACAGCCCCCATAGGCCACCACAAATCACATCGCCCAAATAGTGCGCCGCCAGATAGATGCGGCTGTAACCGATGAGCACCGCCCACACATAGAGCGCACCATAGAAATAGCGGTCTTTCTTAAACCAAGGCGTTAAAAACGCGGCCAAGGCAAAGTGGTTGGTGGCATGCGAAGACACAAACCCATACAAGCCGCCGCAACCTTTTGGCAAATGTAGCAAACCC
>QLIP01064454.1_pt1 | contig 10444 bp, 9 predicted proteins | sample 1769771 | NCBI WGS metagenome assembly QLIP01 (sample SAMN09428762, study PRJNA476227) | Gut metagenome, whole genome shotgun sequencing project. | isolation source: cecum | host: Rhizomys sinensis | place: China: Jinsha town of Minqing, Fujian Province | collected 2013-09-23
TTTGCATTGCGGTTGTTTCCGTTTTGCGAGTGCAAAGTTAGCACCTTTTTCTGAATCCTCCAAATTTTTCGCTAACTTTTTTCAATAAAAAATTCTACCGATGCAGTTCCTTGCATCCCGTTGATGGGCACAGATAGCTTAATTACTGACACTTCCGTGCGTTTTACACCCTCCCAGCGGCTGCAAATTTTTTCTGCAATTTTTTTTGCCACACTCTCCAAAAGCAGATATTCTCCGCGCATAATCGCTGCCACCTCCTCATAGATGTCGGCATAGGAAATCGAAGTTTCGAGATTTTCATACTCAAAACCATCGGCTGGAACAATTACACTTACCGAAACCTCAAATTCATTCCCAACCGTACGCTCCTGTTCCGAAACACCTATGCGGGAATAGAACCGCAGATTATTTAACGAAATTTTAAATCCCTGTGTCAATTCCATAATTAATCAGCAGCAGCAATCCTTAAGAGGGATTTTATCGATGCGAGCCTGATGGCGTCCACCCTCAAACTCAGCACCAAGATATGCATCAACTATCTTAAGCGCCTCCTCCTGGCTAACAAAGCGCGCCGGAAGCACCAGGATATTTGCATTGTTGTGCTGCTTGGCAAGAGCGGCCAGCTCTGGAAGCCAACAGAGTGCAGCGCGTATACCCTGATGCTTGTTTAGGGTCATCTGAATACCATTTCCGGATCCGCACATGCAGATTCCGAACGCACACTCCCCTTTCTCAACAGCCTCGGCTGCCGGATGGGCAAAGTCGGCATAATCACACGATGCATCGCTAAATGTACCGAAGTCCACCGGCTCATAACCCTTGCCGGCAACATACGATTTTAAAAACTCCTTAAGTTCAAATCCAGCATGGTCGCTGGCAAATGCTACTTTTATCATGTTTATCTTGTTTTATAATTTGTTTCAAAATAATGTAGTTTTTACTCCGCCATCACTGTACTCTTCTTGTTCATAACCTTTGAGGTGAACACAAAGCGTACAAGCAGGAAGTTTACCGGCACGCATATAATTAGTGCCGGAATCAATGCCAGAGTCTTACCCACCAACCCCTTGAAGATAGCCACCAGTCCGGTCTGCAGACCCATGTTTACAAGGTGACTGAGTGTAAAACCGATACCCTTGGCGGCATTCGTTTTGCTCTTGAACGTAAATCGGCTCGTAAGAATAAAGTTGAATATGAAGCTGATGGCATAACTAATGATGGTCGACACCACAGCTGGCACCTTTACCACCTCCACAAACACCACATACACCCCATACTGCAGCACGGTGGCAAATCCACCCACCATCATAAACCGCAATGCCTGCGCCTTCTTGCTCTGACTCTTCAGAAGCTTCTTTCCACCCTGTCCTAACCCCCTGGATAGACTATTTTCTTTGTTCATTTCAGTTTCGGGAGCATATCCCGCATTTTTTATTCTGCATTCTTATCTTCGTCAGACTGCTCTGGTACTTCCACTTCGCACCCTCCACGGGCTATCTCATGATTTATGGAGTAAATATAATCTAGCAGCTCCTGACGACCGCGACCCTTTTCGGACGAGGTAATGAATATCGGGGGGAGTTCCTCCCACTTCTCGAGCAACACCTTCTTATAGTCTTCCACATTCTGGAGTCCGGCATTAACCCCGACCTTATCAGCCTTGGTAAACACAATCGAAAACGGCACACCGTTTTCACCGAGCCAGTCCAAAAATTCGAGGTCTATCTTCTGCGGTGCGTGGCGGATGTCGAGCAGCACAAACAGCGATGTTAGCTGTTCGCGTTCCAGAATATAATGGCGTATAATCGAGCCAATCTTGTCACGCTGGTCCTTGCCGCGCTGGGCATACCCATAACCCGGGAGGTCCACCAGATACCACTCTCCGTTATCAACCTTAAAGTGATTTATCAGCAGTGTCTTCCCTGGTTTCTGCGAAGTCTTAGCCAGACTCTTGCTCTTTCCCAGCATATTGATTAGCGACGACTTGCCGACATTAGAGCGGCCGATAAACGCATATTCGGGCACCGAGGTGGCCGGACACTTGTCGGCACGCTCGTTGCTTATCTCATATTTTATATTCTTTATATCCATTGCTCTTTATTTCATCCAGAACCCTGACTGGGCAGCATATTACACACCTCCTGCACCTGTCCAAATGCAGGAATCCAATAATGTAAACACCCGAAAATAGAAAAATCCTTATTCGCCGAAACAGGCCGAGTGAATAAGCTTCAACCCCTCCCTGACATCGGCATTGGGTATCATTATTGCTACCGTAGTATCCGATGTTCCCGAGCTTACCGCCTTCACATCTATCGGTGCACGCTGAAGGGTATTGACAAGTCGGGCACTGAGACCGTGGAGCTCCTTGATACCCTCACCTACTACCGCTATCACCGACAAGTCTCCTTCCCCTGCAATTTCGGTCACTGCACCGCTGGCAAGTTCTGGAGCAAACTCCACTCTAAGCTGTTCAATGGCACGTTCAAGGTCGGGCTGAGGCATGGCAATCGAGAACGAATCGCCACTGCTGGGTGGGGACACCAGGAATACGCTGATACCCTTGCGCGCCATGGCATTATATGCCCGCGAGTTGATTTCAGCCACATTGTCCGCCAGGGGTCCCTTCACGGTAATCATTGCTGTATTGCTCAGCGACGACACACCGCACACATCACCGCGCTTGGCTGCCATATCCGAGATATGAGTCCCCGGTGCGGTGGGGTTGAAAGTATTAAGAATCTTAATCGGAATATTCTTGTGAAACACCGGATAGATAGTGGGGGGATAAACAACCTTGGCACCATAGCTGCAAAGTTCCATACTCTCCACAAAACTCATCTGCGGGATTAGGCGTGCCCCCTTTATTATGCGCGGGTCGGCGGTTAGAAAACCGTCAACATCTGTCCATATTTCAAGCAGATCGGCATTGAGCGATGCAGCAATGAGCGCTGCTGTGTAATCGCTACCGCCGCGACCGAGATTGGTAATCTCCCCCGTGTCACGGTCGGTCGAGATAAATCCACCTGCCACAACATGCTTTTTGAGCGGCAACGGGAATTCCTCGCGAATAAGGCGGTCGGTAAGCGGACGGTCGGCTATGTTCTTATTAAACCACTTTTCGGTCTTTACATATTGAGTCGAGTCATGATGCTCTGCATTTTCGAGCATTCCCGCCACGATAATGGACGACATCCGTTCACCGTAGCTCACTATTTCGTCGAGGATAGACACCGGTAGCTGCTTGATAAGCGACACCCCCAGATATCGGTCGGCAAGTGCATCAAGCAAAAGGGTTACACGTTCGGTTACCTCCACACGACGGGTTTCGGGAACAAGTGCATTGATTATATCAAAATGTCGCTGGCGTATATGATCCATAGTCACTGCATCATAGACACCGCGTGCCGCCTCGTTGGCGGTAGCAATCAGCTTGTCGGTAAGCCCTCCCAGAGCCGACACCACTACTATGGCAGGCTCGTCAAGCCCCTCTACAATGCTCTTTACATTCTTAAGACTGTCGATGGTTCCAACGGAGGTACCTCCGAATTTCAATACCTTAAGCATTTATCTCTTTATTATATTAATGCTGATTTTTAATTTTCACAGTTGCATACACTAATCTATTTTAGGTATTGCACCCCCTAAAATTAACTGCGAAGTTACAAAAAAATCATCAAAACTAAGCAATTTCACCCACTCTTATCACCTATTTACGGTTTCGAAACGTATTATACAATAGTTTTAGTTAATTTTGCAGTAAATATCCGAGTCGCGACTCTTATTCATTGCGACTTTTCCCTATATTTATATGATGAGATTATCCGACCTGAAGCCGGGGCAAACCGGTGTAGTTGTAAAAATACTTGGGCATGGGGCGTTCCGAAAGCGTGTCATGGAGATGGGGTTTGTAAAGGGGCGTAAGGTGCAGATGGTGCTCAACGCTCCGCTCCAGGACCCCGTAAAATATGCCCTGATGGACTATGAGGTGTCGCTGCGGCGTGCAGAGGCCGACCTCATAGAAATCGACCTTGTCGAAAACTGGGAGTCCTCCCCCGCTGTCTGCGACCTCAGCACTGCCATGCACGAGGAAGAGTGCCACGACACTCAACTCCGAAAGGACCGTATCATAAATATTGCCCTTATCGGCAACCCCAACTGCGGAAAGACTTCGCTCTTCAACCGCCTCTCCGGAGCTCACGAACATGTCGGCAACTATGCAGGGGTCACTGTCGGCGCCACCAAGGGGAGGTTCAGCTACAAGGGGTACAAGTTTAACATTGTCGACCTGCCGGGCACATACTCCCTGTCTGCATACTCCCCCGAAGAGCTTTACGTGATGCGCTACCTGCGCGAAGAAACCCCCGACGTGATAGTTAACGTGGTGGTGGCATCCAATCTGGAACGCAACCTATTCCTCACCACCGAACTCATCGACATGAACCGCTGCATGGTCATAGACCTCAACATGTATGACGAACTGGAACGCAGCGGTGTCAAACTCGAATACGACCAGCTCGGCAAGATGCTCGGTATCCCCATCATACCCACCGTGGCCTCATCGGGGTATGGCGTTGACCGTCTCCTCGACACCATCATTGACGTGTACGAGATGCGCTGTCACGACACCCGTCACATACACGTAAAGATGAATCCGGAGATAGAGAGCGCCATCTCCCAGCTCAAGGACAAGTTCAAGAGCGACCTCTCTATTTCGCACCATTTCTCACCCCGTTTCTTAGCCATCAAGTTCCTGGAGAAAGACCCCGAAATTGAGGACATTCTTCGCACCAACCCCAACTACCCCGAATGGAGCCGTCTCCGCAACGAAGAGTGCGAACGTATATCCCGACAGCTCAACGAAGATGTGCCGTCGGCCATTGCAGCCGAAAAGTACGGATTTATCAACGGTGCGCTGAGCGAAACCATGGAGGGGTCGCTGGCAAAAGAGGAGAAAAGCACCAAGATTATTGATGCCTTTGTCACCAACAAACTGTTCGGATTCCCGATATTCTTAGCTGTGATGTGGCTAATGTTCTGGGCTACGTTCCAGCTCGGCTCCTACCCCATGACATGGATTGAAAATCTTGTATCGTGGATTTCAACCATTGTAGGGAAGACTATGACCGAAGGACCACTTAAAGACCTTATTCTCGACGGCATCATTGGAGGGGTCGGGGGTGTAATTGTATTCCTACCAAACATCCTTATACTATACTTCTTCATCTCGTTTATGGAGGACTCGGGCTACATGGCTCGCGTTGCCTTTATCATGGACAAGCTGATGCACAAGATGGGGCTACACGGCAAGTCGTTTATTCCGCTCGTAATGGGATTCGGTTGCAACGTACCCGCCATCATGTCCACCCGAATCATCGAGAGCAAATCAAGCCGACTCATCACCATACTTATAAATCCGTTTATAAGCTGCTCGGCACGAATACCCATCTACGTCCTTCTGGTTGGCGCATTCTTCCCCACTCACGGCGCACTGATATTCGTGTTCCTGTATCTGTTGGGAATCATCGTGGCTGTTGTCACTGCACGCCTGCTACGCAAACATATCTTCAAAGAGGATGAGACTCCGTTTGTAATGGAGCTCCCACCTTATCGCCTCCCCACCTGGCGCTCCACTCTCTATAACATGTGGAGCAAAGCCTATCAGTATATCCGCAAGATGGGTGGACTTATCCTGGTGGCATCTATCATTATCTGGGCGCTTTCATACTTCCCTCACTACTCAATCGAGGATGTTCCGCAAAGCTACAAGGAGAATGTGCTCAAGGAGATGCAAGCAAACACCAAGGGGACATCCAACGCCAACTGCAAAACCGCCGAAGGGATATCGCAGGAACATGCCGAGCAACTCATTCTGGCCGAGTACCAGCAAAGCAACTCCATCCTGGGGCATATCGGACAGTTTGTCGAGCCGGTGATGCAACCCATGGAGATGGGGTGGAAGTCGTGTGTATCGCTTATTGCCGGCTCGGCGGCCAAAGAGGTGGTTGTGTCCACACTCGGTGTGCTCTATGTTGGTGACGACGACTCAGCTGCTCTCAGCGAGCGATTGCAGACACCATCACCCGTAACCGGACAGACCCCCTTCACCCCCGCATCGGCAATGGCATTCATGGTATTTGTGCTCCTCTACTTCCCATGTGTGGCAACACTCACCGCCATAAGGCATGAAACCGGCAGCTGGAAATACCCATTATTCTCGGTGGTCTACAACACCTCGCTGGCATGGCTCCTCGCCTTCCTCACCTTCCAGCTGATGCGCCTCTTCTCCTGACACCGCAAGATAGCCGAGGTTGCCTGCAACGACCTAGGATCCAAGCGAGTAACCGCACACCGCAACAAAATCACTAAAAAATTAACGCCGCTGCGACCAGTTCGCAGCGGCGTTAATTATGCATTATGAATTATGAATTATGCATTGATTTAATTATGCATTATGCATTATGAATTATGAATTACCGAAAAGGTTTTTCTTGGGGAATAGCGGCGAGTATTTACCCCTGAGCCTTTCTACCAAACGCGACATGTCGCGGTTAAAGCGGAAGCCGGTCCAGACTCCGGTATTCATCGTTATCACCCAGCACTCCCCATCGGGAAAATGCTCAATAAGCGCATGTGCCGACGAGAGAGTTCCGCTGCGACTCCATTTACCCTTGGGGTCGGAATCTGTCCACCCCAAGCACTGCTTCCCATTGTCCTCGGTATCGGCAACCGTCATGGCAGCCACACTCTCCTTTTTCAAAACATCGGGGAAGTTGGGATTCCCGTCAATGGCAGCCACAAAGCGACAAAGGTCCGCCGCCGATGATACCCATCCTCCGGCTCCCATTAAGCCATTGATATTGGCACCCCCATAACAGCGATCCACCATACGGCTGGGGCAGCTGAAGTCTGCCACCCTCTCCGCATCGGGAGAATAATATTTTACCTCACCCGGATGACGCTCTTCATAATAATTGGTGGCAGGAACAATCCCGGTGCACCCGGCCGGCGTAAGAAGCTCATCTTTCACAAAATCCCAATAAGTCTTCCCACTCACTTTCTCTATCACCTTCGAGAGTAGCATATACCCGAAGTTGGAATACCTGCGCCCCGCCCCGGGTTGGAACCCCAAGCGACGCTGACCAACAATCTTGATAAGCTCATCATTGTCGGGTGCCTTGTCAAGCTTTTTGGCCTTCATAATCTCGACCGTGTTAAACATCGGGTCGCCGGCACCAAGGGTAAATCCACCCTGATGACGCAACAACTGACCAACCGTGATTTGAAACATACGTTTGTCGGCAATAGCCTTGGTAAAATCACGACGCTTCAACACTCCGCTATCGCCAAACACCCGCGTATCCATACTTACCTTACCCTGCTCCACAAGCTTCATGATGGCAGCAGCAGTGAGCAGTTTGGATGCCGACGCAATTCGCATGCGCGAGTTAGCCTCCATTGGCTCACCGGCTTCAACATCGGCCATGCCGAACCCTTTGGTATAAAGAAGTCGTCCGTCGCGAGACACGGCCAACGACATTCCGCGCAGATTCCAGCGCTGCATAAACCTCTCTATTTCATTTTCCATCGGGACCAGAGCCTCCACCTGCGAACTTGCATTGCTGATAGTGTCGGACCACTCCTTGCCCCGATGTTCATGGTTGATATGCATCTCGGTCTTACCCTTGCGCATGGTCGAATAAAGCGACATGATGGCAAACACCACCACGCAAAAAAGAATAATGTAACGGGTACTTTTACGTATGTTTGATTTTTTCACGTTGTTGTTGTTGTTTTATTCAGCCGCAGGGGCCATGTCATTTTTTACCCACTGCCCTACTATTAAAAGGCACGCATTTGCGTGCCTTTTTAAAATTATCATTACTTTGCAGTCTTCTTTTTATGGAAGAATGCATTGTAGAGTATGTATAGTATACAGATACCACCGATGGCATAACCGGCAATGGTAAGATAGCCGTTATACTGCTCAACCTTCTCAAACAGCATGTCGGGACTCACATAGAGCGACAGCCAGTAACCGAGCAATGCAAGAATCACATTCCACACTCCGGCTCCGAGAGCGGTAAAGATTGAGAACTGCAAAAAGTTCATCTTCGCGATACCGGCCGGTATTGAAATCAACTGACGGATTCCGGGAATAAGACGACCTATAAATGTAGATATGGCACCATTCTTATCGAAATACTGCTCAGCTTTATCCACCTTCTCACGGTCAATAAGACAGGCATGTCCAAATCGGGAGTCGGCAAATTTATAAATCAACGGTCTACCAATCCAGAGGGAAAGGAAATAGTTGACATAAGCACCTACCAGTGCACCCAGGGTGGCAATCACCACAACCAGATAGATATTCATATCGGCACCCACACCGGTGTTGGTACAGGCAAGATAGGCGGCTGGGGGTACAATCACCTCAGAGGGGAACGGGATGAAACTACTTTCAATCACCATAAACAGGAACACGAAAAGGTAGTTGGCATTATCCAAAAACCATTGGAAGAATTCGGCAGCGTCAAAAAGCGCCAGGGGAATAAGATCTAATGTCATGTTCGATTATCATTAAGTTTAGTTAAGACAAATTTTTCACGGGGGAGTGGACCCCCCGTGATGATGGTTTAGCAGTGCAGACGGTTCATCTCCTCCACGATGCGACGTGCAAACTCTTTTGCATCGTCGGCAGTGGCACCGTTCACAGACTGTTTGATAGCCAGCGTTGCCGACACAGGAAGTTTCATCTTCTCTGCATACTCACCCAGCTTCTGCTCTGCAGCATTCGGAGCCCAGGTAAAGTTTGAGAAGCAGCCAAATACCTTGTTCTTGATTTCGCGGGTCTCCATGGCATTCATAAACTCCTCCACCGGCGGGAAGATGCGCATCGAGTATGTTGCGGTTCCCACAATGAGGGTGCTGTAACGGAAGGCATCGCTAATCATATAGCTCATGTCGGACACCGATGCGTTGTGAATTATGATTCGCTTCACACCCAGGGCAGCCAGCTCTCGAGCTATCATTTCTGCCCCCTCGGCTGTGTTCCCATACATCGAGCCGTAAACAATCACCACACCACGTTCGCTCTTGTAAGCAGCCAGACGGCTCACAATTTCCGACACACGCGGAATTTCTTCATGCCATACCGGACCGTGGGTTGAGCATATATAATCGATGCTAAGACCGTGGATTTTGGCAAGAGCACGCTCCACAAACTTCCCATACTTACCCACAATGTTGGCGTAGTAGCGATACATTTCGGCTATATAGATGTCAATATCCATCTCCTCGTCGACTACGGCACCGTTCAGGGCACCAAACGTGCCGAACGCATCACCCGAAAAGAGCACAGCGGCATCCTCCACATATGTCATCATGGTTTCGGGCCAGTGCACCATCGGGGTAAGATAGAACTTAAGAGTGCGACCACCCAAATCAAGAGTATCGCCATCCTTGACAACTACAAATCGTTCGGGATCATCGATATGATAGAACCCTTTTACCATATCAATGGTCTTGGCGTTACCCACAATCTTAATCTGCGGATAAGCACGCAGGATTTCGGGTATCGCCCCCGAGTGATCCGGCTCCATATGATTTACCACGAGGTACTCAATGCTGCGGTCCCCTGCAATGTCATGAATGTTGTTGAAATATTCACGCACTTCGTCGATAGAAACCGTATCAATCAAAGCCAGCTTGTCAGCACCGTTCACAATATATGAATTGTAGCTCACACCATAAGGGAGAGGCCACAGAGCCTCAAACTTATGTTTCACACGGTCGTTGACACCAACGTAGTATATATTCTTCTCAATCTCTCGTATGTTCATAATCTAAAAATCAGTAGCGCACGAAATCTCAACCCCTGCCAGTGGGCAGAGACGGAGTTCATGGACAAGAGTTTTTATGTTTATAACGTTTAATAGAATGGTTTATCTGCAAAATTACAAAAATTTGCGTAATTTTGCAGATACAATCTCCCCTCTCCCCATATCTTTATAGACTCTCACCCCTCTATTTATATTTTTATAACATCTATTAACCGATGAATCCCGCTCTTACGACTGTTTTACTTTTGGTAGTATCAAACATCTTCATGACCTTTGCTTGGTACGGCAACCTCAAATTGCAAAGCATGGGAATTGGGAAAACATGGCCTCTTATCTGCGTGATTCTGATGTCATGGGGGCTCGCTTTTTTTGAATACTGCTTCATGATACCTGCCAACCGTATCGGCTTCAGGGACAACGGAGGGCCATTCTCGCTATTTGAGCTCAAAATACTTCAGGAGGTAATTACGCTGGTAATCTTCACCATCGTAGCGCTCTTTGTATTCCAGGGGCAGAAGCTCCACTGGAACCACATTGCCGCCTACATCTGCATCATTGCCGCCGTCGCCTTCGCCTTCCTCCCCACCAAATAGCCCCTCTCC
>QLIP01038330.1_pt1 | contig 10399 bp, 5 predicted proteins | sample 1769771 | NCBI WGS metagenome assembly QLIP01 (sample SAMN09428762, study PRJNA476227) | Gut metagenome, whole genome shotgun sequencing project. | isolation source: cecum | host: Rhizomys sinensis | place: China: Jinsha town of Minqing, Fujian Province | collected 2013-09-23
TTCTTTCGTAAATAATCTAAAATTCTCAAAAATATTTCATTTTTGTGAAAGATATTGACTATCTTTGCAATAATTACTACTTAGCTGTCCCAACAGCTATAATTTTGCAATTATCAACATAAAAAAACAACTCAGCGAGTTGGCCTCAGTCCCCCAGGTCCAACTCAACTCTTTATATCCGAATCAAATCTTCTGAAAATGAATCTATCTTCAAAATCATCCATAACCGTAGCAGGCAGGAAAGCAGCCATTTCGGCACTTGCCGCCATTGCACTGATACCAGCCGGGGTAGCATTTGCCGACCAGTGGCACAAAGAGCTTGCCAGCGGCAGGGAGGGTATCAACCTCCCGGCAGCACTCCAATATATCAAGCAACAGGGTTTGCAGCCTAAATCGAAAGTAGTGGTAGGTATTGTCGACTCAGGTCTCGACACCCTGTGCCGCGACATCAAGCCATCGTTATGGGTGAACCCCGAAGAAACCGACCGCTCACTCCCCGACAACGGGTATCCGGGGGACCTGCACGGCTGGAACTTCCTCGGCACACGCGACGGCTCGTTCAACATGACATCGGCAGGCACCGAAGAATACCGCGAATTCAAACGCCTGTACCCCAGATATAAAAACATAACCCCCGAGGCCGTAACCGACACCGCAGAATACGCATACTACCTACGCATGCGTCGCAAGGCAGGTATCGATTCATACCTTAAATTTTATGCATTTAATCTCGAAAAAGACAAATGCGTAAACCGTCTTGACTCTGTGGTAAAAGCAAGCATACCGTCGCAGGTGCTCGACACAATTTCTATCGGTGCTCTTGCTTCGCGTCTCCCCGACAGCAAACAGATCGAAAACGACTTTGCAGCCATTGCCACCGACATCATAAAGGGTGGTTCTAAAATGCCCTGGAATACGCTGGTCGGCAATCACCGCAAAGCGTTCAACCTCATGAAAGAGCGCATTGCCAGCATCGAGGGGAAAAGCGACAAGCGACTCCTGATGGGTGACGACCTCAACAACGCCGACGACCGATTCTATGGCAACAACATCCTGCAGAGCGACGGTTGCGACCACGGCACCTTCGTGGCTGGGATCGTGGCGGGTCGCGGAGTAATCGACCCCAAGGTGTCGGGGATATATCCCGAAGCCCAACTCATGATTATCCGCGCCATCCCCGAGGGGGACGAATATGACAAGGATGTGGCCTCGTCCATACGCTATGCTGTCGACAACGGTGCCAAAGTGGTAAACCTCAGCCTTGGCAAGCTCACATCCCCCAACCCGCAGATGGTAAACGATGCCATTGCTTACGCCCTCGACAAGGATGTGCTGATAATTCAGGCTGCCGGAAACAGCCACCTCGACCTCGAACCCATCAACTACTTCCCCACCGGACGCGACAAGGAGGGGAAGCGGTTTGCCAACTTCCTGCGCGTGGGTAGCTCCAGCCAGAACGGAGGGATATCACCCATTTCGAACTACGGTGCTACAAAGGTGGACCTCTTTGCCCCCGGCGACGACATCACCGGCAACACCGTTAACAACGAGTTTATGACATCGTCGGGAACCAGCATCGCCGCCCCCGTCACTGCCGCCGTGGCAGCAATGGTCCGCGCCTACTACCCCACCCTGACCGCTGCCGAGGTCAAGCAGATTCTCATTGACTGCTGCCGTAAATACCCCGCACTCACTGGCAAAGCCATCAGCGGGGGTGTCATTGATGCCGAAAATGCGTTGCGCCTCGCCGCCGACCGCGAAATGTGGAAGCGTGTAAACCTCCTCACTCAGGAAAACCTTGACAAGGTGATGGACGGCCGCACACCATATTCCAACTGGATTTGCGGCACCTCATCGCTCTACTACGACATCAAAAGCGACAACGGCATCAAATACTATCTGGTAGACGCCGCCACAGGCAAAAAGCGTCTCATGATTAAGGACTACGAAAAGTTTATCAAGGAGCGCAACGCCATCTGCGGCGATTCGGCCAAAGCTAACCGCGCTTCGGTATATGGTATAAACTTCGAAAAGGGGAATACCAAATTCTTCACATTCAAACATAAAGGGAAAGTTCTGAAATATGACATCGCATCGGGCAAGCTGGCTCTGGCTTCTGAGAAGGAGGCAAAAAAGCGCGAAGCAACCGGAACGATACGTCGCTCATATGCCGACTGCGACTCTCCCGACTCTCTCTACACCACGCTGGGGTGCGGATACGACCTGTATGTGCGCAACAACAAAACCGGCGTCATTAAGCGTATCACAACCGACGGCAAGGAGGATGCATCGCACACCTTCCGTTGCAAAAGCGACACCACCAGCAACAACGCCTGCGGCTCATGGCGAGGAATGCGTTATGTGCAGATTCTAAACGACAACAGCAGTGTGCTGCGCACCGGTCTGATACATTCTGCCGGCAACAAGCGACCCACCGCCGACGTGTACCGCATGCCTATGCCCGGGGACAGTGGTGTCAAGCAGACCCGCATCCTGTGGCACAACCCGCTCACCGACGAAACTCGCTACCTCCCCATCGAGAAGTATAAGGACCAGGTGGTCGAGGTTAATTACTATAAAGACCAGGAGCAGATGTTCTTCACCCGCCGCTCGCGCAAGGGTGACAAAACCGACCTCTGCCGCATCAACCTCAACAACGGTACGGTCGACGAACTGATTTCCGAAACCACCCAACCGCACGGCAACCTCTCTCTTTTCAACTACCAGATTCTTGGCAAGGGGGATGAGTTCCTGTGGTGGTCCGAGCGCACCGGTCGCGGCAACTACTATCTCTACGACCGCAACGGGAAGCTCAAGAACCGTGTCTCGCAGGGGGACAGCCTGGTGGCTGGCAACATTGTGCATGTCGACACCATTGGGCGTGCCATCGTGTTTGCCGCCTACGGCAACGAACCCGGTGTCAACCCGTATTACAAATACTACTACCGCGCCACACTCGACGGCAAGAAACAGCGTCTCCTCACCCCGGACCTCGGCACACACGAACTGTCAGTATCCTCCGACCACCGCTATGCCGTCGACAAATATTCGCGCAACGACATGGCTCCCCGCTTCAATGTAATTTCATTAGGGAAGAACCCGTCGAAATATGAGTTTGAACGTGTCGACATATCACCCGTAACCAAACTCGGTTATAAATGCCCCGAGATGTTTACGGTCAAGGCTGCCGACGGCGTCACCGACCTCTACGGCATTATGTACACCCCAAGCAACCTCGACACCACCCGGCTCTATCCGGTCATCACCAACGTCTACCCCGGACCGCAGGACGACCAGGTGCCACGCGGATTTGTGCTCGACGACAACTACAACCAGAGTCTTGCCGAAATGGGATTTATCGTCATCAACTCCTCGTCCAGAGGGTCATCACCTTTGCGCGGCAATAAGTTCTACACATATGGCTACGGCAATATGCGCGACTACCCGCTTGCCGACGACAAACACACCATCGAGACACTTGCCAAGCGCTTCCCGTTCATGGACCTGAACCGTGTCGGCATCTACGGACACTCGGGGGGTGGATTCCAGACTGCGGCCGCCATCCTGACATACCCCGACTTCTACAAAGTTGGGTTGGCTGCCTCCGGAAATCACGACAACAACATCTACATCCAGAATTGGGGTGAGGCATTCCACGGCATCGACGAGGTTACCGACCCCAAAACCGGGAAAGCAGAGTTCAAGACCAGCATCCCCACAAGCATGGAGATAGCACAGAATCTGAAAGGGCGCCTGATGCTTGTGCACGGCGACATCGACAAGAACGTCTCCCCCTCGCACACCCTGCGACTTGCCGACGCTCTGATTAACAAAGGGAAATATTTCGACATGCTGTTGATGCCCAACAAGGACCACGGCCTCAACTCGGTATACTATACCAACCTGATTCGCAAATACTTCTTTGAGAACCTGATGCGCCCCTCCTTCCGCGTCTCCCTCCCACCCCGCGCTAATGACTAATGTCTGCGCATCGCGGTCTAATGACTAATGACTAAAGACTAAATAAATATATATGACCAAATTTCTATCATTAATAATGGCCCTCCTCCTGGCCATCGCCATGCAGCCGCAGGCGCAGGCGCAAGCTCAATCCCAGGCGACCGTCGACGTCCGCGTTACCGTGCTCGACACTCAGGGTGCCACACTCCCCGGTGTGACCATAAAGGTGCTGGGGCAGAAAACCGGCACCATGACCAACGCCGAAGGTGTCGGCACGCTCAAAGTAAAGCCCGGGGCAACCCTCGAGTTCCGATATATCGGCATGAAGCCGCAAACCCTCAAAATCACAAAACGGTACACTGGTACCGTCACCCTTGAGGATGAATCGGCCGCCCTCGACGAGGTGGTGGTAACCGGCTACCAGCGCACCACCAAGCGCCGCACCACCGGCTCCGTTGCCGTACTGAACGCCGAGGACCTGAAAGGGTCACCACTTGCCGGCATCGACATGCTGATGCAGGGTAAGGTGGCTGGTGTGGATGTAAAGGCACTGTCGGGACGCCCCGGCGAGGCTGCCAAAATCCGCATCCGAGGCACAAACACCATCACCGGCAACGCCGACCCACTCTGGGTGGTGGACGGTGTACCATTGCAGAAAGATATCCCCAAGGTGTCGAGCAATCAGGTGCGCGCCGGCGACTTCAACGAGATTTTCACCAACGGTATCTCGGGCATCAACCCCAACGACATCGAATCGGTAACCGTGCTCAAGGATGCCTCGGCAGCCGCCATCTACGGTTCGCGTGCCGCCGGGGGTGTAATTGTCGTTACCACCAAGCGAGGGAAAGAGGGTAAGATCAACATCTCATATTCGGGAAACGTCTCGATTGTGACCAAGCCCAGCCGCGACACCAACCTTATGACATCGGCTCAGAAGCTTGCCTTTGAACAGGAGTTGTGGGACGAATTTTCGGCCGACAAATTCCGCCGTGGCAAAAAATACCCCGTCGTGGGTGCCGTGGGGCAGATACGCTCTGGATATGGCAAATACCGCGGCATGACCCTCGAGCAGCAGAATGCCGAAATTGCACGCCTTGCCGAGAACACCACCGACTGGTTCGGCACACTGTTCCAGAACTCGGTGTCCAACTCCCACTACCTGTCGCTGTCGGGTGGCTCGAAGAGTATAAACTACTATGTATCGGGTGGATACTCCTACAACAACGGTTTGGTAAAGAAAACCGACTACGAGCGCTACAACATCAACTCCAAGATTGACATCAAACCCACCGACCGCGTCAAAATCGGACTTTCGCTCGACATGTCGCATCAGGTCAGCAACGGTCCGTCGCTGAACGTGGACCCATTCCAGTACGCATATTTTGCCAACCCCTACGAGAAGCCTTATAACGCCGACGGATCATACTCAAAGGATGAGACATACCACAATCTCACCCATGCCAACGGTGCCTACGAGGTTAACCTCCCCGACTTCGGCTACAACATAATGCGCGAAATGAACGAGACCTCGTCCGAGACCGCCAACTTCTCGGCGTCGGCAATTGCCAACCTCAGCTGGCGAATCCTCGACAACCTGTCGTTCGAGGGTCTCGCCTCCTACGGATATACCACCAACACCACCGACAACATCAACGGTGTCAACTCGTATGCCGCATACATTGACCGCCCGTTTGAATGGAACTTCTCGCAGACCTCCAAGCGCCGCTACGGTTCCATAACCCAGTCGGCGGCTTATAACACCAACTACAACCTGCGCGGTTCGCTCCATTACTCCAACACATTCAACGACATTCACTACCTGAGTGTGCTTGCCGGTTCGGAGATTCGCGGACAGTTTTCCAAATCCATCTTCGAGAAGCGTTACGGCTACGATGCCGTGTCTGGTAACTCCTCGATACCGGCATTCCCCGAGGGGACCAAGATGGACTACTCGACCCTGTTGTCCTACGCTGCCATCGTCGACGGACTCACCGGCCAGAGCCGCGTGCAGGATGCCTTTGCATCTTTCTTCCTGTCGGCCGACTATGTACTCAACAACCGCTATGTCCTCTCGCTGACCGGGCGCACCGACGGCTCCAACAATTTCGGTGCCGACGAGCAGTTCAACCCCACAGGCTCGCTGGGGCTGTCGTGGAACGTGGACCAGGAAGAGTTTATGGAGAGTCTGGCTCCCACCGTCAGCTCACTGTCGGTGCGCGCCGCATTCGGATATACCGGCAACATCAACCGCTCGGTCTACCCCCGACTGATTATGAACTACTACTCGCAGTTCCGCAAAACCGACGAACTTGCCTACCGCATGGGGTATATCGGCAACGCCCCCAACCCGCACCTGCGCTGGGAGAAGACCCGCGACATGAAGCTGTCCGTAGACCTCGGACTCTTTGACAACCGTCTCCGCATGCAGGCCGAAATCTACGACCGTCGCACCCGCGACGCCGTCTCTCCCGTGTCGGTGGTGTATACCACTGGGTTCTCAAGCCAGAGCTTCAACACCTCCGAGCTGCTGAACCAGGGTGCCGAGTTCTCCATCAGCGCCACCCCCATCCGCACCCGCGACTGGCATCTGTCGCTGGGTGGCAACATAGCCTGGAACCAGAATATTCTCATGAAGTATAACCCGCCGTCGGTGTCGCTCTTCAACGACAAGTATGTGGGTTACCCCCTCGGGGCTTTCATCAGCGGCAAGGTTACCGGCATTGACCGCGAACTGGGTATCTTTACCTACCAGCCGCGCCCCGATGTGCAGATGAACACATCGGCCGACCGCGGTCAGTCCAAGAACTACGCATGGTATCTGGGCACAAGCAACGCCCCCTTCTCAGGCGGTTTCCACATCGGTGGCGGCTGGCGCAAGCTCTCGCTCAGCCTGGGTGGCTCATACTCAATCAACGGCAAGGTGGTCAACGACATCAATGCCCCGATGAACTACAGCTACCTCAGCTACAGCTCATCGCCGCTTGAGACCCCTCCCACTCAGGACAACGACCTGTATTCCTATCATTTCAACACCACCGCCGACCACGTGAACCGTTGGACCCCCTCCAACCCGCGCACCGACGCCTACCCACGCATCATCGATGCTTATGGCGACTACCTCGGCTTGTCAAACTATATGGTAAGCAGCAGCTTCATTACCCGAGCTTCGAGAATGCAGGATATCTCCTACCTTAAGCTCAGTTCGCTGATGCTCTCCTATACCCTCGACGGCAAATGGCTGCGCAAGGCGCATATCAACAGCATCGCGGTCAATGCCACCATGAGCAACCTATACACCTTTACCAACTACAAGGGTCTTGACCCCGAAACCCCGGGTGCCGTCTATCCCCAGGCACGCACCTACTCGTTCGGCGCTTCAATATCATTCTAATTCAACTGAGCAATGAAACTCTTTAATATACTTGCGGCGGCTGCGGCCCTGATGCTCTGCCCGTCGTGCACCAAATATCTCGACATAAAACCCTTTGACAAGGTGCTGCCGGAGACTGCCGAGGATTTCTCGGCGCTGCTCCACTACCACATCAACTTCATCGACGAGGGTTCCGACAACTGGCTGGTACCCACATTTGGCACCACCGCCACCTTCGACGCTGCCTATGGCGACGACTTTGAGGTGTGCCTGTCCAGCACCTCGTCGCGCCTCCCGGCTTACGTGGGGTCGTACATCACCACCAACGGCTACAATGAGCCTTACAGCAAGCTCTATGCCTATATCCGCGATGCCAACATCGTGCTGCGCGACATGAAGGAGCAGGGGACCAAGGAGGCCGACGAGGTGCGCGCCACTGCCTACGCCATCCGCGGCGTTGCCTACTACCAGCTTATGCGCATGTTCTGCGAGGTCCCCGACCCCGCTAATCTCAACTCGCAGCTCGGGTTGCCGATGGTGACCGAGTTTGATATGTCGGCTACCCCTCCCCGTGGAAATATGGCCACCCTCATCGCCCAGATTGAGAGCGACCTCAAGGCTTCTATCGAATTCAACATCAGCAACACCATCTACCGCTTCACCCCCGACGTGTGCCGCGGATACCTGGCGAGACTCTATTTCTGGAGCCGACAGTGGGACAAGGCGCTCGAGATGTCGCAGTCTCTGCTCGCCAAATACCCGTTGCAGAACATCGACGGGTATCAGACCATGATGAGCGAGTTTGGCAAACTTACCGGCAATGAACTTATCAAGGCTTACCGCAGCATCTCCACCAGCAACAACAACGGCCTGGCCGGTATCAACGTGTCCATCAGCGCCCGACCCATCAGCATCCGTTTCATCTCGGCATTCTCCGAGCAGGACAAGGGTAACGACATCCGCTACACTATGGCGGTCAACAGCAAGCGAGCCTCTAAGAAACCTATTTTCTGCGGTATGCGTGCCGCCGAGTTCAAGCTTATTGAGGCTGAAGCTCTTTACCACATGGGTCGCAAAAACGAGGCGCTCGCTGCCATCAACGAGTTGCGACGCAACCGCGTCAAGGATGCTTCGGACTTCACGGTCGATGCACTCCCCGCCGCAAACCCCAAAGAGAGCATCACGGTCGACGTTAACGGCAACCAGCTCACACCCCTGCTGAGCCTCATTCTCACCGAACGCCGCAAGGAGCTCTTTATGGAAGGGGACCGATTCTTTGAAATGAAGCGCAACGGACGCCCAGAGTATATAACTTTCTATAACGGTACACGCTACTACACCAAGAGCTACATGTATACCTTCCCGATTCCGATTCGCGACCTCGACATATGCCCCGACCTGAAGCAGAATCCCGGTTACACCGAGTTCATAAACCGTTACTGATACACCCGTTAATCTTGTAAGACATGAATAAGTATATCATAGCATCCGCAATACTGGGAGCCTGCTTCCTTGCATCGTGCGAAAGCATAGACGAACTCCCACCCATCAAGGATTCGACCAGCGGCAAATCATACCGCATCCATGAACCCGAACCTATGAGCAGCCAGGACTTCGCAGCCCTCAACGCCATAAGCCAGGAGTATGAAGCGGCCACAAAAAAATGAAACAGTAAAACTACTTCAATAATTAATTTTAATAACTAAGTAAGATGAAAAAAGCAGCTTTTAGATTTCTCTCTTACCTGATGTTGCTCGCCTTTGTGCCTGCACTCACCTCTTGCGATCCCGAACCCGACCAGGTTACACTCCCCCAGGTGTCGGTAGTTAAAAGTCACTACAACCTCGCCAACGGCTCCATCGAAGTGTCGGTAAAGTGCGATGTTGCTCCCGCCGCCGACCTTAAAATCCCCGTGCGTATCGCCACCGGCGAAGGTATGGGCAAGGAAGGTACCGACTTCACTCTCAGCGCCCAGGAATTTGTAATCAAGGCTGGCGAACAGATGGGTTCTATCACCGTTACTCGCATCCCCGCCAGCATCGGCGACAACGACGCCAAGGCTGTTATCAACCTCGAAAACGGCAACGGCTACACTCTCGGTCTCACCAACTACTGCGAGGTAGCTCTGCTCAGCAAAAACAGCAACATCGTCAACTTCATTGACAAAGCTGTAAACCTCTATGACGGCGACACCGCATCGTTCGAAATCGAACTCAGAAAGCAGACCGGCTCAACCTACAGCACACCGGCCGAAACTACATTCCAGCTCGAAGTTGACACCGACCTCTCAACTGCCGTTGAAGGGAAGAACTTCCAGTTCACCGACGGCAAGAATGTGGTGGTTGCTGCCAAAAAGTCAAAAGGCTCATTCTCTGTTAAGTGCCTCAAGGTGGAAGAGGGTAAGGACAAACTCGTGCTCCGCGTGGCCGACCAGGCTGGCTTCGCACCCGGTGCCAACGCCACCATCACCATCTCGCTCAAGGCATTCGACAACTTCACCGGCAAGTGGGAAGGTCTCGGCGTACAGAACCTCACCGACTTCGCTCTCTGGGGTGAGGACACATCGACAGCTCCCGTAGTTGACAAAAACGACGTACTCGTATTTGAAGGTAGCCACGAAAAGGGTTACACATTCACCCCCACCCTCAAGAGCAACCTCAAGAACTACTTCGGCAGCGACAGCCGCACCGTAAAATACAGCAAACTTGTAGAGCGCATGTACGTATACGGTATCTCGATGAAGATGGAAAAGATTTTCGAGATGCTCGTACCCGGCGTCAACGTTAAGTTCTCAGCCAGCGCCACCGACAAGAAAGAAGCCAAGGTTTACTTCCGCATCATCGAATTTGACGGCAAGGAAACACTGGAATGCTCAATCGAGGACTGGTACCCCGTCAAAGGTGAATTTGGCGCCTCAATCGCCGAATGGAGCTCCGACGGCTCAGGCTCAATGATCGACCAGCCCCTCCGCATCTACTTCACCCGCGTAAAATAACCCCACCCACCCTCTCCTCACCCCTCCCCTCACCCTCTCCTAACCCTCTCCTAACCCTCTCCTAACCCTCTCCT
>QLIP01029961.1_pt1 | contig 10394 bp, 7 predicted proteins | sample 1769771 | NCBI WGS metagenome assembly QLIP01 (sample SAMN09428762, study PRJNA476227) | Gut metagenome, whole genome shotgun sequencing project. | isolation source: cecum | host: Rhizomys sinensis | place: China: Jinsha town of Minqing, Fujian Province | collected 2013-09-23
TATCGAGATACCGGGCGAGGGAAGTCCCTATGTCAAAAATCCAAAAGACAGAAGCTGGTCCAAGTTGTCTTTGCCGTGGATGTCGGTGGGCTATGAGGTGCAGGTTACGCCCCTGCAAACCCTTTCGCTCTACAACGCCGTGGCCAACAACGGCAAGATGATGAAGCCGCAGTTGGTGGACGAAATTCGCTCCGGCGGCCGGGTTGTGCAAAAGTTTGAGCCGGAGGTGTTAGAAGAAAAAATTGCGAGCCGCAAAACCATCGATATGGTGCGGGGCATGTTGGAACAAGTGGTGCAACGCGGCACGGCGCGCTCGCTCTCCAAGTCGCCCTACAAAATCGCGGGCAAAACGGGCACGGCGCAGATTAACTATGCCACCCGTGGCGAACAAAAAATGTTGTATCGCGCTTCGTTTGTGGGGTATTTTCCGGCCGACAAGCCGCTTTATTCGTGCATGATTATGATTACCGAACCGCAGAAAGGACGGGTGTATGGCGGCGATTTGGCGGCACCGGTGTTCAAAGAAATTGCCGACAAGGTGTATGCCACTCTGCTGAAAGATCGTCCCGAGGGCGGTCAAAAATGGTTGGCCGAAGCCGACCCCACCGAGAGCCGACCCCATGCCGCCGGCTACGGGGGCGACCTGCAACAAGCCTTTGCCTGTTTGGGTTTGCCTTCGTCGGATGAGGTGGAAGAAACCGCCTTTGTGCGGATTAACAGCGAGGATGCCCGAACCGTGAACAGTCCCAAAGACCGCATGCCAGACGTAAGAGGTCTTTGCGCCCGCGATGCCGTTTATCTTTTGGAGAAACAAGGTTTGAGTGTGCAGGTGAGCGGACGGGGCAAAGTAAAATGGCAGTCGGTCAATCCCGGCGATGCCATTATGCGTAACCACACCGTGTGGATAGAATTGAATTAACAAGAAGTTAAGCGTTAGATATGTCGGACAAGACCACAGATAAAGCCATGAAGTTGTCGGATTTGGTAAGAGAAGTCAAGGCGGTTAAACTCGCCGGCAGTGCGGCCGAAACCACCATCGTGCCGCCCATCGAGGTAAAGAGCCTGTGCTTCGACTCGCGCCGCGCCGCGCCGGGTTCGGTGTTCTTTGCCGTAAAGGGCAGCGACGTGGACGGGCATGCCTACATCGCGCAAGCGGTGGCTGCAGGCGCAGTGGCGGTGGTGTGCGAAGACTTGCCAAGCGAAAACGACCGCGCCAAAAATGTCTGCTATCTGCAAGTGCCTTCTTCGGCGGCAGCCTTGGGCGGCGCGGCTTCGGTTTACTATGGCCGTCCGTCCGAGAAATTGGTGTTGGTGGGCGTAACGGGCACCAACGGCAAAACCACCATCGCCACCTTGCTCTATCGTTTGTTCCGCACCATGGGCTATCGTTGCGGGCTGCTCTCCACCATAGAAAACCGCATAGAAGACACCATCATTGCCAGCACCCACACCACGGGCGACGCCTTGGAGATAAACCGACTGCTCTCTCAAATGGTGGAGGCGGGCTGCACCCACGCTTTTATGGAAGTGAGTTCGCACGCCATTGTGCAAGAGCGTATCGCCGGTTTGCAATTCAGAGGCGGCATTTTTACCAACCTCACCCGCGACCATTTGGACTATCACAAAACCTTTAAGGCCTACATAGAAGCCAAAAAACTTTTCTTCGACCGCTTGCCCTCTACGGCCTTTGCGCTTGTCAATACCGACGATACCAACGGAAGAGTGATGGTGCAAAATACATCGGCCCAAGTCAAGACATACGCCCTTAAACGCATGGCCGACTTTAAGACCAAAGTTTTGGAAAATAATTTGGACGGGCTGTGTTTACTTATGAACGAGCAAGAAGTTTACACCCGTTTGGTGGGCGACTTCAACGCCTATAACCTCACTGCCATTTATGGCACGGCCTGTCTTTTGGGCGAAGAACCGATAAAAGTGCTTACGGCATTAAGCGGCTTGGCGGCGGCCGATGGCCGCTTTCAGCCCATCAAGGGCGCAATCTGCCAAGGCATTGTGGACTACGCCCACACGCCCGACGCGCTCGAAAACGTGCTTTCCACGCTCGACGGCATGAAACAAGACGGCAGTCGCCTCGTTTGCGTGGTGGGCTGCGGGGGAAATCGCGACAGCGGCAAGCGCCCCATGATGGCTGAAACCGCCGCCCGCTACGCCGACCTGCTCATCCTCACCTCCGACAATCCGCGCTTTGAAGACCCGCAGTCTATCATCGACCAGATGTATGTCGGCGTGCCGGCGGCGCGCCAAGCCCAATGCTTGTGCATACTCTCTCGTGAGGAAGCCATTAAAACCGCCTGCCTCATGGCCGCCCCCGGCGACCTGTTGCTCGTAGCCGGCAAAGGCCACGAAACCTACCAAGAAATCGAAGGGGTGAAACACCCGTTCGACGACCGCGAAATGCTGAAAAAATATTTGAAATAACCCATAAACCGAAAACCACACTATGCTTTATTATTTGTTTGACCACATGGACAAGGTTTGGGACGTTCCCGGCGTGGGCGTGTTCCGTTATTTGTCTTTCCGCGCATCGGCGGCCATGATCTTGTCGTTGTTTCTCTCTTTGGTGGTGGGTAAATACATGATTCGCCTCTTGCAGAGAAAGCAAATAGGCGAGACCATCAGAGACCTAGGGTTGCAAGGTCAAATGGAGAAAAAAGGTACGCCCACCATGGGTGGTTTGATTATCATTATGGCCACTTTGGTACCGGTGTTGCTCTTCAACCGCTTGGATAATATCTACGTCATCCTCATGATCGTTACCACCCTCTGGTTAGGTTGCATGGGCTTTATCGACGACTATATCAAAGTCTTCAAACACGATAAAAACGGCATGGCCGGCAAGTTCAAAATCATCGGTCAGATGGGCTTGGGCTTGATGGTGGGCCTGATGATGTGCTATCATCCCGACATTGTGGTATCGCAAAAACAAATGCGCCAAACCTACGTAGAAGAACATAACGTACTCAACCAAAAAGAATACAACAAGGCGCAGGCGGCTTTCGATCAAAACACCGAAAAATCGCTTATCACCACCATTCCCTTTGTAAAAAACAGCGAGTTGGATTATAGCGTTTTTCTAACGGCGTTCAACAAAGGTTGGGCCAAATACAGTTGGATTGTGTTTGTCATCGTGGTTATCTTGGTGGTTACGGCGGTCTCCAACGGAGCCAATCTCACCGACGGCATGGATGGCCTCGCCACCGGCACTTCGGCCATTATCGGCACCACGCTCGGCCTCTTGGCATGGGTGTCGGGCAACGTCATCTTTGCCGACTACCTCAACATTATGTACATTCCGCAGAGCGGCGAATTGGTGGTCTTTATCGCAGCCTTTGTGGGGGCCTTAATCGGCTTTCTGTGGTATAACGCATATCCGGCGCAAGTCTTTATGGGCGATACGGGTAGCCTCACCATCGGCGGTATCATTGCCGTGTCGGCCATCCTCATTCGCAAAGAATTGTTGCTCCCCATTCTCTGCGGCATTTTCCTCATCGAGAGTTTGTCGGTGATGTTGCAGGTGGCCTATTTCAAATGCACAAAACGCTTGTATGGCGAGGGAAGACGCATTTTCAAAATGTCGCCCTTGCACCACCACTACCAAGTCTTGGGACATCCCGAACCCAAAATCGTGCTGCACTTTTTTATCGTGGGCTTGTTTTTGGCCGTGTTTACCGTCGTAACCCTTAAACTTAGATAAACTTTTACAGATAACCCGAATTAGAAACCTGATATAATCAATACAGATATGAGCTTACAAACTTTTTTGGCAAAAGAACAGAAGATGGCCAATGTAAACATGGCCGAAGCGGTGGCGACTCGTATTCAAGATATGCGTAAAGAAGCCGTGCGCGATATGTTCAACGATTTTTCGTTCAAAAGCGGTCGGCTTAATCCGGTGGGCACCATTCGCGGCGTGCATTACATCGACGATGCCATCGCCGAAAATGTCAATGCCGTGTGGTATGCTTTGGAAAACGTACACGAACCGATTTATTGGATTGTGGACGGCGAACAAGCCGGAAAAAAACTTCATGCCGAGGTGCTCAAACCTTGGATGAACAAAATCAAACGGCTTATTTGCGTAGGGGCGCAAGACGAGTTGCGCTCGGCTTTGGACTTGGACCAAAACCGCTATATCGCCGTGCAAACCTTAGACGAAGCGGTACGCATGGCCTATCTCTGCGCCGACGAAAATCAAACGGTTTTGTATGCGCCTTTGTTTCCGGGCAGAGGCACGAGCGAGAGCAGCGAAAGCCGCAGTTATCGCTTCCGTCAGGCGGTCAACGAATTGTAAGAAACCGCTCTCACACCCCTTACGCCACAACGGTTCACGGCCATGAAAAAGACCTTGGAAAAGATAAAAAATATCGGTTTGTATCGCTACTTACCCGGCGATATAAACATTTGGGTCATTATTTTCTTGTTGTCGTTGGTGTCGATTTTGGTGGTGTACAGTTCCACCGGTATGTTGGCCTATCGTCATCATCCCGGTCATTCGGCCTACTACGCGCTCAAACATACGGGCATGATTGTATCAGGGTGGCTCATTATCTATATCGTGTCTCGTATTCCCTACACTTATTTTTCGCGTATCGGTTGGGTGTTGTTTTGGTTGGCTGTGCCGCTGCTTATTCTCACCCTTGCCATGCCCAAGGTGAACGATGCCAGCCGTTGGCTCGAAATACCGGTGTTGGGTATCACTTTTCAAACTTCCGACTTGGCCAAGTTGGCCTTGCTCATGTTTTTGGCGCGGGTGTTGGCCAAAAAACAAAACACCATTGGCGAGAAGCAAACTTTTTATCAGGTGGTTTGGCCGCCGCTGCTCATCTGTGCACTCATCTTTCCCGAAAACCTTTCCACCTCGGCCCTTCTGCTGATGACCTCTTGGGTGATGATGATGTTTGGGGGTGTGAGAACCCGTTATCTGCTCGGCCTTTTGGGCGTGTTTGTATTGGCGGCGGGTTTGATGTTGGCCATTTTTTATTTTGTGCCGGAAGACTATTTGCCGGGTCGCTTTGCCACATGGAAAGCCCGTATCGAAAACTTTACTTCACCCGAAGAATCCGAAGGCAACTATCAGGCCACCCAAGCCAAAATTGCCGTGGCCGGTGGTGGTTTAATCGGCAAAATGCCGGGCAACGGAATTCAACGCAACTTTTTACCGCACCCTTATTCCGACTATGTTTATGCCATTGTAGTGGAAGAATACGGCATGGTGGGCGGAGTAATGGTGCTGCTGCTCTACCTTTGGTTTATTCGGCGCGGCATTAAAATTGCGCGACAGTGCCAAGGCTCGTTCGGTTGTTTTTTGGTGTTGGGGGTCTGTTTTATGTTTACCCTGCAAGCCTTGGTCAATATGGGCGTGGCTGTTAATCTGCTGCCCGTTACGGGACAGATTCTGCCTTTTGTGAGCATGGGCGGCACGGCCATGTGGTTTAACTCTTTCGGGGCAGGCTTGGTGCTTAGCGTGAGTGCGGCCGTGGAAAAACAGAAAGAAAAAGGAAAGGCGTTGGCCGAAATGGAAAAGGCCGATGCCGTGAACGAATAATACGAATAACACGTTTAACAACGAATCAATCATCAAACGATATATGGAAAAGCCATTGAAAGTGATTATCAGCGGCGGCGGCACGGGCGGCCATGTGTTTCCCGCCATTGCCATTGCCAACGCCATCAAGGCAGAACGACCCGATACCGAAATGGTTTTTGTGGGGGCCAAAGGACGTATGGAGATGGAAAAAGTGCCCGCGGCCGGCTATCGCATTGTCGGTTTGGGTGTGGTGGGTTTGAACCGCAAACAGTGGTGGAAAAATCTTACCCTGCCTTTCAAATTGATTGCGAGTTTGATTTTTGTGCGCCATTTTATAAGACGTTTTTCGCCGGATGTGGTGGTAGGCGTGGGGGGCTATGCCAGTGCGCCCACTCTTTATATGACCTCTCGTCTCGGTATTCCGTATCTGATACAGGAACAAAATTCTTATCCCGGTCTCACCAACCGCATTCTCGCCAAACGCGCTCGCAAAATCTGCGTGGCCTACGACAATTTGGAAAACTTTTTTCCGAAAGAAAAACTGCTCATGACGGGCAACCCCATTCGTCAAGATATAGCGGCCAACTTGTCCGAAAAACGCGCGGCGGCGTTCGACTTCTTCGGTCTGTCGCCCGACCTTCCGGTGCTACTGATTGTGGGTGGCAGCCTCGGCGCGCGCTCCATCAACCAAGGGGTTATCAACTGCGCGGACGAAATTTTGGCTTCGGGCTGTCAAATTTTGTGGCAAACGGGCGGGCACTACTATAAGCAAATCAACGCCACGGTCAAGCCGCGTCAGGGCATGGTCATCAAAGATTTTATCAAAGAAATGGATTTGGCTTACGCCATGGCCGATATGATTGTTTCACGCGCCGGAGCCATTGCCATTTCTGAACTCTGCGTGGTGGGCAAGCCGGCCATTCTGGTGCCCTCACCCAACGTGGCCGAAGACCATCAAACCAAAAACGCCCTCTCGCTCAGCGCGCGCAATGCCGCCGTGATGTTGCCCGACGAGCAGGTCTATGGCGAACTTGGCAAAACGGTGGTGGAACTCATGCACAGCGAACGCCGCCGCGAACTCATGTCCGAAAACATTGCCCGCATTGGTCGGCAGAATTCGGCGCAAGATATAGCCAAATGGGTGATTCGCATTGCCGAAGAAACGGCCGAAAAAAAGAAAAAATAACGCATTGATGCAGGCTTTTTCCAAACATATCAAAGACTACGATCACATCTATTTCTTGGGGATAGGCGGGATTGGCATGAGTGCGCTGGCCTTGTATTGCCTGCACGAGGGCAAGCGCGTGTATGGTTACGACAGAGTAGAAACCGATATATGCCGAGGCTTGGTGGCGGCGGGCGCGCAGATACATTACAACGAATCGCCGGAGAGTGTTCCTGCCCAAACCCAACTGGTCATCTATACACCGGCCATCCCGGACTCTCACCGCGAGTGGCCGACCTTGCGCGCCCTTGATGTGCCGATTTGCAAACGCGCCGAAATTTTGGGGGCGTGTACGGCACCCTACAAAACCTTGGCGGTGGCCGGCTCGCACGGCAAAACCACCACCTCGGCTTTGATAGCCTATCTGCTGCACGAAACCGTGGGCTGTTGCGCCTTTTTGGGCGGTGTGGCCAAAAACTATAACAGCAATTTTCTCTATACACCGGGCGCGTCGTGGGCCGTGGCCGAGGCCGACGAATACGACCGTTCGTTTTTGCAGTTGCACCCTCTTTACAGCATTATCACCGCCATGGATGCCGACCATCTCGACATCTACGGCACGGTCGAAAATATGCGCTCGGCCTTTGGCGATTTTATGAAACAGACCGATCTGAAAAACGGTGGTCTTGTTATCAAAGACACCTGTCAATCCCATGTGCCGAATCTGCCCGTTTATCGCTCTTACGGTCTTGCGCTCTCATCCCAAATGCAGGTCTATGCCAAAAATTTGCGCGTGGAAGACGGCGCGTATCGTTTCGACTACATAAGCCCCAAAGACAAGATAGAAGATTTATGCCTCGCTTATCCCGGCCGGCACAACGTAGAAAACGCCTTGGCCGCCATTACCGCTGCCTTGGCCGCCGGTGTCAAGAAAGAGGATATTCGGCGCCTGCTGCCCGGTTTTAGCGGAGTTAAACGCCGCTTTGATGTGCAGTACAAAGACGCGCAACATCTCTACATAGACGACTACGCGCACCATCCGGACGAGATTGCCGTTTGTTTGCGGTCGCTTAAAGAACTCTATCCCCGGCGTGCCATCAGGGTGCTGTTTCAGCCCCACCTTTACAGCCGCACCCGCGATCTGTGCGTCGAATTTGCCGCCGCGTTACAAGAGGCCGATGAGGTGGTGCTGCTCGATATTTATCCCGCGCGCGAACAGCCCATTGCCGGTGTTACCTCGCGCAGCATAGGCCGCCTTATTGAAGAAAAACCGGTGTATTACACCACGCTCGATACCACCCTCGATTATATCAAAACCAATTCGCGTATGTCGATATTGGTTACGATGGGGGCCGGCAACATCGATACCTTGGTGGACCCCATACGCCAATACTACGAAACCTGCCAAGAAGCCTAAACCGAACCCAACCGCCTGCAACCGAAAACAACCCAACATAACCGAACCCCATAACCATTAACCGAGAAACCCATAGAACCCCAAGCCCACGCCATGAAATCGCGCACCTTTCATATCACCTTTAACAAGCGGCTGTGTGTCAGCATAGCCCTATGGGGGCTGGGCTTGAGCTTGGTTATCGGTCTCGGCTGCCTGATGCACTACGCCGAAAAGCAACGCCTCTCTTCTTTGTGCAGCGGCCACGATATTACGGTAGAACGCAAAGGCAATGTCTATTTGCAAACGCCCGATGTGGAGCGGTGGTTGGATAAGTCGGTGCGTTGGCGCGAGGGCTCGATGAAAGACCTCAATGCCTCGCTCATCGAACATATCCTCAAAGAAAATCCCTACGTTCAAAATGCGCAGGTCTATTTTACCAACAATGCCAAAATGCACGTGGAGATAGAGCAAAAAGAACCCTTTATGCGCATCTATGCTCCCCATCCGTTTTATATAGACGAGAACGGAAAACCCTTGCCGGTAAATACCAACTATCCGTGCCGCTTGCGCGTTTGCACCATGGAGGGCAAGGCCACGGACGAACGTTTGGCACAGGTCTATAACTTGGAACGTTTGCTCAGGAGAGACAGTCTGCTCGATGCCATGATAGACCAAGTGCATTTGGATGCCAAGCAGGAATTTGAACTCATCCCCAAGGTGGGCCAGCAAAAAATAGTGTTGGGCAACTTTGACCGCATGGAAGAAAAACTATCGAACGTGGTGCTGTTTTACCACAAGGGCATGCCGCAATGCGGTTGGGATAAATACGCGGTGCTGAACGTAAAATATAAAGGACAAATTGTGGCGGTAAAGCCGTAACGCAACGACCATAAACAAGCCACATGCAGCGGCTGAACGCGCCATAAGCGACCAAAAACGCGGCGACTAAAAACATACATTAAAAATAAACACAGACAACAATATGAGAAATAACGATGGAAATATCGTGGTAGGGTTGGACATCGGTACAACCAAAGTAGTGGCCATGGTGGGCGAAAAAATCGAGAACAACAAGGTTCGGATTTTGGGTTACGGACATGCCGTTTCGTTCGGTGTGCAACGCGGCACGGTGGTCAATATCGTCAAAGCGGCGGCGGCCATTCGTGAGGCAGTAGCCATTGCGTCCAACAACGCCAACGTGGACATTCATTCGGTTTACGTCGGCATTGCCGGTCAGCATATCAGAAGCTACAACAAACGCGGCACGTGCATCCGTCCCAATCCCGAAGATCTCATCACTCGAAAGGAAATTCGCGACCTGCAACAGTCCATGTTCAGCAGTCAGACCAATCCGGGCGAACGCATTATCCACGTCATTCCGCAATTCATATCCTTAGACAATGCGCAGAACCTTACCGAAGGCGATGTGGTGGGCATGGTGGGCACCGATTTGAAGATCAACTTTCATGTCGTTACCGCCCAAGAAGAAGCCCTCAACCTGATTCAACGCAGCGTGGAAGAAGCCGATTTGGAATTGGCCGGTTTTGTGTTGGAACCCATGGTGAGCGCCATGTCGGTTTTGAACGAAGACGAAAAGAATGCCGGTGTGGTATTGGTGGATATAGGCGGCGGCACCACCGATGTGGCCATTTTTCAAGACTGTGTTTTGTGGCACACCGGGGTGATTCCCCTTGCCGGTAACGCCATCACGGACGATATCAAAAGTTCGTGCAAGGTGTTGCCCCAACAAGCCGAACAACTTAAAGTGCAATATGGTGCCGCTTTGCCCTCGGCCGACAGTAACAACCTCTACGTGGCCACCACCAGCGTTACAGGGGGCAGTTCGCGCGAGATTTCGGTCAAGAATCTTATCGAAATCATACAAGCCCGCATGAACGAAATTTTGGCGGCGGTGCAGGTAGAGATAGAAGCTTCCAACTGTAAAGATATGTTGGGCGGCGTGGTGCTTACCGGTGGTGGTGCCAAGTTAAAATTTCTGCCGCAGCTAACCTCCTATGCCGTTAGTTTGGAATCGCGCGTAGGGGCACCCACTCGTTATTTGAGCGATGATTCGCCCGCCGAATTGAGCGACCCCATTTTCTCCACCGCCATCGGTTTGGTGATGTTTGGTTTGAACTACGAAGCCGAATTGGCCGAAGAAGCGGCTATGGTGGCCATGGCACAAGATAAAGAACCGGCTCCCGTCGAAATAGAAGAAGTGCCGACCGCTCCGGTCGAAGAACCCGCCGCGAGCGAAGAAGCACCAACAAAAGGCGGTCGTGTGG
>QLIP01068627.1_pt1 | contig 10375 bp, 8 predicted proteins | sample 1769771 | NCBI WGS metagenome assembly QLIP01 (sample SAMN09428762, study PRJNA476227) | Gut metagenome, whole genome shotgun sequencing project. | isolation source: cecum | host: Rhizomys sinensis | place: China: Jinsha town of Minqing, Fujian Province | collected 2013-09-23
TGAAAGTCTAACCTTTTTTAGCAGGCTAAACTAGGCATGCCCCAAAATATATAGAATTTAGACCTACGGGGGGAACAAATTTGGCGGCGGGCAAGCTCACCTTCGAATTTAAAACCAATCCAGAAAATGATCGTCAAGAATGTGCCAAGAAGGACGGGGAAGACAGGAAGGGCGGGGAAGTGCGCTGTTTGGAGGTGACTTTGTCCTCGTCCGGAATAGTGCGTATGTGCGACCCGGCTTATACCAGTGGTCCTATGTCTTGCGACAATTAAGAATTGGGAGGAAAAAATGCGCAAACAGTTTAAGCATCAAAACGGTTCGGTGCTTTTGGAATCGCTTGTTGCAACCGTGATTTTTGCCATCGGTATCTTGGGCTTGGTGGTCATTTTGGTGCGCACCACCACAGATGTGAACGATGTTCGTGCCAGAGACGAAATCTTTATGGCAGCACAAAGCGCAGTAGACTACACGCGCTTAAACAGCAAAAAAACAGGAGAAACCGGAGGCGAGGTTTCCGTTGCGGATTATTTACAAGATGAGAACCAATACACATTTAAGGATGGAAAGAAAGACGTTGCCAACATTGCTGGGGAGTGTCAGCTGAATATGGGGGGAACAAGCAAGATCGAAGACCAAAGCGGGCATTTGGGACCTACCCGTAAAAAATACATCTCCCACCACCAAAATTTCTTACGGGATGGCAAAAACGGAAGGCGGTGAAACACAGCGCATTTTGTCTTTTTGTGCCTACCGTGATGACGGTCCTTACCGCAACTAACCCTTCACTTTTTGCATTGAGACGCTATGAAACACGTTCAAAAAAATAAAATGTTGACCGCGGAAAAGCGCGCGACAGGTTTTTCCTTGGTGGAACTTTTGGTTGGAATGGTGATTGCTTTAATCACCACCCTTGCAATTTTTCAAGTGTTTTCCACTTATCAAGGGCAAAAAGAAAGCACCACTTCTGAATCGGATGCTTTGCAAAGCGGCAATTTGGCGGTTTATTTGCTTTCCAACGAATTGAGAAAAGCGGGAACCGGCATCAGCACCAACCGCATTTACAAAACGGATCCCGGGGAAATCACCCCGCTTTACGGCTGCCAAATGTCCATTGAGCACGCTGATCATTTTGAAAATGAAGAAAAACGCAATGAACCGCTGCCCCACGCTGATGTGCCCATCAAAGACCTATCCGGAGCCACTACGGACGGATCTTTCCGCGGATTCGGAGTTTTTAAAACGGTCAATGAGAAGCCTCCAACCATCCCCTTGGTGCCCCTTTTGATTAAAACGGCAAAAAAAGGCACCAACAAGAACGAGAGCGAAATTGGCGCTGACCTTATCCAAGGCATTTTGATTTCTATGGCAAGCACCAACGCAATGCCGGGAATGGCGCCCATTTGCAACATCAAACCATTACCTGCTGGCGGTGGATCAGCACTCGCAAGAGCTGAAAGTGCACAAGCTGAAGGAAGCTGTGATGTCCCAGCCGATGAAGGAAGCTTGATCACCTTAGGTTACATCGGCACCCAATCCGAGGGGGGGTGGCAAGCTGAAAACGAAGCTAAAACCCCTCCCCAATGGGGGGGCTATCTTGGCTTTTGCAGCACAAGTGGCTTGCGGGAGAACGACGCAGACAATCGGGGAAGTATGTGCTATGAAACCATTTTGGCAATCAGCAAAGATTTCACCCAATGCACCTTAACCACCACAGGCGCTTACAAACCTAGCGACACAGGCGCTTACACCAGTAGCGCGCACGGCTGGCAAGCGCATTTGTCACCCACTGGCGCCACCTCGGGAACAATGGAGACCCCCTTATTGAGCTTACAAAGTCAATTAAGTAAAGATTATGCGGGCGGCTATGTGATGAGCTTGGGGCGCTTGGACCATAGGAATGTGCGGGAAGAGCAAGATAATCAGCCTGCAATGCGCTCTGAAAATGTGCGCCGCAGCGGCTTTGCCCTTTTCACAGTGGGTAAAGACGGGCAAGGAGGCACTGGAAAAAGCAATCTTTTGCGTTACGACATTGTGCAAAACCGTATGGAAGTTTTGGCGGAAAACATTGTTTTGATTAAAGCCATTTACGGACTTGCGGGCACAGCTGACGCAGACGGCGACAAACGAGCAGTCGCTTTTCGCAATATGAGCGATGGAGTATGGAAGCAACCAAAGGACGGTTGGGCATTTGATGAACTGACCAAAAATACGGATGTTGCCCGCCAGCGCTTGCGCAGAATCCGCGCGGTGAAGGTGGCTTTGGTAGCGCGCAACGCTCTCCAAGAGGAAGACCCAGTCATTGATAATCGCTCTACTGCTAAGAAGATTAAGCTTTTTGAAAAAGAATTGGGCAGCGATGCCATTACGCTAAACTTTACAGGGGAAAAAGCCCGGTATTACCGCTATGAAGTCTTTGAGTTCATTGTTCCCTTGCAAAATGCGCAATACGGCTTTGACCAAGCTTATGCCTCTTGCTCAGCCAACTGCGACTGATCAGTCACGCCACCATCAGAAAGGATGATCTTTTATGCGTTTTCACTCTCTTTCCCAAAAGCAAAACGGCGTGGTGCTCTTTATTGCACTCATCGCCTTGGTGGCGATGATGGCAGCGGCGGTGGCGCTCACCAATTCTTTGGATACAGGCACGCAAATTTCCACCAACCGCTTTTTGGCACAATCTGCGCAAAGTTCGGCGGATGTGGGCTTTGCCGCAATGAAAATGAAAATTTTGGACGAAATCGGCAACAATGCCTTGGGCTCTAATGAAGCCGCAACAATTTTGCAAACACAAAAGGACTGCTACCACCCCTATGCTTTTGTGAGCAGCAATTGGACGGTAGAACCCGATAAAGACGACCCCGTCACTGCCGGTCCTGCTTATTGGGGAGAGCGGACTCGCGGCAGCCGCCCAATGATGAGAGTGACAAACCCAGATGGCAGCGAATCGACCTACAATGCTTTCGTTACGCGAGATGGTTTGCCCGAAATTATCACGTGGAAAGTCCCTCCAAGTGACTACGTTTGCAAAATTACAAACGAAGCGTTGGGGGAAACCATTTACTATATGGCGGATTTGCAATGCCCCGATGGGCGCGTAGGAAGTGGCGGCTTCACATTAAATTGCCTCTATCCCAACAATGTTGCCGCCCCCGTAGGGGTCGAGATGACTGGCAATATCGGTTTAGTTTTAAGCACGGGCGGTGTTCGCAAATACGGAGACCCTCCTCCCGATTCCACCAAAAGGGGGATTGGCTTTCGCGGTTATGGCGTAAAGAAGGACAACGGAGTCGCTATCCCCACCTTTGCCGTTCCGCTCATTCGCATTACCGTGCGCGTGGATGGTATGAGAAACACCCGCACTTACCGTCAACAGGTCATCAGCCTTTTCCACAACCCGGCAAAACCCTAACCGTTTTTATCCCCAAAAAACCTGCTTCTCTCTCCGGCAGGTTTTTTTGCACCTTGTTTTTGACGGGGTTCTGCACGGAGAATCTCAGTTTTTGCTGATTCTATTTTCGGTAAACCCGCCAATTCTTGTAATTTCTTACGCAAGATATTCTTATCGGGCAATTGCAATTGATATTGCGCACCATCATAGGAGAGAGCGTGCGACTCATCGCATATTCAACGATTTCATCATTTTTGGAGGCACACAAAAGAAGTCCCACGCTTGGATTTTCGTCCTCTTTTCTCATTTGCCTATCCAAGCCCTCCAAATAAAAATCCATCTTAGAAACATATTCCGGCTTAAATTTACCAAGTTTTAATTCCATCGCCACAAGGCAATGCAAGCTTCTGTGGAAAAACAACAAGTCAATACGATAATCCTCACCGCCGACTGTTATCGGGTATTCTTCGCTGATAAAAGTAAAATCCTTATCCAATTCAAGGATGAAATTGCGCATTCCCTTCATCAAGGCTTTGCGAAAATCGTTTTCATAAAAAGAAGTTAGTAAATCGAGAAATTCCACCACATAAGAATCCAAAAACGGATTTTGGGTTGAATTGAAGGTTTTCGGCAAAAGCTTACTCTTAGAAAGCATATAGCGTTCGTAATAACCGCTTTCCATCTGCCACTCCAACTGACGAGAAGTGTATTTTTCATTAATTGCAAGAAGCACATAAAATTCCCGTTCTTCATCGCTTTTGCTACCGGACATAATAAGCAGATGATTCGTCCAACTCAATTGTGTCAGCACTGCTGACACTTTTTCATTAGCAGAATAGGCTTCGTAAAATTGTTTCATTCGGTAAAGCCCGCGGCGAGTAAATCCCTTGATACCGGGGAAGCGCTGCTGAATATATTCGGCAAGAGAATCCACATAAGCGCTGCCATAATGGGCTTCTTCAATTTTCTCAGCCAAAAATTCCCCAATGCGCCAATACATTAGGATGAGTTCCTCGTTAACTTTGCGATAAGCATTTTCGCGGGCTTTTTCTATGATTTTCCCAATGTTCAAAAAACTCTGTTCAACTTCGTTCATCAGCGGTTTCCCTTTCAATTAAAGAAGAATATCCAGCAAAATCCCCACGGTAAAAGCAATTTTTTTTTGAAATTTTTTTAAACTTTACCGTGGAAAAATTAAAAAAAATCAAAAACTATTTTCCAACTGCACCACGGAGGATTCCCCTTCTCTCTTCACCAAGACGCGCACGGCAATGCGCTCTTGCATTGCTTCAATGTGCGAAATCACGCCCACGGTGCGCCCGGCGGATTCCAAATTTTCCAAGGCGCTCATCACCAAATCCAAGGAATTTTTGTCCAACGCCCCAAAGCCTTCGTCAATGAACAAGGTATCCGAATCAATGGCGGCATTGCTTAAATTCGCTAAACCCAACGCCAAAGACAAAGAAACCAAAAAGGATTCCCCGCCAGATAAACTATAAACCGAGCGCAAACTCCCCAGAAGCGAATCTTTGATGCCCAAGGTTAAACTCCCCGGGGCGCGCACCAACACATAGCGCTTCCACAAAAATTGCAGGTGTTGGTTGGCGGAATAGAGCAGCAAATCCAAGGTGTTTTCTTGCGCAAAATTGCGAAATTTCTTGCCCGTGGCTGAACCAATTAAATCCGCAATGCCCTTCCACAAAGCCAAATTTTTTTGGGCTTCCTTTAAGCGCACCGCCAAAACTTCCGCCTCTTTCAATTGTTTTTCCATCTCCCCTTGTTGCGCCTTTTTTTGCGATTCCGCCCTTTCCAATTCCTGCAACAAAGCGTTTTGCACTTCCCACTCTTTCATCACTTCTTCAAAACTTTTTGCACAAGATTTAAAAATATTTTGGTGCTGGTTTAAATCTTTTTGGCGCTCATTCATCAAAAATTCCGCTTCACTTCTTTTTCTTTTTAAATTTTCAAAATTTATCCATTCTTCTTCAAAAAGCTTTTTGGGTTTTGATAATAAATGTTTTAATGTATTAAAATCCAAATGATGCTCCGCCATTTTTTGATTTAATTCCTTTTCTGCATTGCTTATTTTTAATTGCAAGTCGCTATTTTTTTCTTTTAATTCTTCCACAAAATGAAACAATCTTTCATATTCTGTTTTTAAATCTTCTTTTTCTCTCCACGCTTTATTTTGATTGTCTTTTAAAAAATGGTGTTGTTCATTATAATCTTTTTGCACTTCCAAAAGAGATTTTCCTTCCCAAAAAGCCTGACGCTTGTTTTTTAAAAAAGCTATTTTTTCTTCTTTGATTTGAAGTTTATTTCTTTCTTCTTTTAATTTTTTTTCATTTTCAAAAAGTTTTTGAAAAGCGCTGTTTTTTTGTTCATATAAAAACGCTTTTTCTTTTTCTAAATCTTCTTTATTTTTTAATTTTGCTTGGTAATGTTCTACACTATTTTTTGCTTTTTGAAAAAAAGAAAGAGAATCGTTTAAAAATTTATTTTGCCATTCTGTATCCATTTCTTTTAAAACAATGTCCCATATTTTTAAATGATTTTCCCAATCATTATATACATTTTGAAGATTATTTTTTGCCACGGAAAAATGGTTTTCTTTTGCAAAGCATTCTTTTTCCAATTGGCGAAAAAGCTTTTCTTTTTCTTCGCATTCTTTTTTTAAAGAAGTTAAATCTTTTTCTGCTAAATTCAGCTTTTCTTTTTCCAAAATAAAAGGCTGAGGATGTTCTTTTGAACCACACAAGGGGCAGACTTCATTAGGATATAAATGTAAAGAAAGCTCTAATAAAGTTTGGTTTTTTACTTCTTTTTGTGCAAGATTAAAATTTTCTTTTGTATTTTCCCAATTCTTTTGTGCGATACAGGTTTTATTTTTGAATTCTAAAAATTCCATTTCTTTGTTTTCACATTCTGTTTTTAATTTTTTTAAATTTTCGCTAAAAGGAATTTTTAAAAAATCCTGCACATTTTCCCAAATGGCATTTAATTTCTTGTGTTTTTGTTTGATATTGAGCCAACTTTCTATTTCTTTGAAGGCTTCTTCTTTTTGTTTAAAAGCATTTTCCAAACTCAAAAGTTGTTTTTTTAAATCTTCATTTTCCAAAATAAAATCATTTAAAAATTCTGTTTCTGTTTTCAATTCCGTGCTTAAACTCAAAATAGAATCATCTAATGTTTTTACTTCCTCAAAACGCTTGGCTTCTTTTTGAAAATTTTTGATGAAATCATTCAAAATGATTTCACTTTTTTTGAAATTTTCTTCTGCTTCTTCTATTTTTATTTTTGTATTTTCTAAATAGTTTTGGTTATTTTCCATTTCACTTTCATTTTCTAAAAAGTTTTCTTTTAATTTTTTTAAATTTAAATAAAAAGCTTCTAAATGATAAGCAACTTGTTGGCGCTCCAAATGCTGAAATTCTCCTTCTTTTTCTTTGAATTTTTTTTCAATTTCTAAAAACGCATTAGTTGCGCTTTGAAAACGCTTTTCCAAATTGTTTTTTTCTTCTGCCCACGTTTTTATTTTTTCTAATTTCTCTTTTTCCGCGGTCAACGCCCGTTTTTTTTCTAAAATATTTTTTAATTCCGCTTCCAATTCTTTTTGTTCTTCTTTTGTGGGAATGATTTTCCCTTCTTGTTCTTCCTTTAAAACCTTTAAGCGCGTTTCACTTTCTTTACATTTTTCAAAAGCTTTGATGGAAATTTTTTGATAAATCTCGCCGCCTGAGAGGGTTTGCAGAATTTCCGCGCGCGCATCATCCTTGGCTTCTAAAAAATGGGCGAAATCGTTTTGCGCCAAAAGCACCGTTTTGGTGAATTGCTGAAAAGTGAGCCCAATTTTGTTTTGAATGGCAAGAAGCGCTTCCCTTGCCCCTTGCGCCACCAATTCCCCGGAGGGCAATTTTTCTAAACGCATTTCCACTTTTTGCAGCGCGCCTTCCAACTTGCCGTGCGCACGCCTCACCGACCAACGCGCGCGATAGTTTTCTTGATCCACTCCCACAAAATCCACTTCCGCAAAGGCGTCCACCGCGTTTTTGTGCAACAGGGTGCGCGAATCTCCCGCGGACAAACCGTTTTCCCAATTTTTTTGCTCGCTTTTTTCTAAGCGCGGGGAATTGTTGTAAAGCGCCAAGCATAAGGCATCCAACAAGGTGGATTTGCCTGCGCCGGTTGCGCCGGTAATGGCAAAAAGCCCGCAATTTTTTAAGGGTGGGGCGTTAAAATTCAAAGCAAAAGGCGCAACCAATGCGCCCAAACGCGCGCCCCGCAAAGCCAAAATTTTCATTCTGTTCCCTCATTTAAAACGGCTTCTTCCAAACTTAAAAAAGCATTCAACCATTCCTCGGGCACGTCTTCCTTAAAACGCGCTTTGTAAAGTTGGGCAAACAAATCTTTGGGAAGAGGAATGCGCGCTTCCACGGTGTTGGGCAAAGGCGCTTCTTCTTCATTTTCCGCCCAAGCTTCCAATTTCACCAAGCGCACCGCCTTATTTTCCAAGGCTTTGCGGATTTCCACAAAGGCGTTGGCATCCCCCCTTTCCAACTTCAAACGGATTTTTAAAAAGGGAAGGTTTTGCGCTTCCGTCCCTTTAAAAGGTAAGGCATTGATTTTATTCAAGATTTCGTCTTTCAATAGCGCGCCTTCTTCTGGCCACTGCAAAAAATCCACCGCGCGTGGCAATAAAATGGCTTGGGTTTCTTTTAAATTTCCATTTTCCAATAAGACGCTCCGCACTTGGTGTGCGTAATGGCGCTCGGAAAAAGACAAAGGCAAAATTGAGCCACTGTAAAAAATGGAGTTGGATACTTGCTGCGCCTTGTGCAAATGCCCCAGCGCCACGTAGGTTAAACTGCTTGGAAAGATTTGCGCGTTCAGGCCTTCCTCCCCGCCAATCATCAAGCGGCGCTCTGATTCCAAAGAGAGTGCCCCACCCTGCACGTAACAATGCCCCGTAGCAATGAGGGGAAGGTTTTTGCCTTCCATTTTGTTTTGCGCGATGAGAATTAACTTTTGGTAAAGGAGTTTCAAGCCTTCTGCGTAAATGGCGGAGCTACTTTTCCCTTCTTTTTCTTCCACCAAGTGCCACACATCGTTTAACCTTAAAAAAGGCACGGTTAAACAAAAAGCTTTGGTTTCTCCCTGTTGGTTTTGAAAAGGCACCACCCAATCTTCTAAATTCAAAGGCATTGCGCCTGCCACCTTCACGTTAAAGGCTTCAAAAAGCGATTGCGGGGCAAGTAAACGCGTTGCGGAATCGTGGTTGCCCGCCACCAACACCACGGTGAAAAAAGGAAATTTTTGGTGCAGTGCATTTAAAAAATCGTAAAGCAATTTTTGCGCCACCGCGGAAGGATTCACGCCATCAAAAATGTCGCCTGAAACAATCAAGGCTTCGGCGTTTTCATTTTGGATGATTTTTAAAAGCGATTCAAAAAAGGCAAGATATTCCCCTCGGCGCTCGTTTTCTTCCAAAAAACTATGCCCCAGATGCCAATCGGCAGAATGAATGAAACGAAAATTTTCCACGGTCAACGCTATTATTTTTTCAAAAAAAACTTGGGTTTACCGTGGAAAAGCATTTTTTTCAAGGTTTTTTCGCCTTTAAATTTGTTAAAATTGAAAAAAGTTAAAAATGCTCTAAAAAATAATGTCTTCTTCTTTTGCCATCCACGGTTACGGTCGCATTGGGCGCTGTTTTTTAAGGGCGTGGGCACAACAAACCAAAAGCGCTTTGTTTCCCGTTGCCATCAACGAGCCCGCTGATTCCCAAAGCATTCTTTATTTAAGTCGCTTTGATTCTTGCCACGGCGCTTTTCCACTCCCCTTAGCATTAAATGATGAAAACGATGAACTCCTTTTAAAAAACTTTAAAATCGCCTTAACCCATTCCCAAAGCATTGCCCATTTAGAGTGGAAAAACCAGCCGGAAATCATCGTTGAATGCTCCGGACAATATGGGGAAAGAAAGGATTTAGAATCGCTTTTAAAAAAAGGGGGCAAGCGTTTAATTCTTTCTCACCCGGGCAATTCCGAAAAAGAAGTGGACGCCACCGTGATTTTTGGGTTTAACGAAAAAAGCTTAACGGGGGAAGAAAAAATCATCTCCGCTGCCTCTTGCACCACCTTGGCAAGCGTGCCGATTTTATCCTTTTTAAATCAAACCATTGGCATTGAGCGCGTTTTCATCACCACTTTACATTCCGCGATGAACGACCAGCCCCTTTTGGATGGTTACCACCACACGGATTTGCGGCGCACGCGCGCGGCTTTGGTTTCCATTATTCCCGTTGCAACGGGCTTGGCGCAGGGCATTGAGCGTTTTTTGCCCACTTTAAAAAACAAGGTGGTGGCGCGTGCCATCCGCACACCCACCTTGAACGTTTCCGCCTTGGACATCACCTTGATCTTGGAAAAAAGCATTGCTTTAAAGGATTTAGAAAATCTTTTCAAAAACGCCGTGGATTCTCAAATCTTGCCTTTTGTGGCTTACACCCACGCCGCGCACGCTTCGGTGGATTTCAACCACAACGCCTATTCTGCCATTGTGGATTTTTCGCAAATGAAGCAAAACGGCAACGCGGTGCAACTTTTCATCTGGTTTGACAACGAATGGGCTTACAGCCAACGCTTGCTTGATTTAGCGGAATACCTTGCCCAAAACTTTTAACATTCCACGGTGAACGCCTATTTTTTTTGAATTTTTTTAAAAATGAGGGAAACAATGAAAATTTTAAAACTCAGTGAAGTGCAACTTCAAAACAAACGCGTTTTCATCCGCGCTGATTTAAACGTGCCGCAAGATGAAGCAGGCAACATCACGGAAGACACCCGCATTCGCGCGGCCTTGGATTCCATCAAATATTGTTTAAAACAAAACGCCGCGGTGATGATCACCTCCCACTTGGGGCGTCCCACCGAGGGGCAATTGGGGGAAGAGGATTCTCTAATGCCCGTTGCCGTGCGCTTGGGGCA
>QLIP01002781.1_pt1 | contig 10365 bp, 11 predicted proteins | sample 1769771 | NCBI WGS metagenome assembly QLIP01 (sample SAMN09428762, study PRJNA476227) | Gut metagenome, whole genome shotgun sequencing project. | isolation source: cecum | host: Rhizomys sinensis | place: China: Jinsha town of Minqing, Fujian Province | collected 2013-09-23
CTGCCGCTGAAAAATGGGCACCGGTTGCGGAGCGTTTATGGAAAGAAGCGGTAACAGTTCAGACAGGTCTGCGCACTTGCTGCGCTGACCGTGCCAAAATGTAGTGGCGATATGCATCTGCCCCATTGCGGAGCAATTTTCAGGGGCAAGAGTCGGGAAAATGTGCGGGATGCGGCGGCTGCCCTGCCGGGGCAGCTTGTGGATGGTCTGGAATGTCTTTTTTCACGGAAGCAACTTTTGTATAATATTATTTGAATTAACAATATGCAAACAAAATAGAAGCAAAACATAAATAAAAGTATTCTAAAATGTAAGAATCCAAAGAAAGGAGTGTTTTTATATCGGAGTAAGTATAGCGGCCATTGCAGCAGCTATGAGGATAGATTTTAACGGACACATGACAGAAAACCAGTGGCTTCTTATGCAGAAACTCGTTCTTCGACTTCTTTCTCACTACAGTCGGATAATTCCATTGTGAGCTTTTGAAGATTAGGATGTTCATGCCTAGCACTAGGATAAAAAAGCTTATTGGTCGGTATCTTTAGGTATGTAACAATTTGGTACAGAGTTTCAAATTTTGGATTGCCATCTCCGGATTCTGCATCAAGAATTGTACGATTGCTCATTCCAAGCACCTCTGCCAATTTTTCCTGAGACAGCCCACGGTCAGTGTGGGCGAGATCATATCTATTTTTCAGAAGCTGGCCCATGAGCAGGAAAAATGCGTGGTGGTCGTCACGCACAGCAAGAAACTGGCGCAGAAAGCGGATGTGATCCTAGCTTTGAAGGAGGGGGCAATTGTCTAGAAAAACCGGAATTTTACCAATAAAAACGGAATTGTGATAGCATTGGCCCAATAAAAAGAAGATAATAAAAACAAATACCAAAATGGCGGAGGTGACGATATGCACGAACATCATCATTGCGAACATGCAGCAAATGACAAAGAAGAACTGCTTGCCATGCTTGCCTATATGGTCGAGCACAATGGGCATCATACTAGTGAGCTGCAGGAACTTGCCCAGAATTTAAGCGGGGAAGCAAAAATATTGATTGGCAAAGCGGTAACGGAATTTGAAAACGGCACGAAGCTTCTTGCGGATGCTTTGCGCCTTTTGAAGGAGTGATAGTTATGTGTCTTTCAACGTTATACCGTGTCAAGGGCGATGAAAAAGAGCTGATATTAAGAAATGTCGTCAACATTACAATAGAAGAAGGCAAATGGGTGTTTGTCGATATTATGGGGCGCAAAATGGCGTGCAGCGCAGAACTTGAGCAGATCAACCTGAAAGATAACTATATCAGCATAAGGGCGCCTAAAGAAGAATCAAGATGACTTTAAAGAAATGGAGGAGGAGCAATGGGATTATTTCATTGTCCTATAGGCTCTTTGGGGCATGGAAAAGAAGGATGCATTCTGTGCGGGTTGTGTACTGCCATAACAAAAGAGGAAAAAATGGCGGCATCCAAAATAATGCGGGAATGGATACAGGAGAATGCAAGCCTTAGGAATGCAGACATGAGAATCAAAAAGATAGCTATCTGTGGAAAAGGCGGTTCTGGGAAAAGCACCTTTTGCGCACTGTTATGCGGCGCGTTGGAAATGCTTGGTTATGACAGCCTTGTGATAGACACGGATAGTTCGAATGGCGGCCTATGGCGCAAGCTTGGAATGCGGGAAGCGCCTGCCGCGTTAAGTGACAATTGCGGCATAGGGGAATTGCCGGCATTTGTCAAAAAGGATCCTCTCTATTTTAACGAGCTTAAGGAGCCATTTTTTACAAGGAATGGGATGCGAAGCATGCTATGTGCCGGAAAGATTGACAACCCATTGCTTGGCTGTGCGTGTGAAATTGGAGAGTATGCAAAAATTCTTCTCCAAAACCTGACGCCTAAAGAGAACGAAATCGTTATCGCAGACCAAGAGGCAGGCGTGGAAAGTTTTGGCAGAGGGATTGAACAATATTGTGACACGGTTTTAATTCTTGTAGAGCCCTCTTATGAATCCATTGAGCTTGCCGCAAAAATCCAATATATGGCACAGGGATTGGGCATCAGGCGCATCCGGGCGGTACTAAACAAGGTGGAGGAAGAAGAATGGGAAGAAGCAATACGGGAGAAACTGTCCGAAAATAATATCCGTTACCTGGGAACTGTGCCGTTTACAAAAGAGATCCAAAAAAGCAACCTTCTTGGCAGGGAACTGACGCCAGAGGGCGCCTATGCACTTATGGGGCAGACGGTGAAATATATGCTGGATGAGGCGCAAATGCGCTATCGTAAACTTTAAGGCCAAAAAAACAGCAGGTGGACCTGGCAGGCTTGGGTCAGCCGTTTTGCGGGGTATTTGACTGCAAAGCGGCTGGCTCTGCTTTAGAGAAAGGAAGCTGATAGGCATGTTTCCGGTAATTGAGCGGTGTTACACCAAAATAATCGCGAAATACTTTGATGAAGTAACTCTGTGAGCTGTATCCTAAATAAAATGAAATGTCAGAACAGCTGTAGTTGGAATGCATGAGCATCTGGCACGCAGCATCTAATTTTTTCCTTTTTACAAAAGCGGAGAGTGTCACGCCAATTTCCTGCTTGAAAAGTTTGCAAAGATAATCGGCATGAAAGCCTACGTGTTCGGCCAGCTCTGATGCGCTTAGCTGTTCGTGGAGATGTTCATCAATATAGCCGATACAGTCATGCACTGGCTTGGAACAATTGGAAAAATCACGTATGGAGGCCATTTTGTTGACAAAGTAGGCAGTCATTTCGTGTGTCAGGTTTAAAACGTCTTTGATGCTGTGGCAGGAATCCAGCGCACGGATAAATAAGTCGCTGGTATAATAGGCTTCCTGCTCATCCATGCCGCCGGAAATGCAAAAGCGCACGGTTATGGTCACAGCAGATACAAAAAAGTATTTTTTGTCCGTCAGTGAGTCGCTAGAGAGGATTCCTTCTTTGGATGAGGCGAGAGCGACTTGCATTTTATTGATCGCTTCCGCATTCCCGTCTTGGAGCAGACGCCCGTAAATGGTTTCGTCGTCAAGTCTGTGATGCTCAGAGCCGTATTCGCGGGTGTTGAAATTGTGAGCAACTAGATTTTTCTGATTAATGTGTTTTGACATGTCGCTAATCCTCCATGTTTAAAATTATATTATGTGCATAATGCATAAGATTATTTGAAAAATCTTATATATATTAGACAAAAATAAAGTTTAGTCATATGGATAACTGAATTATATTAAAAATATCGCCTTTTTTATATATTTTTTCCGATTTTTTTAATAATATTTGTGTAAAATAATCCGGGCAAAGATTTGAAAGGGGTGGTAAAGAATGACGCAAAAAGAGCAGATGGAAATTTTGCACACAGTCTATGGGGAGAATCTGCCAGAACTTGCTTCTATTTATAAGGAAGGAGCGGCGGTATTTGATGAAATCGCGGATAATCATGAGATTACGCCATACCTGCTGCAGGAATTGTTCACGCCATACGAAATGCGTTTTGTAAATGTGCTGCCGGGAAAGGCCAAAGAGGTGGCAGAAAAACTTTCCGTAAGCACACAGGAAGCGCATGAAACATTAGAACGTTTAAGCGGCACAGGACGCCTTGTAGATGATGGAAAGGAAGATAAGACATATGGCACTTTCCGCCGGGCGGTAACTTTCCGCGATGCGCTGATAGGTGCCGGCATGCGGGGGCTGTTTTCCTTTGGGGAACATAGGAATGCCTATGCCCTGATGGAGGATTGGATTCGGTTTTCTCCCTCCACTTCTTTTCCTTTGGCAGAAATACTGGAGATGCGGATTATTCCAAAATGGAATTCCATTAAGGATATTCCCGGTGTCATGTATTGTGAAAACATGAAGGAAATTATAGAAGAAAACTTAAAAAAAGGAAGCATGGCAGCAGTCCAGTGCGGCTGCCGCGCTGTAAAGAGCTACATAGACGAGGGGAAATATTCGCCTGAGCACTGTGAGGTGTTTTCAGAACATGACAATACAGATGGGCATTGCTTTGTGTTTGAAGAATTTGCGCAATTTATGCTGAAAAGTTATTCTTCCAGCCAGGACAAAATGACTCATGAAAGGGCGATGAAACTTTTTGATGAGGCAGAGCAGAGCACGGCGATTTATTCTGGTGCAAAAACGAGGCAGATCGCGAATATATGTACATGCTGTTCCTGCTGCTGCACAGTGCAGCGCCACGAGCGGGACGGGCTTAACGTTTTAAAACCCAGCCGCTTTAGGCCGGAATGTTTCCATGACAAGTGTGTCAAGTGTAAACTTTGCATCAGCCGCTGCTATTATGACGCGATCAGCCTTGTAGATGGGAAAATTGAGATTGACGCAGATCTTTGCAAAGGATGTGGGAACTGTGTCGTTAAATGTCCGGTCAAGGCGCTTAATATGAAAATCGTTCATGATCCAGACTGGATCCCGGATGAAGTTTACGTGAATGATTTTATATACAACGGTTAGGGCAGCAAACAAAATTGTTTCTATGCCGCTAGAGGCATGACGGAAGTGTGAGTGAGAGCATGGGTGAAATTATTTTAAAAGCAGAACATTTGTATAAAGAGTTTGGTGCAACAAAGGCAGTTACGGATGTGTCCATTACACTATGCGCCGGGGAAGTCAGAGGGCTGATCGGGGAAAATGGCTCTGGAAAATCAACATTCTCCAATATGATCGCGGGGTCATTTCTGCCAACGCAGGGAAAAATGGAACTGCTCGGAGAATCTTATGCGCCGGAGAATCCCTTAAATGCCAAGAAACGGGGAGTTGCAATCTTGGCGCAGGAAGAAGGAACGATCCATGGCCTGAGTGTGGCTGAAAACGTGTTTCTTGGAGAAGAAAACAGCTTTTCCAAGACAGGGCTTGTCAGCATCCGAAAGCTCCTAGAGGAAACGAAGCAGGTACTCGCACTAAATGGACTAGAGGATATTGATCCTGCCGAATCTGTCAACAAATACAGTTTTGAAACGCGCAAGATGATAGAAGTGGCAAGAGCCCTTCGGACGAATCCAAGTGTATTGATTGTCGATGAGACAACCACTGCCTTGTCCCAAAAGGGAAGGGAGAGGATTTATGAAATTATCCGCGAGCGGAAGCAGGCGGGGAAATGTGTGCTTTTTATCTCCCACGACCTTGATGAGGTTAAGCGTGTGTGCGATGCGGTTACGATATTGCGGGACGGCCAGATGGTTGCCACTTTGGAGAAAAAGGAAATGAATGATGCCGCCATGCGCAGTTTCATGATAGGGCGCGAGTTCTCCGGTGCGTATTACCGTGCGGATTTTGAAAGCTCGAGAGGGGAAGGCACGGCATTGGAAGTTGAGAATATTACCTTTGGAAATGTCGTAAAAAACGTCAGCTTTAAACTGTATAAAGGAGAGATTCTTGGGATAGGCGGGCTTACGGAATGCGGAATGCATGAGCTTTGCAAGCTGATAGTAGGCGCCATCAGGCCGGAGGCAGGAAGGGTTGTCAAAACGGATGGCAAAGTTTCCATTACATCGCCGGTCGCTGCAGTAAAGAATAAGATTGCATACCTTCCCAAAGACCGGGACCAGGAATCGCTTTTCCAGGAAACTAGCATAGAAGACAATATCGTTGTAGCTTCGCTGCGACAGCTGGAGAGGGCCGGTTATATTTCGCCTTTCCGTGAGAGGGAAGTGGCAGGGCAGCAAAGCAAAGCCATGCGCGTGAAGATGGAAAGCATCAAGCAGTATGTAAGCAGTCTTTCAGGCGGAAATAAGCAAAAGGTCGCAATTGCCAAATGGCTGGCCAATGATTCTTCGATTCTTATCATGGACTGTCCCACAAGGGGAATTGACATAGGGGTAAAAGCCAATATTTATCGTCTTATGGAAGAACTGAAGGCAGAGGGCAGGGCAATATTGATGGTGTCTGAGGAGATGGAGGAGCTGATTGGAATGTCTGACAGAATCCTTGTCATGAAAGATGGAGAAGTGACGGGAGAATTTAAAAGGCACAAAGAACTAAGTTCCTATGACATCATAGAAAAAATGATTTAAGGAGAAAGAGCATGGGCATAAAACTTGAAAAACTCCGCAGAGTCAACGTTAGGTCATTGATTGCATACGCAGGGCTGGTTTTGATTATTCTTGTATTTTCCCTGACTACGCAAGGACGTTTCCTGACGGTTAAAAATATGAGGATTGTCTTTACCCAGGCGATGATCACTATGGTGGCAGCAGTGGGGACAACCTTTGTCATGGCTCACAATAATCTTGATTTTTCGCTGGGTGGAGGCTGCGCCCTCTGCGCCGTGATGGCTTACATTGTAACCGGAGGAAAAAACCTCCCATTGATTTTTCTCTGCTGCCTTGTTGTGGGAATGGTGTGTGGATTAGCCACGTCCCTCATTCACATCAAAGGGCGCATTCCAGCTTTTATGGCAGGCATGTGCATCATGTATATCGGGCGCGGCTTGGTGGATGCGCTGATTATCTCTAATGGGACGATCATGAAGCTAAAATCCGATATCAAGGGAATTGCCAATAGTTATTTTTACATGTTTGTTCTGGCACTTGTCGTGATTGCGGGATATTTCCTTTTTAACAGGACCCGTCTGGGAAAACATCAAAAATTGATAGGCTCCAATCCAGAAGCAGCCAAGCTAAGCGGCATTGATGTGGACAATTATAAGCTGGCGGCATTCCTTATTTCAGGTGCAACGCTAGGAATCGCCTCTTTTTTGACGATGCTGCGCCTAGGGTCGCTTACTGCCACGATTGGCATGAATTTAGAGATTGATGTGCTGATTTCCCTGTGTCTTGGAGGGATGCCGATTTCCGGCGGTTCCAAAAGTTCCATCCGGTGTGCGATCATTGGGCCTTTATCGTACTTTATGTTAGCAAACGGCCTGACGCTATGGGGCGTGAATCCCCAGGTGGTATATGCAATAAAGGCACTGGTTTTCCTGCTCATGGCGTTTATTACAGTGGATCGCTCCAGGAACCAGGTTGTCGCTTAGAACAGTATTTTGTAATTATGCATGCAAATGCTTAATTAAATAAAACAATTTTAACAGAAAGGATGAGGCAATATGAAAATGAAAAAAATTTTAGCATTCGTATTTGTGATTTCCATGCTGGCATCTTTGACAGCTTGTGGTGGAAAATCCAATCCTGCTGATAACGCAGGACAGACTGCGGGGGATGAGGCGGCACAGCCAGAAGCGCAGACCCCTGCGCCAGAAGCGGACAGCTCTGAAACCCCAGATCCGGGAGTCCGTCATAAGATAGGCATTGTATTCTATGGAATTGAAGACAGCATGGCAAAAACAACATATGCTTACATCAATCGTGCAGCAGAAATTTTAAACTGCGATGTAGAGTGGGCAATTGGGGATACGAATACGGCAGGCCAGCTTAAATCCTGCGAAAACATGATCGCTGCAGGCGTGGAAGGATTGCTCTACATGCCTTATGATGACAGCCTGAATGATTCAGTGAGCAGATTATGCGAGGAAAACGGCGTGTACTTTTCCACTATGTACCGAAGCATACTTAACGAAGAAATACGGGCAGCCTGTGAGGCCAATCCTTATTACGTGGCCAATGTACATGAAAATGATGAGCAGACGGCTTATGAGCTTACAAAACTTTTGAAAGAAGCAGGCTGTGAAAAAATCGCTGCAAATGAGCTGACCGCTGTGGCAGGAATTGCTTATGACCGTTCGATGGGCAATCGGAGGGCCGTTGAGGAGAATGGCATGGAGATCGTTGGCAACGTTCAAAACAGCGGTACGGGAAATTCACAGGAAGTTATCAATTCCCTGACCAATGTTTTAAGCCTGCATCCTGACTGCCAGGGGTATTTCATGCTTACCGGGGCGCTTGGCATGGCGACGACGGTTATAAATACGGTTTCCAGTCTGGGCGAAAAAGGATTTTTCAAAATTGCTGCTTTTGACACTTATGAAGGCATGAAAAAAGATTTTGAAGATGGATGGCTTGTGGGAATGGCAGGCGGCTGCTCACCGGACTCGCTTTTCTCCTTCTTATGCCTTTACAATGCGGTAGACGGAACGCCGCTTTCGGATTCTACAATATGGCTGACACAGAAGATGCTCGTTGTATCGAAAGCAGAAGACTGTGATGTATACGAAAAATATGTGGACAACTCGGAAGCGCTGCTTTATTCTGACGATGTGATCCGCAGTCTGGTAAAAAGATACAATCCTGATGTTACGGTTGCGGATTATGAAAAGCTTATGGAAGAATATTCCATTGAGTGGATTATGGAAACCATGCAATAGGATTTGGAAGGCTGACTATGAAAAAAGTACAAAACATCATGAAAAATAATGCGTTTGCAACGATTGTCCCACTGGTGCTCTATATAGTGGTACTGCTCGTATCGCCTACGTCGCGCTCGGCAAACAGTGCGTTCATCCTGATGAAGCATGCGTTCGCGCCTACGATTTTGGCGTGGGGAGTCATGTTTGCGTTCGGTGCGGGCAACTGGGATTTCTCTGTGGGCGCGGATGTCATACTGGCGGCCATTATAGGGGGCCACATAGCGCAGGATCTGCAGCTTGGAGTTTTAGGATTGGCCGTTGGCGGAATCCTGACAGGAATTTTGTGTGGCATATGCACGGCGTTAGTCTATTATGTCCTTAAAATCCCTACGTTGATCGCGACACTTGGGATGCTGCTGATTTATGAGAGCATCAGCGGATGGGTATTTGACGGGAAGCCGCTTGTCCTTGACACTAGTTATGTTGTGTTTGGAAAGTTCCCGTTGAATGTACTTGTTTTTGCGGCGGCATTTTTCCTGGCGTGGATGCTTTATTATAAGATGCCTGTAGGATACAGGATACGCGCCGTTGGCTTGAACATGAAGGTGGCAGAAGCAAATGGTATCAATCCGGTTAGGGCAAAAATGGAAGCAATGGTGCTGGTAGGGCTTTTTGCAGGGATTTATGCGGCTGTGGATACCGGTGCCAGCGGACAGGCGATTGGCGTAAGCAATATGACAAGCATGGCCGTCTGCTTTAGCGCGATGATGTGCGTGTGCATAGGAAGTGGGATTGCCGGAAAAGGAAATAGGATTTACGCGATTTATTGCGGAAGCCTGGTAGTACAGATTATCGATATGCTCATGATGGCATTAGACGTTCCTGCGCGGTTGCAGAAAGTCGTTGTTTCACTTGTAGTCATCTTGCTTATGATGAAGGGGGCACATCCCGAACGCAGTAGCTGGAAAAAGAAAAAAATCACAGCTGCGTAAAGGGTAAAATAGTAAATGGAGTATAGTTCATGAATTACTTAGCGTTAGATTTTGGAGGAAGCACATTAAAATATGCGTTGGTAAGTGATAAAGCAGAGATTATGGAAAGCGGAAAGCTCCCGGCGCCATTGGAATCCAAGGAGGCGTTTGTCGATATGGTAGGCGTATTGTATGAACGGTTTTCCAATAAAATTGAGGGAATCGCCATAAGCCTTCCCGGGTATATTGATTCGGAAACTGGCACGCTGCATGGGTCGGGAGCTTACCAAAAGTTATATGGGCTTTGTATTCCAGAACTCTTGCGTGAAAAATGCCCTATTCCGATTTCCGTTGAAAATGACGGAAAATGCGGGGCACTCTCAGAGGTATGGAAGGGGGCGCTAAAAGACTGCAGGGATGGTGCTGTGATTATTCTTGGCTCCGGCATTGGAGGAGGCATCATCAAAGATGGGAAGGTGCACAGCGGAAAGGGGTTTACGGCAGGGGAATTGTCTTATCTGATTATAGACCCGGATAAATATGGGTATGATTCGCTGGCGCTGATGCATGCTTGTCTTGCAGGAATGGCATTCAAACTTTGTAAGTTGAAAAATCTGGATATGCATATTCAAGATTTAAGTGAGTTGGTTCTTTTGCTTGACAGGTTATATGGCAGCAGGTATGCGCATGTGGAAGGGGAGCCTTTAAAAATCAAAGCTACGGGAAAGCAGTTATTGAAGTGGTTTGAGGAGGAGGATGAAGCCGCAGTGAAGGTGTATTGGCAGTTTATTCATTCTCTGGCAATTATTATATTCAATGTGCAGATTATTTATGCGCCGGAAAAGATTGTCATTGGCGGTGGATTAAGCTGTGAGGAGAGGGTATTTACTGATTTGCAAAAGGAGCTTCAAAAGCATTATGAGGGTACAATGCTCCCGCAGCAGCTTAAGACTAATCTGGTAAGGAGTCAATATCTTGATCAGTGTAACCTGTTGGGGGCGGTATATCATTATCGGTGCCGTTTTTCATAGGGTTTCAGGGTGTGTTTCACTGTGCCTGGCAGGCGGGCAGCAGGCGCCATCCGGGGCGGAAGATGCACCCAAAGAAGATGCACCCAAAATAGCACGCAAG
>QLIP01005970.1_pt1 | contig 10331 bp, 9 predicted proteins | sample 1769771 | NCBI WGS metagenome assembly QLIP01 (sample SAMN09428762, study PRJNA476227) | Gut metagenome, whole genome shotgun sequencing project. | isolation source: cecum | host: Rhizomys sinensis | place: China: Jinsha town of Minqing, Fujian Province | collected 2013-09-23
ATGCTTCCTCGTGTTGCAACTAATCTAATAATACAAACCATTTAAAATATCAAGTTCTATCTTCTCTCTCTAAGTAGCAAAATTATCTTCAAGTCCAAAGGGATGGCATCTATTGCCCGAGCATTCAATTGATACTGTCTTATCAATTCAATTCCACATTTATTCTAACTATTTTTAATCAGACAATTATGCGGAAAACCACACTTTTTCGAATGAACAAAGGGAAAATTGCATACTCATCGTTGAGTGCAATATGTATGTTTTCTACCTTCGCATTGGTTGCTCATGCGGCTCCTGAGGGGTCAGAACAAGTAGCTCAACAAAAAACTGGAGCAAAACAGGCACGCGAATATATTACAGGTACTGTGTATGATGAACAGGGAGAACCACTCGCTGGAGCATCTGTTGTGTTGAAAGGTAGTCGGACAGGTACGATTACAGATGCATCGGGAAAGTTTACCCTTTTTTATGAAAGCGTAAAGGGGAAGAAGCCAACTGTTACTGTAAGTTTTGTCGGAATGGCTTCAAAAACAGTGGCTGTTACATCGGCCGAACCTTTGAACATAACATTACAGAGCACACAAAGTAGCCTCGACGAGTTGGTAGTTATTGGGTATGGTACAGCAAAAGGGAAGGATCTTACCGGTTCTGTAGCACGCCTCAACTCCAAAGATGTAGATATGTCTGCAATGAACTCCAGTATCTCTGGAATGTTGCAGGGGAAGGCAGCTGGCGTGAATGTAATGATTTCAAGTGCGTCGCCCACATCACCGGTATCAGTCGTGATACGAGGACAGTCATCACTTTCTGGTAATGGGCAGCCTCTATGGGTAATTGATGGAGTACCTCAATATTCAGCTGGCGTATCGGGAGATATTTCAAATACTCTCTATAACCTAAACCTGAATGATGTAAGCTCAATTGATATTCTGAAAGACGCATCAGCAACCGCCATCTATGGTTCTCGTGCAGCCAATGGTGTGGTAATTGTCACTACTAAGAGTGGGTCGGAAGGTATGAGACCAACGATTGAGTTCAGCAGCAGAGTAGGGTGGCAGACGCTCGATTCTAATGACTTTAGAACCATGACTGCAGAAGAGTATATTGCCGTTTCTCAAAAGGCGAATCTACTTGAAGCTTACAGAAACGGTGCTCTGACATACTTCAACAGAAAGTACATGGACCTGAATAAGTTTAATCTCATTAATACCAGTCAATGGGATATGACGGATATTGCAGATCTTTGGCTTCCCAATGCATATTATAATGGGCATGACAGCTTCTGGAATGAGATGACGCAGAATGCACTTTCGCAAAACTACAATCTTGCGTTACGAGGTGGAGGTAAAGGTACATCTTATTATGCTTCGCTCAATTACAGAGATCAGGACGGTATAGTTAAGGGAAGCAATTCCGAGACTATTGGTGTGCGTTTCAACTTCGAACAGATGGTGACCAATAAAATAAAATTTGGTCTTAATGTAGATGCATCCACACGTGAGGCAGATAATAAGGACAATATGATTGCCAAAATCATAGGTATCCGACCTGACTATCCTATGTATAAGGAAGATGGTTCTATCAATACCATTGATATGTACACTAAGAATCCACTTGTTGAGCTTCTTGATAAAAATCATAGTAAGGCAAAAAACTTCACCGGGATTGCATTCCTTGAATATAACATCCTTCCATATTTAAAATTCCGCACATCTCTTAATACGACGTATTCTAATGTTGATGGAGATTCATTTACCCGCAGAGCTTATACTGGAGCTAACAACCTTGGTCGCCGTACTAATAGTCAGAACACCGTAACGGTTTGGGATAATCTTTTGACATTCTATAAAACCATGGGTGATCACGACTTGCAGGCTATGATTGGACAATCAATGGAAAAGCAGACCTACGAATCATTATCTGCCTCGGGATCTAATTTCCCGGATGATGATATTCTGACTTCACTCGGAAGCGCTGCTACAAAGAATTCAATCGGAAGTGACATTGCCAAGTCTAAGATTGTATCTGCATTTGCTCGAGCTCAATACAAATATATGGATCGTTATCTGTTAACAGCAACATTTCGTGCCGATGGATCTTCGCGATTCGGTAAAAATTCACGCTGGGGTTATTTCCCGTCAGCGGCCGCTGGTTGGATTATTTCAAATGAGGAGTTTATGAATGCCCTGCGTCCTGCACTTACATATATGAAATTGAGAGCATCCTACGGAAAGACCGGTTCTCAGAATCTTGGATATTACGATTTTATAAGCAATATCAGCTCAAATTCATACGATTCCAAGCCGGGCTCTTATCCATCTTCTTTAGGAAACAGCATGCTCCAATGGGAATCACAGAGTCAGTATGATTTGGGTGTGGATTATGGATTCCTTGACGACCGAATCAGAGGTTTGCTTGGTTGGTATCGCAAATATGTTGATAACCTTATCACTAATCGCCCGGTGCCTACGTCATCTTCCTTCAGTTCAACAAATCAGAATGTTGGTTCAATTAGCAATACTGGAGTTGAGTTCGACATTCGAGTTTCTCTTATACGAGATAGAAATTTATCGTGGGAAGTTAATTTTAATGCTGCTCATAATAAAGGAAGACTCGAAAAGCTAAATGGAATTACCGAATTCTTAGGTGGTGGTGCTTATCAGCAATTCAAGCTTATGGAAGGTTCTGAATTAGGAACATTCTATGGATATGTAGATGCCGGTCGCCTTTATAAGAATTATGAAGAGGTTTATGGTATGACTCCGTTTGACCCAGTGACTGGAGCTCCGGTAAACTATCGTTCAGTGTCTTGGAACTTGGGTGCAGGTGATGTCATTGTAAAAGACCTTGACGGAGATGGCGTAATTACAGCCGATGGAGACAGAACATACCTCGGAAGTAGTAACCCCAAAGTTTTCGGCGGATTTGGTTCGACAATGATTTGGAAGGGACTGATGGTTAATTGCACATTTACCTACTCTTTTGGAGGCAAACGTTATTGGGCGGATGAAGCCTCTAAGTTCGGAGGTTTCAATGTTTACAATACCCCTTCTTTTATGCTTGATAGCTGGTTAATGAAAGGAGACGGAGCCAAGTACCCCGTAGCTACTCATTATGGTATGGGTGGAAATAACGTATTTACCAACCGTTGGCTGCACGATGCCTCATACGTACGTCTCGGTGCGTTGAATATTTCATATCGTATACCGGATAAGTGGTTGCGTAAGTTCTTGATCAAAGGATTGGAGGCTTCCTTCCAGGCAACAAACTTATTTACCCTTACCAAATATCCAGGTATGGATCCACAAGGCAACTTTAGTCCAAGCGGACCGTCAGCTCTTAGCGGTATGGGATACGATTACAGCACTTATCCCGCAGCAAGAACATACAATGTAGGGTTGAAATTTACTCTTAACTAAAAATCAAGACGTTATGAAACTGAAATATATGGCAATTTTGCTAACTGCGGCAACTTGCACTCTTACATCTTGTGAAGATTTCCTTATGGAGCTTCCGGAGAATGCATATATAATGGAAAATGCCGTTACTGATTATTCAAGTGCCAAAAACATCGTGAATGGCATTTACGGGGTACATGTCAATGGTACAAGTCTTGGCGGTACGCTCTACGGAAACCTTCATTGTATGGCTGGCTTTTGGGATTATACACCGGCAATGGAAGATATGACCTACCGTCAAAGCTCCGCTCCATCAAGTATATCCGAAATCTGGAAACAGCTCTATTCTGTCATAAATGCTGCAAATGCGGCCATCACAGGGATTGAAGGGCTTGCAGATGCTAAATTCCCCTCAATCGAAGAAAAGAACAGACTTCTCGCAGAAGCCAAGTGTATGAGAGGGTACTGCAATCTACAACTCCTATGGTACTTCGGACATTGGTTTGCTGAGGATAGTTCCCCCTATGGTATTATCTACAGAGACAAAGCTTCTGACTTGTCTAATCTTATGGTTGGACGTTCAACAGTAGGAGAGAGCTATAAATATATAGTTGATGACTTTGAATATGCCGAAAAATATTTAGGTAATTACTCGTCAGCTCGCTATCTTTCAAAGCAGTTTGCTCAGGCTATGCATGCAAAAATGCTGTTGGTAAGAGGTCGTAAGGGTGATTATGAAAGCTCTCTTAAACTTGTAGATGATATTCTATCCTCTGCACCCGCCACCTTCAAAATGGAGGCAAATCTTTCAGACCTGTATAATAAGGGATGGGATAGCAAGGAAGTACTTTTTTCACGCTATTTAGGGGATAAGCCTTCCTTTACTCAGATGGAGTTTATATATTCTTATGGTTTGTATTATAACAATGAATTTGCTGATACTCCACAGGAATGGTTAACTGCCGATGCCAGAAGTGAAGTATTTTTCGGTACTTCCCGTTCTCCCGAATCGTGGGATGGAAGTACAAAGAAGGTGCTGAAGAAGATGTATCACAGAGGAAGAATAGAGGGGGTAAATGATATGTACGCTACATATAATTTCCGCTATGCTGAATTGTATTTAATGAAGGCCGAGTTACTCGCTAGAATTAATCCAGGTAATATTCAGGCTGCCGTAGATCAAATAAACAAGATGCGCAGCACTTATACATCTCCGAAACTGGAACCGTTAACAGGCATCACGACTGAAGCTCAATTTATGGATGCTCTGTTCAAGGAATACGTGGTAACATTGTTCATGGAAAATGAGACTCCCTGGTTTGCCTCTTTGAGAATCAATCACGAAGGAAAACCTTGGATCAAGACCCTGAAGCCTAATACAACCTTCTCTCAAAATCATTATTGCTGGCCAATACCCGATGAAGAGATTGTGGCTCATCTCAACCCGATTGAACAGAACCCCGACCTGAAATAATTTTATTAATCAATAAATTATTACGACTATGAAAGTATTTAAATCATATATATTACTGCTATCGGCGATGCTTGTAGCATCCTGTTCCGATGATCTGCCTGTAGAAATTGCAGAACCGGGAAACATCACGTTTGACGAGTTGAAACTTTCGGAGCGTTTCTCTCATGCTGTTCCTCAAGGTGGTTTCAGTTGTAACGGCATTAAATTTAATACCGTAAAATCTGGCTCTCAGCTTGAAGGTGGATTTTGCTACAGCAACCGTAGTTATCGTTCGTTCGTATGGACTGCAACTGAAACAGCAGTAGACTCTGTTAGATACAGTGTATACACTGCAACGCCAAACCGCACCGGCACTTATCTGGTGTGTCATGTCAATAATGATGATGCTTTTTTCACTCTTGACAAGCCGACTAAACTTGAGTATATACTTGTGGCTAACACAACCTGGAATTATTTAGGGATGTTGTATGGAGAGGAGTATTCAAACAACGGCAAGCCGATTGAGAATCCCTCTATTCCCAGCAAGCCAATGGGTATCTGGCACTCTAATATTCCGGGAGGAGCAAAGAAGTTTGGAGAAAAGGATTGGCTGACTGTGATTGCAAAAGGTTACCTAAACGGTAAGGAAACAGGGTCTGTAGCATGCGATTTATTCTGTTCACCGGGACATAATATGGAGCATCCAACTTGGAGTTACCTGGTAAACAACTGGAGAAGAATGGATTTGGCTCAGCTCGGAACAATCGATAAAGTTGTCTTTTATATGGATTCATCAGATAAAGATGAATCAGGTAAAATGCGAACCCCGGCATGGTTCTGCATCGATGGCATTCAACCTGCCAAATAATTTATAGTAATTCTATCTCTAAATAGGTGCATCAGTAAAACGTTGCACCTATTTTATTTTCGCCATTTTGGCAAAAAGCTTGTAATCTGGCTAAAAAAATGTATCGTCCTGCGTTCATCAAAAATTGGGGAACCGAGGTTTGAGGCTCCAACCCCAATATAATGATATGAAAAGTGCGACACTCACCCCCCCTGCGACATGACTGCCGATTCGGTGCTGTTATAGTTCTGTAGTTGCATGTTTTCTGATACAAATATACGAAATAATTTGCTAATATCCAATTGTTTATATGTTAAAATAAAATCCAAAGAACTGAATTTAAGGCAGATTATACTACGGTCAACACCACTGATTAGGCTGTTATAAAGCGAAATTGCCATGTCTGTCTCCCATTTATAAGTTGGCGATTTAACTCTTCATCAGAGCCTGTCCGCTTTGATTTATCAACGCGAAGTTAGGCATCGGTGCATCATGGCAAGCTCAGACGCTGTTTCTCCCGATGTTCGAAAACCTAGCTAGGAATCCTTCAGATTTGGAGTCACATCCGACCCAATTGGGGAATCCTACAGCAAGTATGTAAAATAATTATCTAATACCCAAATGATTTGATGCTTAATTTTAAAATTTACGAGAGGCCGTGTCGTACGTAATGACAAAACCTCTCGTAAATTTAGAGCTTGATATATGATTTCAATACTTCAACGTATTGCTCGAAAGCTTCTCGACCGGTGTCTGTTACAGAACATACCGTGCGAGGGCGTTTGCCCAACATCCCTTTGGCAACCAAGATATACCCGGCGGATGAAAGCTTTTCAATCTGTACACTGAGGTTTCCGGCTGTTGATTCAGTTTTCTCCTTGAGATAAACGAAATCGGCTTCTTCAACATTCATGAGAATGGACATTATGGCAAGCCGGAGTTGCGAATGTAGAAGCGGATTCAGTTCTTGCATTGCCGTTTCGCTTTATTGTGGAGAATGACTCCCGGGATGAGCATCATAATCGCTAAGGGGATAAACAGCGGCAGAAAGCTGTATGTCTCCTGCACCAAGCCACCGGCCACGCCGACACAAACCACCGCCTCAATAATCAAGCCGAATACCCCGCCGACGACAAGGGAATTTTCTTGAATCAATATTCCCATTGCCATCTCGGCAAAGGCAATAGCACCCAGCGGATAGATGAGCATGGCAAGCCAGCAATTGATGCCTGTAAAGAGTTGGATTACTACGCACATCAACACAGTGAAGCAAATTGAAAGATTCACTCCCAGCCAGATTTTTTTGATGGCGGAGCCATAGTAAGTCTTTACCCCTTGCTTCTGTGCTTGCTTGCGAGCTATCGATGGTGCAACGATGCCGCCAGCCACGGGTAGGATCATCCACAACCAGTTCCATACGGGATGCTGGGTGATAGAGAGTAATAGCCATACAAGAACGCTGGTGATTGCAGTGACGCAACCCATCAAAAGCATTGTGGAACCGTTGTAGCGCTCTTTGGTTCGGGAAATCATTGAAGTGATTACTTCAAGACTCTCTTTTTCTGTAAATTGTCGATCTTCCATGAAAAAGGTGTTTAATTGTTTGATGATTGGTTTATTTTATAAACCATTTAATTTCTAAAAAAGAGCGGTCGCGCGATTCCGCTCAGTTTCGACTGCAAATGTAATTAGGTTTATATCATAAACCAAATTTCCAAACGGCAATATGTTAATTTTAACATAATTTAAATATTTTAATTTAAAGGTATAACTATTCAGCGGACACAATGATATAGTTACCAATCTTGCACCTTATTGTTAATAAAATTTAGTTGGCAATTTTAGGTTTCTACAATAAAACTTAAGTTTGCCTTATTATTGAATAGTCTTCTTTGGGGATAATTACCAGCAGCCCATTCCCATTGCCATTTACCTTCTACAAAATCAGAGAGAGAGTTACCATCTCCATCAAAGAGAGCTGTTTTACCATTTTTGAGTACGAGAAATTCGGGTCCATTTAGAGATTGTATCACCCCTTCTATAGGCTCTGTGAATACGAAACTATTCGCATCTTCGTTGTACAAATTAAGATTGCCATCTACTTCACATCTAAGGAACTTCCCAGTTCTATACAATCCTAACAGTTTTACCTTGTCCGAAAGTTTATTTTGTAGCTCAGTGTATTTTGCTATACATTCTTTAAAAACATCATGATATATAGGCTCGTAATTTGGAATGTGCACATCCCCTTGTGCCATTATAGCCTCTTGGTCAAATTCAGGAATCTTATTCCCATACTCGTTTTCTGACCATTTTACCCAATCTTCAAAAGATGGACCGGCCTCTTCAAGAGGTCCACCATTCCAAGTATAAAATTCCTCTGCATACCATGCCTCAGACTGATTCAATGCACGTGCAAGATCAAAGGTGAGTTCTCTCAACCAAAAATATTCACCATGATGCATTACAATTTGGCAATAATGGTGGTATGATTCTATTACCCAAAAGCCGTTATGAAGAGAAAACTCAACATCATAAACTGGAACACGGAATGTTATTTCCTTCATTTGCCAGGTTGAATCTGGATCAATGTAATTATCTTGGATTTCCCAAGATATTTCATCTTCCGTAGGTAAATGGAGTTTATTTATAAGCAACGCAATTGTATCTTTTACATATTGCAATCCCTTTTCATGATCTTCAACTTCGTAAAAATCATTCTTAATTAAATGTGATATATCTACTCCCATGATTTTAATTGATTTCTATTATGCGCGAGTGGAAACTTAGCGCATGTCGGCTTTAGCCGGTGCGCGATGCCGAAGGCAAAGTTATCCACCGCAAAGTTAGCTGTTTATCAGCAGATTTTAAAACAATTCTGAAATCGGGTGCAAAGTTACGCCTTCTATGCGCAACCTATCTGCATAGCAAAAGGATTAATACTAATAATACTAATCCCACCATCTTTTCATATTGTGGTCGAGCCATTGCCAGACGATGCGATAGGCTTTGTCTATATAGAGATGGTGGCGATGCCATTCATGGTGCTCGGGATTGTCTTCGCGCACTTTTATGAATCTCTCTACGTTTCTGGTGTTTATGTATTTCCATCAATTTTGGGGTAATCTGATGCGGCTATCTCAAGGAGGTCTGCTGCTGTCTTCATTCGATGGACATCATTCTCCCATCCGACGTAACGTTGGACATAACGCCAATAGCCAATATTGTACTCAATCTTCTTTTTGAGAATCAATAGATTCCAAGACCATGAAATGGATAAATCGCCTCTCACTGTCTCTCTCCAATACTTTTCCTTCTTACGAGCAAAGCTTTTATGGATGCAGATTGGTTCTACTTCGATTTCATCCGCTTCGCTGTCGATACTCTGCTCTTTAATTGATTTTAGCCATGTCGAGAACTCTTCTTGGTGCTTGCGTTGAGTTTTAATGGCATAGAGTGTTGACCAGTACAGTAGGTGCGCGGCAAGTGTTGAAGTGGAGCTTTCACGTGCCGTCTGTCGTTTCTCCTTGCCAGGAAATTCGATTATAAGATTGGGATCATCCATCCAGTCACGAAAGTCGATATCCACCTCTCTGCCAACGAGCCATTCCTGAGGATCGGGTGCGCCTTCAACCTTAATCTCTAAGTCAGAATCAAGGGTCATTTTGATTGTTTCCTCCGAATATCCGGGTTCTACCGGCATAGTTTTGATTGTCTCAAAAAGAGCATGATAAGAGGCCTTAAGCTCATCCGGTTCAAGGTGCACGTCTTTTAGGACAGCCCAGATGTCCTCAAAAGTTGAATTGCGAAAATAATCCTGGTACGTCATAGTCAAAATTTTTCTGCAAAGGAAATATGAGGATGACTCATTTTGCGATGCAGCCGTAAAAAAGATTGTTCGTTCAACCATTTTTTTCGCGAAAAAGAAAAAATTTTTTAGGTGTATCACGATTTGAGTCACATTGGTAGTAGTTTTGCCGAAAAATTACTGATATATGGAAACAAAGACAATTAAATCACCTGAAGGAGTTAAAGAACTCTTGAAGGAATTGTGGGAGAAACATCAACGTGGTGAGCAAACTGCGTCCGCACCGATCTATATGGTAGAACTGCCTGAGCCTACCGAGGAAGAGAAGCGAATAATGGCAATCAATCGCGCCAATCGCAAGCCTCTTGTAATTGATGAGGAAGCTTTAAAAGCACAGGTAGAAAAAGCTGTTCGAGAACTCGGCGGTTGGTAGTAGAATTTATAAAAATATGAGAGACAAGATAAAACAATTGTTTGCATATATATTTGGAGCCCCGGCAGAACAAGGTTCAAGGAGGCGAACATCAATATCCTCTATGCTGCTCTGCGTGATTATTGGCGAAGTGGTATGCAAATGTTTGACATCCATATTTCGCAAGATGAATATATGGGTTTGGGTTGGCATCATTCTAAGCATACTCTCATTGTCCTCAAGATCTTCTAAAAGAAAAGCGATTAATCAATAATGCTAACTGAGACTATGTCTTTTACACATCTCAACACGTCTTATGAAATGCAATTTGATGCAACCAGCAATTTTTTAAATTCAAAGTATACCCCAACTTTAAGTACATGACAAAAATTTGAAGACATCGAATTTTGGGA
>QLIP01031578.1_pt1 | contig 10311 bp, 6 predicted proteins | sample 1769771 | NCBI WGS metagenome assembly QLIP01 (sample SAMN09428762, study PRJNA476227) | Gut metagenome, whole genome shotgun sequencing project. | isolation source: cecum | host: Rhizomys sinensis | place: China: Jinsha town of Minqing, Fujian Province | collected 2013-09-23
TTGAATAATGAGGAAGATTTGCATCTTGGTCACAGTGACCAAGATAATGACCAAGATGTGACCAAGTTGGTAATTACTTTTTGCAAACAGCCACATTCTGCTAAGGAAATTATGGATTATATCCAAATAAATGATAGGAGCTTTTTTAGAAGGCATTACCTTAATCCTATGATTAAGACAGGGCAGCTAAAAATGACAATTCCGGATAGACCCAAAAGTGGAAACCAAAAATATTATGCATAGGCAACAAAATCGCATCAGAATAATATGTTTTTGTAGTTAAGAGCAACGAAAAAAGCACTTGCAACGAGCAGGAAAGAGAGAAGGAGTTTTGCATGTTATCGATTATGATTATGCTATTGCCAGGAATAGCAGTGACTGCCTTATATGAAAAAGTACTGCTTCGTCGTAAAGAAAAGTGGCATTGGTTTTTGCTTTGTATGTGCAGGGAAATTTCCTAAATCCTAACTTGTCCCCGTTAGACGGGACAGACATTGTATGGGAAGATTATGTGCTGGAAGGAACGATCAGCATAATCTTTTGGATAGCATGCATAGCCGGATGCAGGCTGCGGCTTATTTTTTTAGAAAAAAAGCAGAGATGATCTTTCGGTATGCATCAACGTTTCCTGCTGTTGTACAGATGCTTACCCTGCCTGTATTGCTGGCAATGGCAGATGAAACTGGGGCAGTGACAGGTAAAAATATAGTCCAAGAGGCGGAGGGAAACATTGGTATGCAGGCAGTTATGAGGAATGATGTTGAAATTACAACAATGTGTGCTGTGTTCCATAAGCAAAAAGCATTGATGTTAAATAGGGTAAAATCGTGGAAAGGATGGGCGTTTCCGGGAGGGCATCTGGAATCTGGCGAGAGTATCACTGACTGTATTAAGCGTGAACTATTAGAAGAAACAGGCATTGTTGTTACAGCTCCTATTTTTAAAGGGATTGCTAATATTTATAATACTTTGCATTATAAAAGACATATTATCTATCATTTTGTATGCTATGAATATTCTGGAAATGTGAAGGACAGTTGCGATGAAGGGGAGATACGGTGGATAGATATCTCTGAAATGAAATTATTAGCCATGGCAGAAGGAATGGAGTATCGTATACCGCTATTTCTGGAAGATAAGAGGCAAGAATTGTATATTGAATGGGACGAGGAACATGGGTATACAAAAGTAACTTATAGCGAAATGTGAGAGGATTTATGGGAAAGAATTACAGAAAAGAGCTGGATGGTTTACATAATGTGCATCATAGTGCAATGAAGGCCGATATCAATATGCTTACCGGTTTTTTGTCGAAATATAGAACATATCCATTCTTTGCAATAGGCTCAGGAGGATCCTATTGTGCAGCTGCTGCATTTGAATTTTTGAGTGTCAAGACGGGACTCTTAGCACAAAAAATCACGCCCTTAGAATTGGGACAGCTGCAATACCAGCTGCATAATTCCGCTGCGATATTATTTACAGCAGGGGGAAGCAATCATGATTCCAAGAATGCATACCGATACATTACTGAACATGAACCGGAGGGTGTGCTTACTTGTTGCATGCGTTTCAATGCGCCTATAAAGAAACTTCAAAAAACAGATGTGCATAATTATTATTATGAATACAAAATGCCAGTAGCTAAAGATGGGTATTTGGCAGTTGAATCACTGATGTCATTGATTATTTTAATGATTAGGGCTTTCCATGAGATGACGCGGGACGATTACTTTTTATTGCCAGAATATAGGGTATGGGATTCTCGTGGTTTAAATTTGGATACGATAAAAAGTGTCATGGAAAGAGAGTCTATTTTTATACTTTATGGCGGCATTACAATGCCAGCTGCGATAGATCTTGAATCTAAATTTAGTGAGGTATCATTGGGCAATACACAATTGGTTGATTTTAGGAATTTTGCGCATGGCAGACATTATTGGATGTCTGATAGAAGAAAGGAAACTGCAGTCATAGCCCTAGTTGGCAAATCTGAGAAAAAATTAGCCGATAGTACCCTTAAACTTTTGCCGAAGGATATTCCCGTGCTGAGAATAGATGTAGAGGATGATACAGCAAAGGGATTGGTGGATGCGCTGCATTATAGTTTTGAAATTGTCGGACAGGCAGCTTTGCTTCGGAATTTTGATCCTGGAAAACCGCATGTGGAAGAGTTTGGCAAAAAACTGTATCATTTGAATTATGATATAGGAAAGAAAGAATGTATGGCTAAAAGGCGGAAAGATATGTTTGCCATGGCAGCATATCGCAAAGCTGCAAAACACCAAGGGATTGGGATATCTGAATATCAAAAGCATAGCCATATCTATTGGGATACATTAGTGAGCCGTGCGTATAAAGGGATTATTTTTGACTATGATGGAACCCTTCATGACAAAGATCAAGCAAGCAATGTTGAAGAACGATTATTTGCAAAATTAAATATATTGTTAGACAGGCAGATCATCATTGGCATCGCTACGGGCCGCGGAAAATCGGCCAGAATAGAATTACAAAAAAAAATAGAGCGAAAATACTGGAAAAATGTATGGATTGCATATTACAATGGCGGCGTTATCGGAACTTTAGATGATGATACAAAACCAAATAAGCAAGCAGCAGAAATGCCAATGGCTTTTCATGACATAATCAGCAAATTATCGGATTGTGCATGTGCAATAGAAGAAAATCCTTACCAGCTTACACTGCTAAAAGATGAATTAAATATTTCATCTGCAGAATTTGCATTTTTAAAAGAACAGATTTTAGAAAGAACAGATATTAAAGTAATGGAAACAAATCATTCCATAGATATCATTCCGGCAAAGAGCAGCAAAAGAAATATATTTTTGGCATGCAAGTATGCAGAAGAAGAATTTCTGACAATAGGCGATTCAGGATATTTGGGTGGAAATGATTATGAACTCTTGCATGGGGACTCTAGCTTAAGTGTAGATTATGTTTCGGATGCATTTCATAGCTGCTGGAATTATGCGAAGCCTGGCATGAGAAATCTTGAAGCAACGGAGTATTATTTGAATATGATAGACATACGAAAAGAGGGGACTTTTTGCTTGAAAGGGTAATAGGTTATGAGATACGAATTAGCGGAGTCGATTTTAAAAAGCACAATGGGACATTGGGATACCCTTAAAATGTCTGAGGAAATTAAAGATATACAGATTATTTCTGAAATCAAGTATGATGATTACCAGCAATATACCCACGGAATGCGATATATTGAAAGCCTGGCGTTGTGGATGAGGCAATTTAACACGCCAGAAGACAAAGATTGCGCCTATGATCTTGTAAAGAATAAGCTGATTTATATTTCCGAGGAAGAAATGAGACAGATTATCATGTATTCTTATGAAATAGCTATGAAGAAATATCTTTTGAAGAAAACGCGCGATTTTTGCGAGAAGCATGCAATAGAAAATGTAGAGGAAAGAAAAAGATTATACAGATATTACAGGCGCAGCAGTCTGTTTCTTGGGTTAAGTGATGGTGCACATATTGATTTTTTTAGAAGGCATAATCCAGAATTAAGCAATGAGCAAGTTTTTGTTCATTACGATTTTTCAAAAAAGAAAGCAGACGATATGCGGGAAGAGCTTCAAAAAGAGAAGGTTACAGAATACATGAAAGAAAACTATAAAGAAGTGGCAGACAGTGATTTTGAGTCGTTCTTTTTAGTGGATGATTTCACAGGAAGCGGAAAAAGCTATATACGAAAAGATAAAAAAGGGTGGCATGGAAAAATCAAAACATTTTTTGAACGGTTAGAAAGCACAGGGTTTGATGCAAAGCATGCATCTGTTCATCTTGTCTTGTATGTTGCGACAACAAAGGCAGTATTAAATATTATAGAGCAAGCTAATTTATTTACGGCAGAAAAGGGTTATGGAAATATTACCGTTGACGCGATTCAAATTGTAAAACCTATTGATTGGGATTTAAATCTTGAACTGGCCAGCTTATTAAAACAAAACTATGAAACAAACATAGCGTTAGAAAGGACATCTTATGTGGATAAACATTATAGAGTGGGAGAAGGCACTGTTCCTTATTATGGTTTCGGAGATTGTTCATTGCCATTAATTTTATACCATAATACTCCCAATAATTCACTGCCTGTCTTATGGTATTCATGGGAAGATAAGGTCAATGCCCTGTTTTTAAGGATAACCAGGCATAAAGAAGCATTAGAACAATAGGAGACTTGGAATATGATATGGAAAAATCCTTTTCAAATGAAAAATAGTGAGGAACAAGTTAGAGAAAGGGAGTTTCTTGCACTTTTCGACTGTGCTGTTTTGCAAATGATCAATGAAAGTAATTTCTCTAAAGTCAGTTTTGTTTCGAGCACGCCAGGAGCAGGAAAGACCTCTTTATTTCGAGCATTTACACCTAAAATATTAAGCACGATCATGATTCCTGAACACAGAGAAGAATATAAAGATATTTATAAACAAATGGACAGATTGGGAGTAGTTTCCGAAGGAAGGGTAGTGTTGGCTTCTGCTGTCTTATCTTGTGCATTAAATTATAGCATAATAGATGAGATGTTTCAAAATGGCAGAAGAAAACAGATATTTTTTGCACTATTAAATTACCGGATTGCCATTGTACTATTGCGAAGCATAGGCCATTTATTAGATATTGATATTCATAGTTATGATAAAATAGAATTTATAGATATTCCCCATGCAATGATCAGTGAAGAAGAAGTTTTTAAGAATGGATATTCTCTATATGAATGGGCCTGTAGAGGAGAACGGGAGTTGTGCAAATATTTAGATAGTGATAGAAATGGGCAATTAGATGTTTCTTTTGTACATACTTCTCTTTTAACGATGAAATTATTCGAGGCAACTAATATTTTGTTTGAAGGGAAACAATGTTTTGATAAAACGCTTATCATATTCGATGATTTTCATAAATTGGCGGACAACCAAAAAAAATATCTGTCAGAAACAATCTATGCCTTAAAAACAAAAACAGGCGTTTGGTTTGGACAAAGACTAGAAGGGGTAAAAAACGGACAGATTATTTCAATGGATGGAAGTTTGAGCCGTGATTATAATCCGAATATCGTGATCGATAATTATTGGCCAGACGCATCAAAAATTTTTTATCATATGCTTGAAAACATTGCAGATAGAAGAGTAAAGGAGGCAGCCATCGGCAGCTGCCACAAATTTTCTGACTGCATTGTGGATTCTGTGGATGAGAAGAAATATGCAAAAGTGCTTCATAGATATATAAAGGCAATACGGGCCAGAATTGAATCATCTTCAGAGAGCATGTGCCTTTATCAAGATATATTAAAGCATATAGATGCTCAAAAAATGAGTCTATTTGATAAAGCTATTTGGTTTGAATGCATTCAAATTAAAGAAAACAGAAATAATGCTGGGCAGTTATCCTTGTTTTTGGGGAAACGTGAGAATTTGTCGGCATTTGAGGATTTTGTAAAGGACAATGAAAAAGGGGCACGCTATTATGTATGCTATAAGTGCGATATACCTTATTACGTTGGCATCGGGAATTTATGTATTTTATCGTCGTACAATGTCCAGCAGTTCTTAGTCTTTGCAGGAGACTATTTTGACTGCTATAGGATTAAGACATTAGACATGGGCACTTTTACTAAAAAATATTCGTTAACCGTTGAAGAACAAATGCAGGCATTGCAAAAGGCGGTACAGCGTAAATGGGATGACATGGATTTGCGTTATGCCAATATAGCTGTCATTAAGCAATTGTTAAACAATATAGCAAAATGGGGCTGTGAATCCAGAGATGCAGAAAGAAATTCCTATGCAGGCGGCGCCTATACCGGCATTGGCTTAAACTACGCTGATTTAAAGAAAAATCTTGACAATCCAAGGTATGGATTGTTGATGAAAACATTAGGGGAATGCCTTGCTTCTAAATATTTAGAAAGAAGAGAAATAAACAAAGGTGAAATGGTTGTTTTTTATTTAAATCGTTGGCTGTGCGTATATTATCAATTGCCATTAGCTTATGGCGGGTGGAAAAAATGCAGTTTAGATAAGGCACTGCAAATGTGTAAAATGAGCCAGGTAAGTGCTGATGAACCTGAACAAATAGAACTGGCATTGTAGCTTTTTATGAGCGAATGGGGGGCTGTGCATGAAACTATGGGATGATTGTCTGTTTTTGGACAATCAAGAAAAAATTCTTGCGTATTTTGCGAAAAAAAGAGATTCCTTATTGATTTTAGGGAAAGGATTTGATCCGCGTGCATGTACAATACTTGAAAATTTACGCTCTGTTATATCAGAATTTTCGGTATGGCTCATAGACTACAATGATAAAAATAAAAATGATGATGGCAACAATGAATCCAGAAGTGAATATAACTATAAACAAATTTCAGACATATGCGAGGGGATTATAAAGCAGGAGTTAAAGGTTCCTTTATATGGGGGCAATGAGAATGAAAGGACTTTAGTGATTTCTGAAAGTGTGAGAAATGTGTTTACTTTAGAAAAATTACAAAACTATAAGCACATTTTAATAGATATCAGTGCGATGCCAAGAGGGGTAGCATTTAGTATCATAAAAAGAGTCCTGGATATAAAAAGTGCGGAACAAAATACATACATATTGGTATGCGAAAATAGCGAATGTGATGATAAGATAAAGCCTGTAATCGGAGAAGAATCGGCCGAGTATCTTCCAGGATTCAATACGTTTTCTATGTCCATGGAATCGGATAGCGATGAGAGTGTCATATGGCTGCCTGTTTTGGGAATGCATGAGGAAGCTGCGTTTAGAATCATAGATAATTATCTAAAACCAGTTGAAATATGCCCTGTTGTTCCGTTCCCTTCCAAAGATGTACGCAGAGGGGAGAATATTTTAAGATGTTGCGGACAGCCTATTTTTAGGGAAAATAGCGTGGAAAAAAGGAATATTATATATGTGCCGGAAAATCATCCGATTTTAGTGTATCAGAAATTATATGATACGGTAAGATATTATGAAAAAGCACTGATAGTTTCCAAGAAACCTGGACAAACAATAAAATATGCATTTTCTTCTCAATCCAGCAAGCTGATTGATATAGGTGTATTGCTTGCGATCATCAATTTGAATAAAGAAGATATTAAAACGGGAATTGTTGTCGTTGAAAATCAAGGCTATATTTTAAAAGAAGATTATAATAAAGAAAATGAAAGCTTGTATTGCTTATGTTTGGATGACAACGAGTTTAATTGGTGAATGTCTTTGCGGAGGTTATGTTTAAAAGTAAACTTCCAAACTATTCATAGGTACAGTATCGCAAACGCAGCTTGCGATATGCAAGGGTTGTAATATGGAAAATAATTTGTCTGTTTTGGGAGCGGGATTTGCCTGCTTGGATATCATAAGGACACAGGATGCGGAGTTAGCAATGCTTGGCGGAACCGCAGCCAATGTTGTGACTATCTTGTCATTGCTTGGTTTAAAGACGGAATTTTTAACTGCAAAATACGATGGGCTGTCAGGAAAATTCATAGAAAATGCATTCAAAGGCAGAGGGGTAAAGTGTGTTTTTTTTATGGATACAAAAACCCAAGTTCCTAAAGTCATAGAGGGCATAACAGAAGGGAAACATTTTTTTGTTACAGTTTGTCCTAAGTGTGGGAAGGATTTAATCAAATGCAATTTGCCTTCCCTGCGCCAGATTAAGAAAAATGCCAATCAATATGAGAAAACTCCAAATGTTTTTTTCTTTGACCGAATGTCTGAAGGGATCAAAGAATGCATAAGCCAAAATCGACATGGATGGAATGTATATGAACCTAATTCATGTCGCATGTATCCAAGTTTGCTTCATGGAATTGGCACTGCTGATATTGTAAAGTATTCTGAAGATAGAATTTCTGCGAAGATTACAGACCGGATCATAAGGGATATTAACAATACGAACGCAGTGCTGTTGATAGTGACTATGGGAGAAATGGGACTGAAATATGCATATAGAAACGAAACGGGAGAGTTTAGCGCCTGGAATCATATACCGGCACTTCCAGTCGATAAAGTAGTTGATAGCTCAGGATCTGGCGATTGGCTTACTGCAGTTTTTTTGTATTTATTTTTGAAAAAATATCCGAATTGCACTACGAATTTAAGCGGAAAATACATTGCGCAATGTTTGGCGCAGGCACAGCGATATGCAGCTAGGAATTGTCTGTTTGCAGGGGCACAGGGAATGCTAAAAGACCAAAAGATGATAGATAAGATTAATGATGAATTGAAGGTGAAAATCAGCAAGATCAGTGCCCCAGCCATTGATTGGAATTATAGTTGCGGGTATTGTTATCGTGAGCTATTGGCGGTGCAGGAGTGAGAAGTTAAGGAAAGTAAAAGATTAGATGTTTTGTATGATGTGGCAAAGAATCTAATGGAAACTATGAAAATAAGTGCAGAACAGGCTATGACAGCCATCAAGGTGTCTGAAGATGACAGGGCAATTTTGCAGAAAAGATTGTAGAAGGGATTCAATGTATGTAGAAAGTTCTACAGATAAAAGAAACATATTGATACAATAGAGAAGGAGTTTGGCATGTTAACAATTATGATTATGCTATTGCCTGGAATAGCAGTGACTGCCTTGTATGAAAAAGTGATGCTTCACCGTAAAGAAAAATGGCATCAGTTTTTATTGCGGATGGTCATTGCCTGTGGCGTATCGAATCTTGTTGTAAGGGCATTGCTTTGGGTAATGGGAAAGGGGAGTTTCCGGCTTGCCCAGCGGGATACGGTATTTCAGATTAAGTATTGCCTGGTGGAAGTGGCTGCTTTATGCGCATTGCTTGCTGTCTGCAGGTTTGCCAATAAACAAACGAGAAAAGAAAGCATAGACGCTATGAAGCTGGCAGCTTGGCCGATAGTCTTTCTTGTCAGTACGTATGCGATTTTTATGCCGTCTTCCTTATTTTTAGGGAATGTTAATGAATTTCCAATCAGTTATATTGATATATTGCCGATTATTGGAACTATGGCAGTTTTGATGGTTATGATGCTCCTGCTAATTACCGTACTGTTTGGGCATGAACCGTGGATTCATTACGTGATGGCATTTTTGTTTGGCATTGCCTTTGCCTTGTATGTGCAGGGAAACTTTCTAAATCCCAGCCTGTCCCCATTAGACGGGACAGACATCGTATGGGAAGATTATGCGCTGGAAGGAACGATCAGCATAATCTTTTGGATAGCATGCATAGCCGGATGCCAGACGGCAGTTTATTTTTTTAGAAAAAAAGCAGAGATGATCTTCCGGTATGCATCAATTTTTCTTGCTGCTGTGCAGATGCTTACCTTGCCAGTATTGCTGGCAACGGCAGATGATAACGGCGCATCCTGGATGAAAGCAGGACAGTTTTCGCTAATTTTAACGCTGGAGGATGAATATACGATTGGCACGGATCGTAATATCATTATTTTCGTGCTGGATGCTATGGAATCAGAAGATTTTCAGAATATCATTGCAGGTGATGAGCAGTTTTATGACGAATTAAAAAATTTCACTTATTTTGACAATGCAATCTCGGGAGGTGCGAATACGTCTGTGGCCATGCCGCTGCTGCTCACAGGGGTGGAGTATGACCCAACATGGCTTAGTTATGAACAATATCTGCAGGAGGCATGGGATGATACGACATTATACGCGGATTTGCAGAAAAATAATTATGATGTGAGAATCTTTACGGACAACCAGTATATAGGAGCGGTGCAAGACGGCATGATAGATAATGCAAAATTGGCCAAAGGCGATTATTATATCTATGCGCCTTATAAATTTGCAAAGCTGCTGTATCAATTTGTTTCTTTTTATACGGCTCCGCAGCCGTTAAAGAAGTTTTTCTGGTTTTACAGTGAAGATATGCTTGAGTTGATCGCTATTGGTGAGAGGGAATATTCTTTTGATGATATTCAGTTCCATCAAAATTTTTTAAAGGAAGGCAGCCTGGAATTAAAATATCAAAATGCAATGCGCCTGTATCATCTGGCAGGGGCACATGAGCCATATACGATAAATGAAAATATAGAATCTGTATCAATAGGCAAGACAACGCTGAAACAGCAGATGCATGGCGTTATGAAGATTGCATTTGCCTATATAGAAAAGATGAAGGAGAGCGGCACGTATGAGGAAAGCATGATCATCCTTATGGCAGATCATGGAAAGCAAGGAAAAGAGAATAGCATTGGACAAAATCCAACATTTTTGATTAAGATGCCTTACGCTGATCATGATTTTGAAACAAATCATGTGCCAATCCATTTTAGAAA
>QLIP01001672.1_pt1 | contig 10298 bp, 9 predicted proteins | sample 1769771 | NCBI WGS metagenome assembly QLIP01 (sample SAMN09428762, study PRJNA476227) | Gut metagenome, whole genome shotgun sequencing project. | isolation source: cecum | host: Rhizomys sinensis | place: China: Jinsha town of Minqing, Fujian Province | collected 2013-09-23
TATTATTCGGCGACATCGGAACTCGGAGCCTTAGCGTCGGGGCGCGAAACCTCAGCATCCGCTCTCTCCGCGCGTTCGCGGCGGCGCGAGCGAATCTTCAGCACAGTAGCCACCAAGCCCCACAACGCCGCGTACACCAACACAAACGTTACGCCCACAATCAGCAGGTTGGCATCCGGCGTATAGACCTTGTAGCGTATCAGCACCGTGACCGCCATAGCCACCGCGCCTATCGCCAAACGGCCTTCCAACGACAAACGTCCCGCCGATTTTTTGTCGCGCGGGCGACTTATTTGTGCCACTTCTCTTTCAGTTTTTCGATTTGATGTTTAAGCGCATCCACGCATTGATCCACGGCTTCTTCAAACGTGTTGCATTGCTTGGTGGCAAAGAGTTCTTCGCCGCCGAGCAGCACCTTCACCTCACCAATTTTATTCATCTCGGCGTGGTCTTTATCCACCTTCAACGTCACTTCCGCTTTCATGGCCTGAGGAAACAGGGTCGAAACCTTGTGCATCTTTTTCTCGATAAATTCCACCAATTTTTCGTCGGCCTTAAACTTGACCGCATTCACCATAACTTCCATAATCTATCCTTTCTTTTTATTGGTTTATTTCTATTCTTTTTTCAGGCGGCTGCACCATCAGGGCTACAACCTGCGCTTGCCCGCGTCGCGCAACCGCAAATCACACCGTCGCCTCATCGCACCGCCCTACGCTTTGGGGTGCGCCATGGCATACGCCTTTTTCAGTTTCTCTATCGTGTTGTGGGTATAAACCTGCGTAGAGGCCAAACTGCTATGTCCCAACAGCGTTTTAACGGCATCCAAATCTGCTCCCTCGTTCAACAAATGTGTGGCAAAGGTATGGCGCAATACGTGCGGACTGCATTTGTCGATGGTGGTGTATTTTCTTAAACACGTATGCACCAACCGATACACCGCCGAGCGCGACATTGCCCGGCCTTGCAGATTTACGAAAAAACAATCCGAAGCCGCCACGCCCACTTCATCGCCCCTCATTCGTCTGTATCGGTTTATCTCCTCGCACAGCACCGCATGCAGCGGAATCTGGCGTTCTTTATTGCGTTTCCCCAGTACCGTCAGCACTGCCCCTCGCGTATCCACCTTGCGATCTTTAAGCGAAAGCAATTCGGCCAAACGTATGCCCGTGGCGTAAAATAAGGTCAAGACCAAATAGTCGCGATAGGTTTCAAACGGGCTTTTCTGCTTGGTTTTTCGGCCGGTTTTAGGGGTAACCGCCGCGTCTTCTTTTCCTCTCACCTCGGCCGCTTCTGCCCTATCCAACTGCCGCATGCCGGTTTCTTCCACAAAATACACCAAGCGTTTGCCGGCCTTGGGCAAAGGCAGTTTCGTGGTCGGGTTCTCCTTTAACCGACCCGACTTTATTTCGTAGCGAAAAAACGAACGCAGAGCCGACACCTTACGCCGAACGCTATACGGCTTCATCTTTCTTTCGCCCGCCAAGTGCGCCACATACGAACGCAAAATTTTTCTATCGACCGCTTCCCATTCGCTTTCTTCAAACACCTCCACCGCATAGCCGACAAAGTACGTCAAATCGCGCCGATAAGCCTCTGTGGTCAACAAAGAATAACGCTTCTCCGCTTGCAGATATTCCAAAAAAGCATCCACCCTTTTGGTCATGTTATTTTGCGGTTTCTCGGCTTTCATCTCTCATTGATACGGCTCGGTATATTTTATAACGTTCTCGCTGCCCGTTCTTCTTACAAAGATAGCAAAAAAATCACTAAATCGTCTATCGTACTATATTATTTCTTCACTTCCATCACCACGCCAAAATACAAACCTTTTATAGGGGGCAGTACGGCCGAAAGGATAAGGCCGATAAGGGTAAAGGGGAAAATGAAAACGGCGTTGATGAGCAGATTAAGATAACGTTTTTGGGTGTAGAGACCGTTGTGCAAATACATCATCCACATTTGGGTGATGACCTCGTAAAACTTTCCGATTTTTTTTGTTTTGACAACTTGCAGGCCGTGTTTTTCGACAGAGACCGCAAGACCGCCTGCGGTAAATCGTCTGAAATCGTAAGGCAGTTCGTGCTCCGGCCAAACAAACGGCACGGTGATTAACATTTTGCCGTTTGGTTTAAGCACCCGAATCAGTTCCGTAAGCGCGGCATCAAGGTCGGGCACGTGTTCCAATACTTCGCTGCACAAAACGGCATCGAAGCTTTCGTTTTCAAAAGGCAACGTCTTACCATCGTAATAAAAATCGACTTCCTCGTTGGTGTGGTCGTGTCCTTCGTTTTCCATATCCACACCGATATATTCGGTAACATGGGTGCAGAGACGTTTGTAGGGTTTTGAGCCGCAACCGAAGTCCAAGAGCCGCCCCGACAAGTCAGGCGCCATTTCTTTCATGGCTTTATACAACCGCTTACGGGTAAAATAAAACGGATTGATAAGCACGCTGAGCAGATTGGGCGCGAACCGCTGACATATATATAAATCCTTTAACAGCCCCATAATTCTTACTATTTTGATTTAACAAAGATACGACTTTTAACAAAATTTTGCTATCTTTGTAAACATCTTAACAGATAATACACTTCAACCATGAAGAGGCTAACTCATATATGCCTGTGTTTTGTTTTGCTCCTAAGCGGCTGTGCGCCCGTTCTGATTATAGATAGGCGTGCTTCTATAGAAAAATACCGCTACGCTTATATTCCTCAGACCGGCACCACCGTTTCATCTTCGGCAAGTTATGCTGTCTTATTTGGCTGGAATGTAACATCAAGCGTTAACCCAAAAGATATCATATCTGGTGTTCTAATCAACAAAGGTATCATTGTCATTCCTGAGTTAAATCCGGATTTGAAAGAGCACACCTTAATTGTCAATTATGCAGAAAGTCAAGACTACGGAGGGTCTATTACCATACAACTTATTTCTGCTGCAAACTACGAAATCCTATATTCCGCCACTTCTCAAAAGATGTGGTATGATGATAGTCAGACCGATATGATTCGCAATGCCATTCTACGGGCAATGAATGGTCTATTTCCTAATAATAACAATAACTCCGCGCAACCTAAAAGCTATGATTTCTACTAAACCATTGTAAAATCATCGCACTATGATTTATATTATCCTCTTTTGTATAATAGTTCCTATTTCCATATTACTTCTGAATGTATGGACACGTATACAGCAACGTTCCTTAAAAAAGAAGATAGATTCTACTTATTCCCATATAGAGCACAAATTTGAACCACAAACCAACCATAGTTCCACTACATCAGAAAACGCTCAAATAGCCGAAATCCTACAAGCACGCGACAACTTTTCTTATATAGACATTCGAGCCGATTTAGAGAAGAACTACAACAATCAGTTTATCTTGTTGGCACAAAGGGATAATTTTATCCACCGTTACTCTGATACTTTTCAAGAAGCCCGTTCGCTCAACAAAAGACTCAATGCTCTACACATTAGGCCATCCGAAACAATCCTAAGATTTATCCGCGAGTTTGATTCTATTCGTCGCATCATACAAAAACACAACGAAAAAGTTGCCAATCTTTTGTTGCTACAACATAAAGATTTTTTCGATCATTGTTTAAGTTATCCATTAGACCAACAACAAAGGCGTTCTATTATCTCCGAAGAAGATAATTGCTTAGTCGTCAGTAGCGCAGGCAGCGGGAAGACATCGTCCATCGTTGGAAAAGTAAAATATCTGACAGAGATAAAGGGTGTTGACCCTAAAAAGATTCTTCTTATCAGTTATACCAACAAAGCCGCAGCCGAATTAACCGATAGGATGAACACCAATGGACTGCAAGGATATACTTTTCACAAATTAGCCATTGACCTAATTGGTAAGACAACAGGTATTAAACCTTCTATTTATGACAAAACCAACACTCTATTCATAAACATCTATCACGACTTACTAAAAGAACCTGCTTTCAAGAAAGACGTCGTTAATCTTTTCATGAATTATCCAACAACTGAAACCTATTGGGAACAACAGAAAAGAGAACGCAGAGAACAACTATCTGCACTAAAACGTAACGACCTAACCGCACTATTTCCAGATATGGATGGGAAAACGGTTCAAGTAAGAAGTGAACAAGAACGCACAATTTGTTTTATTTTAACCTCTCTCGGTGTACAATTCAGATATGAAGAACAATATGAACACCCTGTTGCAGATGGACTACACGCTCAATATAAACCGGACTTTTCTATTTATTACGAACAAAACGGCAAGAAGAAACGCCTCTATTTAGAACATTTTGGTGTAGATGAACACGGCCTCGTACCTTCATGGTTTGCGAAAGAAAAACAGATGACTTATGACGAAGCCAACCGTTTATACAATGATGGTATTGCTTGGAAAAAAAGCGTTCATCAAAATTTTGGCACGGATTTAATAACTACTTTTAGCAACGATTTCAAGAATGGAAACATCAAAAACCACCTAAAAGAGTTATTAACTAACGCCGGGGTGCCGGTCTATGAAAAAAACGACACTGAATTATATAACGCACTACTACCAAACGATAGTCAACAAGAAAAAGCCTTTATTCGACTGGTCGCTTCTTTCGTTACGCTACTAAAATCTTGCTGTAAATCCATACAAAATGTATTAAAACAAGCTTATTACAAAAACGATGAACGGAGTATATTCTTGATTGAACATATTTTTCTGCCTATCTATGAACGATATGTTAACACACTAAACGAATGTAATCAAATTGACTTTACGGATGCTATTTTACAAGCCACTAAGATTTGTAATGAGGCAAATCCCATACAATACGACTACATTATAGTGGATGAATTTCAAGACATTTCTCTTGACCGATATGAGTTTTTGAAAGCCCTACGAAAAGGAAAACAACCGGCAAAACTTTATTGCGTTGGTGATGATTGGCAATCCATTTATCGCTTTTCCGGGAGCGACATCACTTTACTTGAAAGATTTTCAGACTATTTCGGACGAACAGAAACTCATAAAATTGAAACGACTTATCGTTTTGGCAATCCTTTAGTAGACCTTTCTTCCAAATTTATACAACGCAACAACGAACAAATAAAGAAAGACATTCAGCCTTTCAACTTCAACACAAAAACGAATTTAGTTTTTCATCCATACGAAAGGAAAGACTATTGCATAACCATAGAAAAAATCATCGCCGATATACCCTCTGACAAATCTATATTTTTATTAGGCCGATACACCTTCGATAATTATTATCTTTCCTTTAAGCACAACCTTATAAAAAAAGGAGACAAGACTTTTTATATCATTAACGGACGAGAGATAGAGTTTTTAACCATACACAAATCAAAAGGCCTTGAAGCCGATTATGTTATTTTGCTTCAATGCAATTATGATATATGCGGATTCCCTACACTTATCAGCGACGACCCCGTCCTTCATTACGTATTAAACCAAAATAGTCCTTTTCCATTCGATGAAGAACGACGAGTGTTTTATGTTGCTATCACACGAGCTAAAATAGAAACCATTGTACTCTACGACAACCGTTTTCCATCAGCGTTTGTTAAAGAGTTTTTGAATCCGGAACAAGACCTCTCCGAACAACAATCCATACATCCAAACGCAAACAAGCGTTGGACACGCAGTGCCGACCGTTTTTTGCTCGACCTTCACCGCGAGGGTAAGAGTATCAAGGAAATTGCCAGAAAAATGGGACGAAGTCAAACGTCTATCATCATGCGTTTGGGTAAATTAGATACATAAAATTACAAATATACAGTAATACACAATAACACTAAATTCAGACACCATGAACCTATCTTTATTGACCGAACAAGTGTGTGCGCTTTGCCGCGAGGTGGGCGCGTTTATGGAAGAACAGAATCGGTTGTTCGATACCAAGAAGGTGGAATTTAAGGGGCCGCACGACTATGTGAGTTATGTGGATAAAACCTCCGAACAACGTTTGGTGGAAGGGCTTTCCAAGTTACTGCCCGAAGCGGGATTTTTGGCCGAAGAAGGCACCCGAAAAGAAAGCGACCGATACACATGGATTATCGACCCTTTGGACGGCACCACCAACTTTATTCACCGGGTGCCGATTTATGTCATCAGCATTGCGCTCTTAGATAAAAAAACTCCTGCCCCGCAATGCCCATCACCGGCTTTGGCAGAGGGCGGTGTGGTGCTCGGCGTGGTGTATCATATCTCGATGCGCGAAATGTTTTATGCCCATAGCGGACAAGAAACCCTCTGCAACGGCGTTCCGGTTAAGGTGAGCCCCATGACTTCGCTCGACAATGCGCTTATCGCCACCGGCTTTCCTTACTACGATTACAGCCGTTTGCCGGCCTATATGAACCTCCTATCCTATACCATGCAACACACCGCCGGTATTCGCCGGTTGGGCTCGGCGGCCTTAGATTTGGCCTACGTGGCCTGCGGTCGTTGCGAACTGTTTTACGAATACGGCTTGCGCCCTTGGGATGTGGCAGCCGGCTTATTCTTGGTGCAACAGGCGGGTGGAGAGGTAAGCGATTTTTCGGGTAAAAACGGCTATCTGTTCGAGAAAGAAATATTGGCTTCCAACACGCACTTGCACGATACGTTTTTGAATCTGTTGAAACAACACGGCTTGGCGTAAAATTTCGCCCATCGCGCGGACGGCAAATGGCGCAGACGGCTTGGCGACTTGACGGCTTGACGGCGTAAGCGGCCTTACTTCTTTCCCACCGCCGCCTGATAGATATCGCAAAACTGCCGCCCAATGACTTCGGCCGAAAACAACGACTTGGCTTTTTGTTGCATGGCCGCGGCGTTAAATGTGTGGGCGTGAGAGAGCATCCAATCCGCGGCCATAGCCAAGGCTTCTTCGTCTTCTATCCCCACGCGGCGGCCGCACGCTTCGTCCATCACTTCGGCAATGGCCGCAATGTCGCTACACAACACCGGACAACCGGCCGAGAGACTCTCGGCCACCACCACCGACGCGGTTTCGTAGCGCGAAAAGAAGATGGAAAAATCGGCCGCCGCGTAGTGTGCCTGCACTTGCTGCGGGGTAACTTCGCCCGTAAACATCACGCAGTCTTGTAAGCCTATTTGACAGGCATAATCGCGGGTCTTTTCCCAATCGGGACCACTGCCCACCATATAACAAACAAAGTCCTGCCGACGGCTTTTCAATTTTTTCAACGCCCGCAAAAGGCCGAAATTATTCTTCGCTTTTTCGTCAAAACAACAGACGTGCACCATGCGTTTATGCGCCGTGTCTTCTCTCGCCACACCTACCCTATGCTCTCTCGCTTCAAAAAAGAAATCATCCACCACATTGCGCACCACCCGATAATTCGGATGCCTAAGGCCGCACGATTGCATGGCGTACCCCAGCGCGGCAGACACCGGCATCACCGCCTTGGCTCGTTTTACCACAAAGGCCGTTATCTTTTTGCGCCAAAATCCGGTAAACGTGCCCACCATATAGCGGCTCCAATGCTCCGTTATTACATAAGGTATGCCGTAAAAACGTTTCATTATATAGGCCGCCACGACGTTACGGGTCAGCACCGACACATGCACCACATCGGGGCGACCGTAACGACAAAACACCTGACGTATGCCGTATAGGTAGGCGCGGATATAAGCAAGGCCGCGCCCTATCTTGCTACGCGAGCGCGGATAATAAACATAGATTTCGTTAAGAGGACCGTCGGAGAGAATTTCCAACGATGTTTTTTTAAGTGCAGAATCGGCATGCAGATACAATACATCCACCTTCGCATAACGCGCCACCGCTTGTGCGTGCTTACGTACAAACATGCCGCTCATCGCATCCGAGTGATTGGGATACCAAGGCGTAAGAAATAAAATCCGCATCACCGCAGCAAACTTATTTTACCACGCGCCCATTCAAAATCAAAGTCTCCACCTTGTTGTTGCCAAACGAATAGGGCATATATTCGTAGCTCGGAATGGGTTTGGTGATAAACACATTGGCCGTTCTTCCCTTGGAAATGCCGCCCAACTCCTTGCTCAATCCTATGGCGTAGGCGGTGTTGATGGTGGTAGAGTGCACCACTTCTTCGGGATACATCTTATAGCGAATACAGCCCAAAGACTGAATAAACTGCATATTGCCCGAAGGTGCACTGCCGGGGTTAAAGTCGGAGGATAGCGCAACGGGCAGGCCCGCGGCCATCATGGTTCTTACCGGCGAAAGGGCCATTTCAAGGAAGAATGCCGCACCCGGCAGTACCGTCGGCATAGTGCCATAACCATCGGCCCAAGATTTTTTCAAAACTTCGATTTCTGCCTCGCCTACATATTCCAAGTGATCGACCGAGAGAGCGTGGTGCTTGACCCCAACCTGTATGCCGCCCGAACAGGCCAATTCGTTGGCGTGAATCTTGGGTTGAAGGCCGTATTTGGCGGCGGCTTCCAACATACGATCCGTTTCTTCGACGGTAAAAAATCCCTTGTCGCAGAACACATCCATAAAGTCGGCCAACTTTTCTTTCCCTACGGCCGGTATCATCTCTTTGATGATTAAATCCACATACTCGCCCTGACGACCAATGTATTCGCGCGGCACGGCGTGCGCCGGCAAAAAGTTGGCCTTTACCTGCGCCCTTCCCAAAGCTTTGAGACGGGCAATGACGCGCAGCATTTTTAGTTCGCTTTCCAAGTTCAGACCATAGCCGCTTTTTATTTCCATAGCCCCCGTGCCGTAGGCCATCATCTCCTTAAACCTCAGCAAGGCCGCTTCGTATAACTCATCTTCGGAGGCCGCCCGCAAACGGTCGCACGAGTTAAGAATACCGCCACCCCGTTTGGCAATTTCTTCGTAAGAGAGGCCGCGAATTTTATCGTTGTATTCGATTTCTCTACTGCCCGCATAGACAATATGGGTGTGCGAATCGCAAAACGCCGGAAAAACAAAGCGGTCGCGGGCTTCGATTTCTTGCACGTCCTGCGAGCCCCACTTGGCTTTCTCGGCAAAAAAGTCGGACATAGGCCCGAAACCTTTTATTTTATCGTCCTCTATGAGCAGATAGGCGTTTTTTAGCACATTTAGCTTTTGCATGTCCGCGCCTGCCACGTAGCGCACGTCTTCGGGCAGAATCTGCACCAAGCCTTTGATATGGGTGATGGCCAATTTTTGCATAATCCGTTTTGTTTAATGAAGACAAAGATACAAAAAAAGCGTATTTTTGCAGGAGTTTATAAAAAAGCCCATGAACCCTACGCCCTCGGTGGCCGTTGTGATTTTGAATTGGAACGGTCGAGATTTTTTGCAGCGATTTCTGCCCGCGCTCTTGCAGCCCACCCCGGCCGAAACCGCCGAGATTGTGGTGGCCGACAACGGTTCCACCGACGACTCCGTGGCGTTTTTGCGGCAGCACTATCCGCAAATTCGGCTTGTTCTTAACGAGGCCAATTATGGTTTTGCAGAAGGGTACAACCGCGCCCTTAGGCAAGTCAAGGCCGACTACTACGTTTTGCTCAATTCGGATGTGGAAGTTACGCCCCGGTGGATTGAGCCCGTGATAGAGGCTCTGCAGGCCGACCCTTCGGCGGGGGCCGCCCAACCCAAACTGCTTTCTTTCGAGCGCAAGACCCACTTTGAATATGCCGGGGCGGCGGGGGGCTTTATCGACCACTTGGGCTATCCGTTTTGTCGCGGCAGAATGTTTAACGAGGTGGAAGAAGACCACGGCCAATACGACAACCCCTGCGAGATTTTTTGGGCTTCGGGCGCGGCCTTGTTTGTACGCGCCGAACTCTACCACAAATTCGGGGGCTTGGATAAGGACTTTTTTGCCCACATGGAAGAAATCGATTTTTGCTGGCGGCTCAAAAACTTTGGCTACAAGATTCTCTACTGCCCCTCTTCCACGGTCTATCACGTGGGGGGCGGCACCCTGCCCAAGAGTTCGCCCAAAAAGACCTTCCTTAATTTTAGAAACAACCTCTGTCTGCTCTATAAAAACCTGCCGCGAGGCCGCTTTGCGTGGGTATTTTGCCTAAGGATGATGCTTGATTTTGTGGCCGCACTCTCGTTTTTATCGTCGGGCGGATGGGCCGAATTTGCGGCGGTATTTAAGGCCTATAAAGCCTTTTTTGAACTGCGCGGCCGAAACAAACGGCTCTACAGGCTTTGGCCGCGACACCGTCGTGTGGGGCTGATCTATACCGGCTCCGTTGTGTGGGACTATTACGTGCGCCGCGTTCGGCGGTTTGATCTTCTAAGCGAAAAGCGATTTTACAAAGAGGCCGTCAAGGCTTCCACGCCCAAGCGGTA
>QLIP01027801.1_pt1 | contig 10286 bp, 7 predicted proteins | sample 1769771 | NCBI WGS metagenome assembly QLIP01 (sample SAMN09428762, study PRJNA476227) | Gut metagenome, whole genome shotgun sequencing project. | isolation source: cecum | host: Rhizomys sinensis | place: China: Jinsha town of Minqing, Fujian Province | collected 2013-09-23
TTAATCAAAACCTAAAAAATACACAAAGACAATAAAATGAGAAAATGGCGCATCGAAGATTCAGCCGAGGCATATAACGTGCCGGGCTGGGGTTTGAAATATTTCTCTATCAACCAGGAGGGGCACGTCACCGTAACTCCGCGCGAGGGTGGACCCTCAATAGACCTCAAAGAGGTGATGGATACTCTGCAGCTCCGCGACGTGGATGCCCCGCTGTTGCTGCGATTCCCCGACATTCTTGACGACAGAATCCGCAAGATTTCAGAATGCTTCAAGAAAGCCGCCGAAGAGTACGACTACAAGGCTAAGAATTATATCGTTTACCCCATCAAGGTGAACCAGATGCGTCCTGTGGTGGAAGAAATCGTAAGCCATGGCAACAAATATGACATGGGTCTCGAAGCCGGTTCCAAGCCCGAACTCCATGCCGTGCTTGCCATGAATACTCACCAGAACTCTATTATTGTCTGCAACGGATATAAGGATGAAAACTACGTGGAACTGGCACTGCTGGCTCAGAAAATGGGACGTCGCATATTCCTTGTGGTCGAGAAGCTCAACGAACTTAAGCTTATTGCCAGCGTATCCAAACGTCTGGGGATAGCCCCCACCATCGGCATCCGTATCAAACTCACCTCATCGGGCTCCGGCAAGTGGGAGGAATCGGGTGGCGACGTTAGCAAGTTCGGTCTCAACTCTTCCGAACTGCTGGATGCTCTCTCGTTCCTCGAGAAGAACAAGATGATGGATTCGCTCAAGCTTATCCACTTCCATATCGGTAGCCAGATTACCAAAATCCGACGCATCAAGAACGCCCTGCGCGAGGCTATGCAGTTCTATGTGCAGCTCTCCAAAATGGGATTCAACATTGACTTTGTGGATATCGGCGGCGGTCTCGGCGTAGACTACGACGGCACTCGCTCATCGAGTGGCGAGCACTCCATGAACTACTCCATCCAAGAGTATGTCAACGACTCGGTGTCCGCCCTTGTGGATGCCTGCGTTAAAAACGACCTCCCCCAGCCCAACATCATCACAGAGAGCGGTCGCTCGCTCACTGCCCATCACTCGGTGCTCATAATACAGGTGCTTGAAACTGCCCAGCTCCCGCAGTGGAACGACAACGAGGAGCTTGACGACGATGCTCATGAACTTGCACGCGACCTCTATGACATCTGGGACAAGATTGACCCTCAGCGTGTGTTTGAGGACTGGCACGATGCACTCCAAATCCGCGAGGAAGCTCTTGAGCTCTTCTCGCTCGGACTCCTCTCGCTGCGCAGCCGTGCACAGATTGAGAAGCTGTTCTGGTCCGTGGCTCGCGACGTGCGCGACATTACACGCTCCATGAAGCACCCACCGGAAGAACTCCGCAAGGTGACCCGCATGCTCCCCGAAAAATATTTCTGCAACTTCTCGCTGTTCCAGTCGCTCCCCGACTCGTGGGCCATCGACCAGATTTTCCCCATCATGCCGATTTCGCGTCTTGACGAGAAACCCACACACGACTGCACCATTCAAGATGTAACCTGCGATTCGGACGGTAAAATAAATCACTTTGTCTCACCGCAAGGAACCTCATACTCACTCCCCGTCCACGACCTCAAGAGCTCTGAACCCTACTATTTAGGTGTGTTCCTCGTCGGGGCCTATCAGGAAATCCTGGGCGACCTTCACAACCTCTTTGGCGACACCAATGCCGTACACGTATCGCTCACCAAGGACGGTTACGAAATTGCTCAGATCATCGACGGTGAAGCGGTGGCCGACGTTCTGGACTATGTGGAATACAACCCCAAGAAGATGGTTCGTCATCTAGAAGCATGGGTTACCGCATCTATGAAAAAGGGTGTGATTACACCCGAAGAGGGGCGCCAGTTCCTTAACAACTACCGCTCGGGTCTCTACGGTATCACTTATCTTGAAAGAGACTGATGCGCTGGTTCCTTGAACTTTCGTACGACGGTGCCGGATTTCACGGCTGGCAGTCGCAACCCAACGCCATAAGCGTACAGGAAACAATAGAGTTGGGGCTCGCAACAATATTGCGAACCCCGACCCCTATCACCGGTGCCGGACGCACCGACACTGGGGTGAATGCCCGTCGCATGTATGCGCATTTCGACACCGAAGTTCCGATACCCGACAAGAAGAAATTTCTGCTTTCGCTAAATCGCCTGTGCGGACGCGGCGTTGCATTCCGCAACCTGTTTCAGGTCACCGACGATGCCCACGCACGCTTCGATGCAACGGAACGCAGCTATAAATACTTCGTCACTTTCGAAAAATCACCATTTCTGGACCGCACTTCATGGCAATCGCCAGCCCCGTTGGACCTGGACCTCATGAACCTGGCAGCCCGCGAACTTATCGGTGTCAAAGACTTTACATCGTTTGCCAAACTGCATACCGATGTCAAAACCAACATCTGCGACCTACGCGAAGCGCACTGGACTGAATGGGAAAACCCGTACGGTGTCCCTGGAGCTGTGTTCACCATCACTGCCGACCGCTTTCTCCGCAACATGGTGCGGGCCGTTGTCGGCACACTGGTTGAAGTGGGGCGCGGCAAACTGACAGTGGACGGATTCAGACGCGTCATGGAGGCCAAGGACCGCTGCTCGGCAGGAACCTCCATGCCCCCGCAGGCGTTGTTCCTGTGGCGTGTGGACTACGACTGGCCGCACATCAAAATTTAAAAAAATAACTCAAGACATGGAAACTGCCGGAGATAAAATAGCCCGCCTCAGAGACGAAATAAACCGTCACAACCATAATTACTATGTGCTCAACAACCCCACGATTTCGGACAGGGAGTTTGACTTCATGCTCAAGGAACTCGAAGCGCTTGAAACCGAACACCCCGAGTTCGCCGACCCCGATTCGCCCACTCAGCGAGTAGGCTCCGACCTCACAAAGGGGTTTGAACATGTGGTGCATGCACGACCCATGATGTCGCTCTCCAATACATATTCGGTGGGAGAAGTCGACGACTGGTTTGCCCGAGTCAAGAAGGGTCTCGACGGTGAAAACTTCTCGGTGGTGGGGGAAATGAAATTTGACGGAACGTCAATTTCAATCACCTACCGCAACGGGCGTCTTGTGCGCGCCGTGACACGTGGCGACGGCACTCAGGGTGACGATGTTACTGCCAACGTGCGCACCATCCGCAGCATCCCACTCCAGCTGCTTCCCGGCAACTGGCCTGAAGAGTTTGAAATTAGAGGTGAAATTCTTATGCCATGGGAGGTGTTCGAAAAGCTGAACGCCGAGCGATCATACAACGAAGAGCCTCTCTTTGCCAATCCTCGCAACGCTGCCTCAGGCACCCTCAAGATGCAGGATCCACGAATTGTCGCAAGCCGTCATCTCGACGCCCGTTTCTATTACCTGCTCAGCGACAACCTCCCCTCCGACTCGCATTATGAGAATATGGAGGCGGCAAAAAGCTGGGGGTTCAAGGTGTCAAAGGCCATGCAGCGGCTCCACACTCTCGAAGAACTCGACGAGTATGTGGCATACTGGGACGAACACCGCAAGGAACTCCCCGTTGCCACCGACGGTCTGGTGTTTAAGGTCGACTCACTGCGTCAGCAACTCAACCTGGGTTATACCGCCAAGTCTCCACGATGGGCTGTGGCATTTAAATTTAACCCCGAGCGCGGTCTCACACCACTGCGGTTCGTATCGTTCGAAACCGGCAGAATGGGTATCGTTACACCCGTGGCCAACCTCGAACCGGTTCAACTGTCGGGCACGGTGGTGAAGCGTGCTTCTCTCCACAACGACGACATCCTGCAGGAACTCGACATCCACGAGGGTGACTGGCTATATGTGGAAAAAGCAGGCGAAATCATTCCTCAAATTACAGGGGTTGACAAAAGTCAACGTCCTGCCGGCGCGCAACCTGTCAAGTTTGTCACCAGCTGCCCCGAGTGCGGCACTCCGTTGACACGCATTTTTGGCGAGGCTGCCTGGTGCTGCCCCAACAAATATGGTTGCCGACCGCAAATCACAGGGCGCATCGAGCACTTCTGCGCCCGACGCATGATGAACATTGACGGTATCGGCGAAGAAACCGCCGAACTCCTGTATGCCGCCGGACTTGTAAGCCAAATCGGCGACCTTTACGACCTGACATACGACCAGCTGAGTAAACTCGAGCGACTTGGCGACAAGTCGACACTGCGTATACTCAAGGGTATCGAGGACTCCAAGAAAGTACCGTTCGAACGCGTGCTTTATGCACTTTCCATCCCCAACGTCGGTGAGACCACAGCCAAGCGTCTGGCGTTGGCAGTGGTCAGCATGGACCGCATGATGGAGATGACCGAAGAGGAGCTCAGCCAGATTCCAGACATCGGTCCGGTAATTGCCAAAAACATCTATGACTTCCTGCGCGAACCGGTAAACGCTGACAACATTGCCCGTCTGCGCCAGGCCGGTGTGCAACTTGCCGTGGACGAGGCTAAACTCGCCCCCGCAGGTGACGCTTTGGCAGGAAAGACAATTGTTATTTCGGGCACTTTCGAGCATCACAGTCGTGACGAATACAAGGATATTATTGTACGCGAAGGGGGGAAGAATGCAGGCAGCATATCTAAGAAAACCAGCTTTGTGCTGGCCGGTGACAACATGGGCCCCTCCAAACTGGAAAAATGCAACCAGCTCGGCATACCACTTGTGAACGAAGACGAATTTCTTAAACTTATTCAAAAATAAACAATAACGATGTTAGTTTCTCCATCGCTCCTGTCGGCAGATTTTGCCAACTTGAGTACAGATTTAAATATGATTAATGAGAGCGAGGCCGACTTCCTTCACCTTGACGTTATGGACGGTGTGTTCGTGCCCAACATCTCATTCGGCTTCCCGGTGATGGAAGCAGTGGCAAAGCATTGCCGCAAGCCACTCGACGTGCACCTTATGATTGTGAAGCCTGAGAACTGGGTGTCGCAGATTCGTGATCTTGGAGCCGAATACATGAACTTCCATCAGGAAGCGAGTGTGCATCAATACTCGCTGGTGCAGCAGATACATCAGGCCGGGATGAAGGCGGGTATCACTCTCTGCCCGGCAACACCGGTCAGCACTCTCGAGGATATTATCGGCGAACTGGACATGGTGCTTCTCATGTCGGTAGAACCGGGATTTGGAGGTCAGAAATTCATCCCCCACACCCTCGAAAAGACGCGCCAGCTACGCCAGCTTATAGAGCGCACTGGGTCCAAAGCACTCATCGAGATTGACGGTGGCGTCAATGCGCAGACAGCCCCAGAGCTCGCTGCCGCCGGCGCCGACATCCTGGTGGCGGGCAGCTATGTCTTTAACGCCCCCGACCCCAAAGCCACAATTGCGTCGCTGCGCACTGTCTAAGACAAACAGCTGGCCAAGGAGAAGCAAACAGAGTCGTTAAGGACTTTAACGACCCTAAGGACCTTAACGACTTTAGGGACCTTAGGAACTAAGTGTTAAATAACCATTAATCTGCTCGTTAAGCGGTTATTTTTTCGTAACTTTATAGCTTGAATGGAAAAAACCATTCAGAAGACGCTCTGTGCAACTTCTTCTTAAAGACCAAAACAATTTGAAATGATAGACCTGCAACTTCTTTTTCCGGCTGCGCTGGAAAATCTTGACAATAACCTGCTCTTAGCCATCAACGGAGCACACACACCATTTCTAGACACTGTGATGTGGTGGCTCAGCGACAAGTGGATATGGATTGTATTTTATGTAATGTTGGCAGCTATGATGTTCCGCAAAGTCGGGTATAAGAACGGCATCACTGCACTAATCTTTATCGGACTGATGATTGCCGCTACCGACATGGTGTGCTCTCAACTAATCCGTCCGGCATTCGAGCGTCTGCGTCCCGCCAACCTGATGAACCCGATTTCGCAATACATCCATATCGTCAACGGATATCGCGGCGGCACATTCGGATTCCCCTCGTGCCATGCAGCCAACACTTTTGCACTTGCCACATTCCTGTCGTTTGTGATGCAAAACCGCAAGTTTACCGTTGCCATGGTGATATGGTCGCTGGTAATATGCTATTCGCGCATCTACCTCGGTGTCCACTACCCCGGTGACATTCTTGCCGGCATCATTGTGGGAAGTGTTATTGCCACCGCCTGCTATCAGGGGTATGCAGCCACTCTGCGCAATGCATCCAGCATAAAGAGTTTCCTGCGCATCGGCTCCTCCAATGCCGAATAGCCGATGGGGCTACCACGGTCACAATATGACTAACCCCTTAGAACAAATCTGAAATAACATCGTCTGAAATCATCACCCCCTTCTCGGTGAGACGCAGACAACCCTCATGAAGCTCCAGAGAGCCACCCCGGATATTCGACCGGGCGTCTCTCAGGAGCTTTTCTTTTTCCACATCACCAAACATGGAGGCAAACTCGTCAAGATTAATCCCGGTGGCAGTGCGCAGTGCGGTCATGATACGCTCCTCGCGCTGTTCGGTAAGGGTGAGATGCTCCTCCTCATAATCGGGCTTCCCACTTTCTATCCCGTCGATATACTTTGCCACACTCGCCACATTCCAACGCCTCACACTCCCCCCGTCATAACTGTGAGCCGACGGACCAATACCGATATACGGCACCCCGCGCCAATAGGCAGAATTATGACGCGATTCAAATCCGGGGAGTGCGTAGTTCGATATCTCATATCGCGCATAGCCGGCGTCGGCGAGCATTGCACTCAGGCGGCAGAACATATCCACACTCCCCTCCTCGGGATACTCTTCCACACGCCCCTGATTGCGGAGGTGTGTCAACGCTGTCTTCTCCTCATACATCAGCGAATAGGCAGAGATATGTTCGGGACGCAGTGCCAGAAACCGCGCTACAGTCTCCTCCAAATTTGCCATCCGCGATCCAGGCAACCCAAAAATAAGATCAAGACTTATATTATTGAAATAAGGGCGCAACAAGCGGAACCCCTCTTCGGCCTGCTCTGCCGAGTGACCACGCCCTATCATGTGCAATTCATCGTCGTTGAGAGTCTGCACACCCATGCTGACACGATTGAACCCCATATCATGCCATGCACGGCTTTTCTGTTCGGTCACATCCTCGGGATTCACCTCGATGGTACACTCAGTCACCTCGGCTGCATCAGGGAGCATTGACCGCACACCCACCACAAGTCGCTCCATTTCATCTGTCGGCATCAGGCTCGGTGTGCCACCTCCTATATATATGGTAAATCGCCGCGCCGTGTGAAATGCCCCCTTTCGCGCACTTAATTCGGCAAGCAGCGCATCAACCAACCGAGACCAGTTGGCACGCACCACCCCTTCGGTATAAAAATCGCAGTAGATGCACCTTTTCCGACAATACGGGATATGAACATAGATACCGCAATTGGCTGATTGTAATTTTTTATTACTGTTTTCAAGCGATATGTCAGACACGAATATTCTTATTTTATATGGTTTCAAGATGCAAAGTTAATCTATTTCAGCGAATTCCAAGCTTTTACCCACACCGCTATAACCCTAAAAATGTCAACCTCAAATAACATAACCAAAGAATTATGTTATACAACATATTAAATAATTAACATTTTACCGTATTTTTTATTAATTTGCGTTCGTTTTTACAAAAAGACGCTTTCTCTACCCTCAATAATGAACCGAAAGTTATAAATTTTTAAACTCTTTTACCCATGAAAGTTTATAAGACCAACGAAATTAAAAACATCGCCCTTCTCGGATCAAAGGGCTCTGGGAAAACCACGCTCGCAGAATCTATGATTTTCGAGTGTGGAGTTATAAAACGTCGCGGTGCAGTCAGCGCCGGAAACACTGTTTCCGACTATTTCCCGGTTGAGAAAGAGTATGGCTACTCGGTATTCTCTACCGTTTTCAATGCCGAATTCAACGGTAAGAAACTGAACCTGATCGATTGCCCCGGAGCCGACGACTTCGTGGGGAACGCATATACAGCTCTCGGTGTCTGTGACATGGGGCTGATTCTGGTAAATGCACAGTATGGTGTGGAGGTTGGAACACAGAACATCTTCCGCCGCACTTCAAAGCTCAAGAAGCCTGTGGTGTTTGCAATGAATCAGATAGACGGCGAGAAGGCTGACTACGACAATGTAATCGAACAGATGCGCGAATCGTTCGGTCCGCGCGTGGTGCAGATTCAATACCCGCTCCAGAGCGGCCCCGGCTTCAACGCCCTCATCGACGTTCTGCTTATGAAGAAATATGAGTGGGGTCCCGATGGCGGTGTGCCTACAATCTCAGAAATTCCTGCCGACCAGATGGATAAGGCCATGGAACTACACCAGCGTCTCGTAGAGGCTGCTGCCGAAAACGACGAGGGGTTGATGGAAAAATTCTTTGAAGACGGTGCTCTGTCGGAAGATGAACTCCGCATGGGTATCCGCAAGGGTCTCATCGACCGCTCCATCTACCCGGTAGTAGTTGTCAGCGCCATCAAGGATATGGCAGTGCGCCGACTCATGGAGTTCCTGGGGAATGTTTGCCCCTTCGTGTCCGACATGCCGGCTCCCGAGACCATCAATGGCGAAGTGGTACCACCCAATGCCGAAGGTCCGCTATCAGTATTCTTCTTCAAAACATCGGTTGAACCTCACATCGGCGAAGTTTCCTATTTCAAGGTAATGAGCGGCACGCTTAAAGCTGGCGATGACCTCGAAAACGCCACCCGCGGCGGCAAGGAACGCTTGGCTCAGATATTTACTGTATGCGGTCAGCTCCGCAATCCTATCGAAAAACTCGAAGCCGGCGACATCGGTGCTGCTGTAAAACTTAAGGATGTCCGCACTGGCAACACTCTCGATGCCAAGGGTTGCGACTATCAGTTTGACTTCATCAAATATCCACAACCTAAATACACACGTGCCATCCGCCCGCTCACCGAGGCAGACAGCGAAAAACTGGCTGGTATCCTGACCCGTATGCACGAGGAAGACCCGACATGGGTAGTGGAACAGAGCAAAGAGCTTAAGCAGACACTGGTCAAGGGTCAGGGTGAATTCCACCTCCGCACCCTGAAATGGCGCATCGAAAACAACGACAAACTCCCCATCGAGTTTATCGAACAGAAGATACCCTACCGCGAAACCATCACCAAGGCTGCTCGCGCCGACTACCGCCACAAGAAGCAGAGCGGTGGCTCAGGTCAGTTTGGTGAAGTACACCTCATCATCGAACCATATGCCGAGGGTATGCCCGAACCGGATACCTACAAGTTTGGCAATCAGGAATATAAGCTCAACGTTCGCGACAAGCAGGAAATTCCATTGGAATGGGGTGGCAAACTGGTGGTATACAACTGCATCGTGGGTGGTGCCATCGACGCACGCTTCATCCCGGCAATTGTCAAGGGTCTTATGGACCGCATGGAACAGGGAGCCCTCACAGGTTCTTATGCTCGCGACGTCCGCGTAATGATCTACGACGGAAAGATGCACCCGGTAGACTCCAACGAAATTTCGTTCCGTCTTGCTGGACGCAACGCATTCTCACAGGCGTTCAAAACCGCCAACCCCAAGATTCTGGAGCCTATCTACGATGTTGAAGTCCTCACCCCGGGCGATGCCATGGGAGACGTAATGAGCGACCTTCAGGGACGCCGCGCCATCATCATGGGTATGGAGTCGGAAAACGGTATCGAAAAGCTATCGGCCAAGGTACCTCTCAAGGAAATGTCGAGCTATTCGACTTCGCTCAGCTCAATCACCGGTGGTCGCGCTTCATTCACCATGAAGTTCTCAAGCTACGAACTCGTTCCCGGCGACGTGCAGGAGAAGTTGCTTAAAGACTACGCAGCAACTCAGACCGAGGATTGATAGTTTATTCCCTCCAGGTGTTCACTACAACACAATAATTAAATACAATTATTATTTTACAATCGAGGGTGCACCGGAGTGCATCCTCGATTTATTATTTCGAGAACATTGCAATATATTTTGCAATATACTCTGCAATTACTGCATAATTGATTTGGTTGTTAACCTTATTTGAAGTAACTTTGCATATAGCGAACCGGGGAGAGTATCCAACAAAACCCGAAAAGCATTAAAAAATATTGATAACTATCGATAAAGACATTAGATAAAAGAAAAAGATAATATGGAAATCGAAGGCAAGCTTATCATGGACCTTCCCGAAGAAGGGGGCACTTCAAAGGCCGGCAACGTGTGGAGAAAGAAACAGTGGGTAATCGAGACATTCGGTCAGTTTCCCCGCAAAGTTATTTTCTACGTTTTTGGTGACAGAATCAATAATT
>QLIP01026833.1_pt1 | contig 10283 bp, 14 predicted proteins | sample 1769771 | NCBI WGS metagenome assembly QLIP01 (sample SAMN09428762, study PRJNA476227) | Gut metagenome, whole genome shotgun sequencing project. | isolation source: cecum | host: Rhizomys sinensis | place: China: Jinsha town of Minqing, Fujian Province | collected 2013-09-23
GATTGACCGAATGTGGTTGGAGGGTGAACGGCCTTGACCCAACATTGACTGACAGCTAACCGAATATGATTGACACCTGACCGCCATTGACCGTGCTTGACTGACATCTGACTGGATGTGGTTGGAGAGTGAACGGCCTTGACCCAACCATGACTGACGCCTGACCGGACATGATTGACCGGCATTGACCGGGACTGGCTGGCGACTGACCCGGCAGTGATTGTTCAATGCAACTTAATTATGATTTAATCATTATATAATCATCTTGTTTATACTCCCCCCAAATGGACAGATGTCTATTTGGGGGCTTGTTTTAAAAATATGCTCTGTTGGCTTTCAAGGGAATTATATTGACATTTTTGCGGAGCCGGAAATGTTCGGGAAGTACGTTGCCACGGTCGTCTGGATATGATATGTGACCGGAAAAATTGGAGATAATTATGAGGATAGACAAGGATTCTCTTCTCAAGACCCTTGATGAGCTCGGGCGGGCGTATTCCCCCGAGAATTGCACCAGCATCCGCCAAGCCGTCTACAATAATTATCCGCTGTTCCGCGAGCTTATGGACAGGGGCTTCACCCGACCGCAGATTTGCCAATACTTGCGGGAGAACATGGATATCAGGATTTCGTCGGCCACGCTGTCTAACTACATGTTCGAGGCCAAGCGCAAGCTTGCGAAGAACGGGGGAGAATAGCATGGGCGACGGCATCGGGAAAGAGGACATTCGTCAAGCCGTAGAGGAGATGGCTTGCGAGAAGAGAAGCGAGGATTGCCTGAAACGGCACATATTCGAGTGCTCGAATGAAATAAACGAATTGGTGACGAAATACGGATTCTCCCGCACCAGCGTATATGACCGGTTCAAGGAGAAATTCGGGGCGTCGTTCCCGATTTCGGCCGCTACGTTTTTCAGGTATCTCCGTTGCGCCAAGAAGAAGCATGATGGGCTTGCGGGTCTGGAGGACATGCCTCCAGGGCATGATCGATCCGGCGAACTCTCGCAGCCGCAAAGCTTTGCCGCTGAAGATGATATCTCCGATGCGGAAAGGGTTCTGACGAGCGACGAGTTGAAGGAGAGATACAACAAGTACAATAGGGAACTTGACGAGAAATACGAAAGGTACGTCGAATCATTGGAAAACAAGGGGTGATCCGGTGAAGGAATTGAACAGGCTTTTTACTGGCACGGGCAATAAAGGCGGCGTGGGCAAGAGCTTCATCTCCATAATGCTCGCTGATTACGTCATCCGCACGTTCGGATTGGAAAGGCTGTCCATAGGCGACGCCGAGATATCCGATATCCAGCGGACGTTTTACACGACCATGACGAGATGCGGCCTTATCCAGCCAGACGCGGTCAAGATTTGGGAAATGGGGAACGATCGCCAGTTCGATAGATTCCTCGATGACTGCTCGAGGGAAGACGGCCGCATTTGCGTCGTCGACACCGGCGCGTCCATGATGGAAATCCTGAACCGGCAAATCGGTTCCATTTCCGGCATCCTTGACGAGGTGAACCTCGAGTTCAACGTCGTTTTCGTCGCAGGCTCGAGCGAGGATTCGGAAAGGGCGGCGAAATCGTTTCTCCTTTCGCTCGCGCAGGCCAAAAACGTCAAGGCGCATTTCGTCCTCATGGATCCGGCGGATTACATGACCATGGAAAATTACGCCATTTTCAGGACTGGTCTCGCCAAGGCCATCGGGAAGGCAGGAATTCCCATCCATTACATCGGCAAGGTTCCCGACTGCGTTTTCTCCCAGATCATGGGCGAGGACAGGCTGCCCCCGTGCAAGCTCATCGAGCGCTACGAGGATCAGCGTTTCGCCCGCTCGCGGATTTGCCGCTGGCTCAACGACGTGAGCGATCCGATCATGCGCCGGATTATCGGCGAAGCGAACGAAGCCGCCGGATAGAATGACCGATCTCGAGATCGCTTTCCGCCGGAAGTGCAAGCGCATGGCCGGTCTGGATGACGTCCCGGACGATCTCTGGACGGCATTCAATGACGATATCCGCCCGCTGTCCAATGCCGACAAGGTGTTCCAGCGGGACATGATGTCGGAGATCATCCATGCGTGGATGATGCAGCAGATGCTGAAAAGGGATCGGCTCGTCATTGATATCATCAGAAAATCGGTCGGAAACTCGATCTGGAAATATGCTCTCGTCAGTGCGGTTACTGCCTTTGTGATTTGCATGGTTTTAGCTTTGGTTCAGTTTTTCGATAAGCCTGACGATTTTTGGGTAACTCGCGAAGGCAGACAGGTTCAAGATTTGAGGGACAAGGGGGAGCTTGGAGGAATTTTAAAGTTTGCCAATTCCCAGGCGGCCAGGCTGGCGATGGATTATCCTCCAGAGACGTTGAAAGCGATTCTCCTTTGCGAAAGGCAGGGATGGAAAATCGAGAATCGAGATGGCATTACTGTCTGCTTTCCTGGTACAGGCTTTCGCATGCCGAAAAAAGCGGAAGGCAAATAGTGCTTATCAATAGCCTTTGGGCATTCCAATAGGCTTAAAATAATGAGGGAAGAGAGTCTCGCCGTCCTCGATGAATCCCTTGCGCCATTCGAAGCGGTTGGCCTTCCTGAAGCAGCGGCGCATGGCTTCGGCGGGATTGAAACCGTTGATTTCCATTGAATCACCTCCAAAAAAATTCGCTTTAAATCTAACCGAACGGCCGTCTGAATTAGAGATACGGCTTATGCTCCATTCCATTCCCGCAGGTGTCGTCCATCCACGGTGTTTCGTAGCCGTATTTTTCTGACAGATCCTGCATGGCGGAAGCGCAGCAGGCGAGATAATAGTTCTTCCCGTCCCTTGAGAACGCCGCCGGCCATTCCAGATCGAAGCGCGAGAGCCGGCAGAACATGCACAGGACAGAGCCGCCATCGATGACGTAGGCGGCGTATTGGTCCGGGACGCCGAATCTCTCCAGGATCAGCAGGATGTCATCGATGATGTCTTCCCTGCACGGCAAATCCGGATACCTGATCTCGATGCACTCAACGACCTTGAACCGCCTGTCCGTCACCTTGCGCGACATGTTCAGTATCATGGGGACGATCTTGCGGACGTCCTGCTCGTCGCAGTTGACGCACCCGCCCGAACCGGCCAACTCGAGGAAGCCGCGGTGCTCGCGCTTCATTATCACATTGACGTACCTGCCGCCCTTCTTGGCCATCTCGCCATGCAGGCGCTCCAAGACTTTCGCGCACCTCGCCGCTTCGAACGCATCGGAAGATATCCTCGCGAATTCCATGCCTCCGGCGCACGACTTCGCCTTTTCCGCCAGCAGGAAGAATTCGGCTTCGATTTCTCGGAAGGCATTCCCGATCCTGTGGACGCCTTTCACTTTCCTGCGAAGGCTGCCGGACAGACGTCCATCGAGCATTCCGATGGCTTTCAGGAAAGCGCTGTAGCCGCGGGCGTAGAACGAGCGATAGGCATGGCCTTCCGAAAAGAGGAACGCATCGATATCAGACGATGCCACGAAATTCGCCCTGGACGAATGGATCAATTCGTCGCCCATGGTTTCGGCGAACGGGGCGATTTCCATCAAATCACCTCCGCAAGGGTACTCCTCCCTTCAGGAAGGAGGGGAATTGCGCATTCGTCTGTTATCCAGATTCATGGCCGCGTCCCTTGGACGCAGACATGCTTCCGGATCGCCCTTACGGGCATTGTTCCGCCGGTGGCCGTCCGCATCGGTGCTTGGCAAGCCAATGCTTCGAACCGCCGATCTCTTCTCGATAATGTCTGATGACGGTCTTTCGGATCCCGCGATCTTCAGGCTTCCGGTGCCCTGTCGCCAGGGGCGCGTCCTTGGGCCTTCGATTGTCCGGGGCTTGAGAAGCATCCCTGAGTCGTATTGTTTGCTGTCATGCTGCGTAGCTTGCGTCCCTTGCCCTCCGCAAGCTCAATCTGGTCAAGTCTCGTCTTTCAAGGCGAGGTTATTGACGCGTTTTGTCAGTGTTGAACCAATGCTTGAGCAATGATTTCGCCGCCGCCAGCGAACCTAATACATCCTCAATTTGAGGCGATCGTCCTCCGTATGCGCCGCGCCGCCGAAATTCATGCGCTCGTATAATTCCTTGAGAATAGGCACATTGACATCCCCTTCGATGCGCTGGAAGATCAGGTTCGCCTTTCGCCAGAGATTGCCGGCTATCTGGGGAGCGTTCGCCATGTTGTCGATGGGCCTTGCGAGGACGGTTTCGGACATATTGTCGTAGCCAAGCTCGTCGTTGAAAACGCGGATGCCGCCATTCACGAAGTCCCTGATCGCCGACATGCGCTGCTGCCCATCGATGAGCCAGCCGTCGACTTGAGGGAGATCGCAGTTATTGACGAACATCAGCGGAGCGACGGGAAGTTCGCAGAAAAGCGATTCCATGAACCTGATTTTCTGGTCGTCGGTCCAGACTTCGCCTCTTTGAAATGGCGGAAGGTAGAATCCGCAGAATTTTTCGGATTCTGGATTGCGGTTGCGCAAATGAAAAACCGATGGCTCTTTTCCGGTAATGTAGCCTGCCAGATTTTCCAGCGTGTACGCGACAGGCGACATGGAAACTTTCGCGAATGAAATCCGTATTTCAGTCATCTAAAATCTCCTTCGTGGATATCCAGCCTCCATGGATGGAAGGGGTTCGAAAGTTGCATTCGGCGTTCCGGCTTGACAGATGCCCGTGGTTTCCTTCCGCTCGGCCTATAAGCTTGCATGACTCCATGTGTTTACACAAGGGGATATCTTTTTTTCAGGCAGGCCGGGAAATGTCTTTCGCGTTCTCCAGGAGCCTGCCAGCGTCCGCGCCGCCGCTCTAGACGGCCGCCATGCCTACCCCCTCATGTGCGGGCGGGACATTTCCGCCGCGAAATCGCCGATCGCTTCGGATATGCAGCGGTCTTCCAAAGAGCCATCGATGTTCCCGACCCTGTCGCGGATCATGCCGCAAAGCCTGGCGAGATCGTCCGCGCTAAGCCCGCCGATATCGATATCGCCGCCCAGCTGCTCTAGCGCCTCCCCGAGCAGGTAGCTTCCGGGCGCGACTTCCATCGCGAGCAGGAGCGCCCTTTCCGCCTCCTCTTCCGTCGTGTCGGGGGTCGCGCTGGTCGTTGCCGGATTCCCGAGATCGGCCATGGCCTGCCGCAATGCATCCGTCAATTTGCCCTGATCCCACTCATTGTCGTAAAAGGCCGCGCCCGCCGAGATGGCGTCGGCGACGAATCTGCCGTTGACGTCCTCTTGGATCAAGACGATACCCGTCCCGTCCGAGCAGATGGCAATCTTCTCGTCTCCGACCATGTACAACCCCTTCAATTCGAGCTTGACGTATCTCTTCGACACGATGGCATCAATCGGGCCTTCGCTATTTTGTTCGTGCCGACGCTGGTCCCATTCCGTGCTTCCGCTCAAGATGATGCAGCTCATTTCTGCCCTCCTTGTTTCGCATTGCCTGTTCTTTGCCGCTTTTCTTTTGAACGCCCGTTCCCTGATGACGGCATTTTCGATCTTCGTAACCTGCGGTAATTTTAATTGCTAATCGGCTTTTGAGACTTTGGGTTGCGCCTCTTGGCCAAGCGCATTCCCATCCAATGCAGCTGGCTGCGATTCGGTCTAACAAACCGAGGCTTTCGGCTTTCACAGGAAGCCTTTCCCTTAAGGAAAGGATCGGTTTGGGGATTGCTTGTCAGACTCCTGCATTCTTGATTTGCTTTCGCGTTCCTCTATCTCAAGTCCAGCCTTGTTCGCATCGTCGAAAACGATCTTGCAGAACATGATCATATTCATTCGCTTTTTATATGCGAGGAACTTTTCAAAAAGGTGATCTATTGATTTGACGGGTTCGTCGTTCAGCCCGATATCATCGAACACTGGAATGCAATCCGTCATGCGCTTCGAGATTTCGGCATATTTCTTTTCGTTGAGCTTGCGTCCGTATTTAATCCTTGCCGCCATTTCAATCCCTGCGCAAATCCAGTTGTAAAATTCATTTTTCAAGGCATCTTCGGCATTCCGATACGTGATGCCATCGTAATTGATCAGAAGATCATCTCTTTTGAGATTTGGATTGCTGTAGAAAGCATAGCCAGCGAATGTATTGAAATGGTATATGGACATTTTATGCTCCTTTTGAAATGCATGCCATAATCGCGACTAACGCCTAGACGCCGCCGATGCCGCGGGAATCGGAGATGACGAGGCGCATCATGAATCTGCTCGCTCCGTACGACGATTGCGAGAATCCGATATGCCTGGCCGGCGAGGGCGGCAGGAAGGCCGACGGCGCACTCAGGCCGCGCATGGCCTGGCCGGCCTTGTACCTGCTCATGGACGGTGAGGCGCTCCCCCAGGAGAAGCCCGACGTCCCGGTCAAGCCGCGCACATCGTCGATCGTCCCGTGCATTACGCTGCCCGTCTTTCCGCACGTTATCCGCATGGCTTTCCTTCCTTTTCCGGGGATCGTGGAAGATCCGGCGGCGGAAGCCGATTAGGGTTCCGGCCGGCCCAGAATTCATCGAGGCCGTCGTCGGCCGCCGTGGCGGCCCAGCAGTGGGCGTCGGCTCTCGCGAGCATCTTGCGTTTGGCCTTCGCGGAGAAGCCATCCAGCGGGAAAAGCTTGCTCTCCGCGGCGCATCCGTCGATTTCCTTCGCTTCCGGATCGTAGGAGAGGAAGACGGCGGCAGAGGCATCGTCCATGCCGAAAAACTTGCGCATCGCGTCCGCGCTCTCCCGACCGATCGCGATCAGCAGCCTGCCGCCATCGATGCGGGGCTCGCCATCGAATCTGATATTGCTGGCGATCCGCATGGCTTTCGATATCTCGGTTCGCGGATCTTCGCGGCACGTCTGGATGAACCAGTCATGATCCCTGCACACGCCGTCGGCGATCTCCCACAGGACGCCTTCCATGCCGCCCCTTTCGAGCGCTTCGATGATCTCCTCGCGGGTGTTGTCGATCGCCCGCAAGGCGTTATCAATATCGTAGCTCTCGCCGCGGATCATCTCCGCGGCCAATTCGAAGTCCCGCTCATGCCTCATGGCGGCCTCCGAAAACACCGATCGTGCGCGTCTCTTCGCACTGGGCGATTACGTAATCCCCGTCCTCAAGCCCGAGCGACTTGGCATGCCTGTAGGCATCGAGAGCTGTCCCGAACCATTCGATAAGCACCCCGTCCACGGCGAGGACGCATTCGTCGGACTTTCCTGCGACGATGGCGTCCCTGCTTTCCTCGAGCATCTCCGTCTGGGTCTTGCCCGCGTGGCTCAGTTCGATCCCGCGGACGCCTTCAGCCTCGAGGATGCTCACGCCATGCAGCAGCTTCGTGCGCTTTCCGCCTTCGATTTCCGCTATATCCTTTCCCCGCAGCGACACCTTCCCGCCGCGGATTCCCGCGGGCTCGAAGAAGAAAGCCTCCTCCGTGCGCGGCATGCGAACGTTGCGGCTCTCGATGCGCATCTCCCTTCCGGGGCCGCGGATCTGCGCGACGGCCTTCTTCCCGTCCAGCGAGATCCACGAAGCCAGCAATTTGACGAACATGAATTCTCCTTTTCTTCGTATTTAAAGAATTTACGGGAATTTAAACTCTTTTGGCGAAGCATAGCACATTTGGAATGTTTTGCATATATATAATCAAAAAATGTCAATATAATTGCTGTTATTTGCATAAAAATTTTTTTAAAGAATTTTGCTTCCTGCAAAGGGTGCGAAAATCGGCGATGTCAACGCAGATGACGCTATGCTGCGGGGCGACATGCGTCATGTCGCGAAGCGGTGAATTGCGCTTGCATGGGAGAAAAGTCGGCGGCTAGACGTAATCATGCCGCAGAATTGGATATGTCGCGTAAAATGACGAAAATCCCGCCTATGCCGCGACGTTTGATATGATGATCCCTATCAGAACGAGTACGGCTGATGCTTTTTCGTGTCGCCGCGCCTGGCCATGTTTTCTTCATCCGTTTTCATGCCGCTCTCCAGCTTCCGCAGGATGGCGTCAAGAAGCACCGGCGCGTATTGGTTCGCGTCCACGCCGACATTGTAGACTCGCGCACTGAAATGCCTGCCATGGCCTCCGGATTTCTCGTAATCGACTGGCTCGCGGTGATGGGTGTGGCCATGCAGATGCATCCAGCCTTTATAGAATCCGTTCCATTCGAACATCGGATAATGCGAGCAAACGAGGGTTTGATGCTGAACCGAGACTTCAAGGTAGTCCCACGCTTCCTCGAATCCCATATCGAGATACCGCTCCTTCGAGAACAGGTCGTGGTTGCCCGCAACGAGGAATTTCCGCCCGTTGAACCGCCGCATGATCTTTTCGCATTTGTCCGCTCCCGAAGCTTTCCAGAACATGTCGCCGAGCACGAACACGATCCCGTCTTGCGGGACAGCGGAGTTCCAGTTGCGGATCAGCGACTCGTTCATATCGCTGGCGTCCCGGAACGGCCGGCCGCAATGCTGGATTATCCCATCATGATGCATGTGCATATCCGACGTGAACAGCGCGGTGTCGGATTCCTCTATCTTGAATTTTCCGTAACCTTTCATGACATGCCGCCGATGCGTCCATGGCAATCAGCCATGCAGCTTCCAGCCGAAATCGCCGTGGTAGATCATCTGCCTCGTCATGCCCCCATCGATGCAGATATTCTCCCCGGTGATGAATCCCGCCTTGTCCGAGCAAAGGAAAAGAACCATGTTCGCAACGTCCATGGGGTTGCCCACGCGCCCGACTGGATGCTGGCAGGCGTCGGGGCCCGAATGCTCCGTGGAGTCCGTGTCGATCCAGCCCGGGGAAATGGAATTGACCCGCACCTTCCCGGAGAGGCTGACCGCCAGCGCGTGGGTCAGCGCATTGATCCCGCCTTTCGCCGCCGCGTAGCTCTCCGTCTGCGGCTGGCTCATGCGATCCCTTGACGATGAGATGTTGACGATCGCGGCTTGCTCGGAAAAATGCGGCAGGAAAAGCTTCGCGAGATAGAAAGGAGCCGTCACTCCAACCAGCAAGGCATAGTTGAACTCGTCGAATGAGCAGTCACTAATCCCTTTCATCGACGGCTTCGCGTTGTTGATGAGGAAATCCACTTTGCCGTAGTCGGAAATCACCTTCCTGGCGAAATCGCCCAATGCGACCGAGATGGTGTATATCCACGAGTCATTGATTGCGTCCAGCTTCTCGTCCGCGCTCATGCCTTCGGGGAAAATCTCTTCGAACCGCTTCTTGAGCGTCTCCGCTCCATCCCCAAGATCGAGCGCATTCGCGACAATCTCGGAAATACAGCTTTGAAGCGAACGTTCGCCGCCCGTGCGGGCGCTTGGCTCGCAGCGCTTCACGGTCGCCCAATTCTTGCCTCCCTTGAGCGTCGGCATGGCGTCAGTCTCCCACAGGTATGCGCCGCAGCTGACCTTGGTGAAAGACATCCGCCGCCCGCTGGGCAGATGCAGGGTAAAGTCATCCAAATCACGGCTATCCTCGATCTTCTTCCTGGTCGCTTTATCGCCGACTAATCTCATCGCAACGTCCTTGACGTCGCCGCCCATTTCGACTATGAAGCATGTCCCTTGAGAGCCGTACTGACCCTGGAACGCGATCTCGTGCATCCATGCGTCCTCGATTACGGCATACTTCTCCCCGGCGCTCATGCCTTCGGGGAAAATTTCCTCGAGACGCTCCCCGAGCGCTTCCTTGCGTTGCCCTTGGTTTATCGCGTCGGCGACTATCTTCGATATCGTTTTCAGCATTTTCACCCCGTTTTTGCGCAATGCGCGGTTTATCGGAGCATCATAGGCATTTTCCCCGAATGCCCGCAACCGGGGTTTTGGATTGCCAGGCTGCGTGCGGGATGCCTTCATGCTTGCGTTCGGAAGCTTGCTGGCGCCCGGAAAGGCGGCGATCCTCCCTTTTCCTCCATGACGCGTCGATATTCCGGAAAACTTGGATCCGTGACGCTTAACATAGCGGAATGCATGGAGAAAAACGGCCTTTCAAGGGCCGGAATTGCCGATGACGCGTCTTTTCGACTTAAAACTTGGATCCTAGGCATATAACATATTGTAATAACATGTTAAAAACACGATGGAATGCTCGAAAAAGCGATTTTAGCACAAAAACTTGGATCCGTCATGCCCAACCTGCTGGAATCGCAAGGGAAATTGAGGATGTAAGGGTCCATGCGGGCATTTTCTACGGAAAACTTGGATCCGTGCATCGCAACGCCATGGAATTCATGGAAAAATATCGGATTTAAACCCTTTTAAACCACTTCAGGGGCATCCTGGC
>QLIP01025319.1_pt1 | contig 10264 bp, 6 predicted proteins | sample 1769771 | NCBI WGS metagenome assembly QLIP01 (sample SAMN09428762, study PRJNA476227) | Gut metagenome, whole genome shotgun sequencing project. | isolation source: cecum | host: Rhizomys sinensis | place: China: Jinsha town of Minqing, Fujian Province | collected 2013-09-23
GCACTTCCATAATTTGCGTCCGTTTGAATCACTTTATGCAAATCGTTAATCGCTGCCTCGTAATCCCCTGCTTCCATCTCCTTCTGCGCACTTTCATAGGCCGCCCGTGATGTCCGCATCTCATTGATCTCGCCAATCATCGACGTTAGTGTAGAAGCGTCGACTACTCCCATCTTTTCCAATTCTTGAAGCTGACTTAATGCATCCTCATATACCATTTCACTTCGATAGTACTTTTCCCGAATTTCTTCCGCATAGTCAACAAGGGAGGCAGCGGCAGCGGCGCGTTTCCCGCTGTCTGCGGATGCAAGCTTATCTTGGTACAATTTTTCTGCTTTGATAAAATCACCGTTCTGCAGAGCCTCTTTAAACCGCTTCATCGGATTAAACAGACTTGAGATGACCACCCAGCCTGCCACTATAGCAACCGCAATAAAAGCAATAGCAATCTTTATCCCTATTTTCCCTTTTTTCTTTTTTGATGCCGGAGCATATGGATTCTGCTTTATATCCGGCATCTGTTCTTGTGAGATATTTTTCACCTGTCCTCCCATCGTCAAAGTAATGCCTTGCGTCTGAGTATAGGTGAGGGAATTTTCCGAATAAGAGTCCGCATTTCCATCATAATCTGCCGCCTGCGGAACTACTATTCTATTGACCTCTTCCTGCGTAAGTGTCTCCATATATTTTTGCAGTTCGTCCCTCATATCTTCTGCTTTTGTATACCGCTCATCTTTTATAGAACAAGCTCTCACCACAATTTCACCAAGCCTGCCTGACGCATTGGCAGGGAATGGCGGTTTTTCTCCCTTTAACCGCCTTGTCTCTGCTGTATTTTTATCATCTGCCGTGAATTTAGCAGGTGCCGGCGGCAAAAAAGGAAGACGCTGATTGTTCAATAGCTTATACATAACAATGCCAAGAGAATATAAATCCACTCTGGTATCATAGGGTTCCCTCAGATAAATCTCGGGTGCCATGTAGGATGCCGTTCCTTTTATGGATCCTGTCTGCATCGTCTCAATCACCGCTTTTGCCACGCCGAAATCCCCCAGCTTACAGTTGCCATCTTCGCTCACAAAAATATTGGCCTCTTTAATATCCCGATGTATCACCCCATTGTTATGGCACAAAAAAAGAGCATCGCACATATTCATTCCAAGCCTGATGACTTCTCCCAATGTGATACCCTTCTTCCGGATATGACTGTTCAATGGAGTTAAATATTCCATCCTCATAAAAATCTCATAGCGCAGAGGGTCTTTTGACTTACGAATATCATGATCGTAGTACGCAACAATATAGCGGTTATCTTTTTTACTCAATTCCAAGAGCATATTAATCTCAGATGTGATTCCTTCCACTATTTTATCAAAATATGCTTCGACTGCCACTTTGTCATAATTGTAATCCTGCAATGCAGCTTCATAGCCCTCTCCATCAGGCATAGAAATATATTTGATTGCAGTCCGGTATTCCTTTCCCAAATCCTCCTTGACACCAAGATATACGGTTCCATAGCCTCCACTGCCAAGCTTCTTTGTGATGGTATAACCCTGAACATTCTGCCCTGTCAAATCCATTCCTGTCATAATAATCTCCTTCCCCTTATTGATTTTGTATTTTTAACACCACTGCCGTGATATTATCCCGTCCTCCATTTTGTGCAACAAGAGCACTCTCTATTAACACATCAGCCGCTTTACCGATGTCCTCCCGACGTTCCTTAATAATCCCGGCAATTTCTTCTGACCGTAGGCTGTCTGTCAGCCCATCGGATGCAATCAGGAATATTTGCCCTGCCCGAAGCACTATGGGGGCTGAAATGGCAGCAGTCAAGATTCCGCTCCCTTCCGATAGCCCGAAATACTTTGTCAAACGCCTTGTCTTCCCAAAGCATTCCATCTCCGTATCATCAACAGTAAGCTTTTGAAGAATGTCATTTTCAAAGAGATATGCCGCACTGTCTCCGATATGAAAAGAAACTGCTTCATCGGCAAACAAAATCAGTCCGCTTAGAGTGGCTCCCATGCACGCCGTCTCGCTCTTACCTTGATCCCGTCTTAACATTTGCAGATTCGTCTGGCGAATCATCTTCTGAAAGTTCTCAATATATGCAAACTTATCCTGCCGTCTGTGAAAAGCCTTTCCTGTCTCCAAATCGGCAAACTGGCGCAAAGCATCCACCACCATACAGCTTGCCACTTCCCCACCCTCGTGCCCGCCCATTCCATCGCTGACTGCATAAATCCGATTTTTTCCACTGTCTGCGAAAAAATCTTTTCTGATGATTTTTTCCCCTGATTGGGAAAGCAACGCCTGCTCCCGCGGGGTAATCATCTCTCCAATAAAGAAATTGTCTTCTTGATTCTCCCTATAATTCCCTATATGGCTAACAGCAGAACATAGGAAAGAAAAATCTCCCTTCCGTTTCAGGGAATGTTTAAATAGCTGCCATCCCATACCCCCGCCTCCAACAACGTATCGGTTTCTTTCAGCGGATGCCCATTACTTTCAAAAATAAAATCATCGTCCAGACATATGCCTTTGTACCGCATTGCTTCAGAAACAGCTTGTTTGAGTTGCCTGACCTCTATGTCAGCAGACAGTTCCATATCAAACTCCCGCTCCAGGCATCGGAGCGTCACAAGCACGTTTTTTATCATTTTGAAACCTCCTACGCATAATTTCTCACAATCTGGGCCGCCCCTTGGTCTGCTCTGCGGTATGATTCTGACGCTTCAAGCAAAACCCTTCGTTTTCGGTCGAGCTCTTTTTGAGCCATGTCTGCATATTTCTGCGCATTTTTCAAATCGTTCTGGATATCTCGGCAACAGTTGCGCACATAAGACTCATTGTAATAATGGTACACTCTGTTGACCGCAGATGAAGCATTGACTGCCGCCCTCTGTGTATTGACATAGGACTTACTGAGGTTGGAAATATGTCTCTGCATTTCTTCTATCCTTGCCATTGTGACATCAATATCCTGAGCGTATTGGATTGCGGCAGAGACTGATCCAAATATTCCGCCAATCCAACTTCCGGCATTTTTCCCGATGCTTTCAAAAAACTTCCCGACGCCAGACAGAAAATCTTTCGCGGCATTGCTGATTGCTTCCTTGGCCGCATTCGCGGCATCCTTTGCCCAATTGCCAAAGCGCACCGCTGCATCAACCGCCTGATGAAAGCCATCCACAATGGCATCGCCGATTTCCTCAAGCCTTTCCCCTACCCAGGAAGCAGCCATGCCAATGGCAATCCCGATTGCTTTCGCTTTCTCAATGCCCGCCTTGATCAGTGCCGGAATCGCCCACTCTAAAAATGTGACAGCCCCCCAGAATACTACCACTGCGGCAATCAATTTTACAACAAAGGAAATCACTGGCAAGCCTGCTGGCAGAAAAGCCACGACGGCACGTGTAGACAATCCCGCTGCCACAAGTGTCAGAATCCTTGAAACATCTATTCCATCTTCCAAGCCAAACAGTTTCTTTGCGGATATCAGAATTTCTTTAACATCCTCTGACAGATTTGGCAATATTTTTATAAGCAGGCCTCCAATCTGTGCCCCTAGGGAAAGACCGTCGACTGGTCCTTTCATGATTTCCGCTCCTACGATTTGCAGGATCTCCGCCCCAGATTGTGCAATCCAATTTCCCACGGAATCCATTTCAATAAGCAGATTGACAATATCCGGAATGATAGCACGTTTGGATTCCGCGCGGAATTGGACACTCCCATCCGCATCCACTGTAAATAGCACATTTGGCTTGTGGTACTCAAATGGTCCCAATTTTGTCCCCTCCCCTGTCAGCCCCTCTGTTGACACGTACGAGATGGTTCCGGCGACAGGGAAAAGAAAAGCGTTCACGATTGACCTGTCTGCGGAAATCAAAGTGATGCCGTCTTTTTTGTTTTGAATCTGCTCCCGATATTTTTCTAAAAATGCATGCGAAAATCCCTGCCCGTCAAAAGCAGTGCAGTCCATCACATAATCTGACAATATCGTTACATACATGGCTTTATTGCCGCCTTTTGAATGGCCTGTGACGGAAATGCGTTCGTATCCATACTTGTCGTGAAGGCGGTTGATATATTCCAAAGCACCTTGCTGTGCATTGGTGTCGGCTTGGAATGCCCCTGAAATATTATCTATCCCCTCGCTTCCCTCCGCGCTTGTCCCATGAAAAACAACCACAGGATCACCGTCATTTTTTAAAGTCAGAATCCGTGCCTCGCTATAGGTTTTATAATCAATATCCTTGTCATAGACAATTTCTAACTGCTTAAGAGACGGACTTTTTTCCACGGCATGAAAGACTTCCGCATACTCCCCCGCGTCCTCTTTCTTATCTTTCATTTCGGAATCTGCCGTCCAAGACTCAGGGTGGGATTCCAAGTATTTTACAGCATCAACGAGCTTCATGCCATTTTGCTCCCATATACCATCATCAATATATACAAGCGCATTCAAAATTGCCTTATCTTCTTTTGACAACTCAGCCATCTCGTCCTCTCCTGTCTACGACCTCATCTGCCTCGCAATATCCTCATCCGCTTTTCGTTGAATCTCAATGGCTTTTGTAAGCAGATCTCCATATTTGTTGATACATGCTATCATCTTGTCAAACTCCTTTTTGGACTTGGTAAACTCATCCACGAAAGCTACTGCGGAATCACCTTCCCACCAAGACTTTACATTGTTAATATCTCTTTGAAGTTGATCCACTATGCGCTGGGCATCTTCTCCCTTTCTTTTAATGCCCCGTACTGCTGATGAAGCTTCACTTGTACTAAGTTTAATTTTGTCTGCCATTTTCTTTTCTCCTTTTTATTTTAGATTTAGATCTCTCATAATGCCCGCTCAATAGCTTTCAATTAAATAAAATATGCTCTCCCGTCCCAATACAGGATGAGATGATAGTTTTCTTGACTCGTTATTTTTCCATCTGTAAATGTAACCATCTAGTACATAATCAAATGTTGCATCATAGCGTCGATCGACATGGATAAGACTTGCAGATTTATCAATAACTGTTCTGAGCTCCCCATTATCAATTACATATATTTTATCGTTTTCTGCTTCCACATAAGACTTATTTCGAGCAGTCATAACCGTATATAAATTCCCCGTGTCCAACAAAACAACATCATTACAATATAAAATTCCGCTGCATTGTCCTGTCCAAGAATCCTCTATGGTATAATCTATGGAGTATATGATTCCCTCTTCGGTAATTGCATGAACCCGTACCTGTTTCGCCCTCTCAAACTGCCCCATTAGAGAGATATTCATAACTTTCGGAATTTTATAATTTATTGTTCCCGATGCATCACTTGTAAAACAACGCAGTTCCTTATAATAATCAGAATCAGTCCCAACAAGCTGATAAAGATTGTGATTCGTAAAATCATAATAAAGTTTTGAGCTCCGTAAAGTGCCAGGCCGATCACATTGATATTGAATTGGAATTTTATTGCCACTAAACAGTATATAACCGCCAATACCGTCCCCATTTATCATGTCAGCGACATAATCCTCAATCATGCTAAATGGAGTCGGATACGAATTATTCCGCCAATCCTCGAATGAAAACTGATAATCGCCAATATTTTTCAAAGAGATAATAAAAGGTGCTGTAAAAGCATATCCATTCTCGTACACACACATTTCTGTCGAGACAAAAACACTTTCCGCAACTACTTCATTGGTCTGCTTAGAAGCATCATAATATATTATTTTACGTACACTCTGATCTCTTTCATTGAATGACTGCAACTGTTCTCTCATTAGTGCCCTTGAATACGGTTCACGAATAACAGGATCCTGCACATTCATTTTTTCCAAATCCGAAGGCATAACACTGATTTCTCCATTATTTTCATCCGCATAATAGTCAAAGATATCAAAATTCTCATCTTTTTTCCAATAATATATATTGGTGAATTCTTCCACATTGATGCTAATAGCGCGTTTGTATACCGCCCCGAATTCAGAGTGTACTTCATCATAAATTTGTCTATCTCCAAAAATCCCAAGTACATCCCTGTCAATAATAGAATCTGAGAAAGAAGCGCCATTCCCCCCATAGCTCAGTCTATACTCATGCAGTTCTCCATTATACAAACCAAATACATTCATACCGCCTGCCGATATTATAATAGACATAACCCCAAGGTCATCATTCCTATATGACTGACAAACCATTGCATTCGTGTGAAAATCTGTAAACCAAAGCTCCCCTCCAACCTTTTCATAATAAAGCCCCTTTTTCGTCAATGCAACAGAAGGCCTGCTATCACTCAATGTCGTTGGTTCCTCCATATTGATGTCATTTACAGTTCTAAACTTATGCGCATGTTCAGACACAGGCACTGGATATACTTCTAATCCATTTTTATTATTTCTATACACCTTACCTATCAATGTTGAGTCTGTAAAAAATCCTTCTACATTTCCATCAGCTTTAAGGCTCAAGTCTATTTCCTTAAAATGACCCGTTCCTTCAGAAAGCAAGAAATAAGTCCCGTCAGATTGATAAACAAAGCTCTCACCACAAGGCACTGACACTGAACCACACCCACATAGCAAGGCGCTTAATAGCATTATAACAATAAAAAGTTTAACATACTTTCTCTTTATCATGACTTTCACTCCTCCTATTGTAATCGACATATTACATATTTTGAGCATTGAGCAGGCTTGCGCTTTGTGCCAATTCCAATACCTATTTTATCTATCCGACTCACAGCCAAAATCTATCGTTACGCTTTTGTGCCGCCAAAGCGGCTTTCTCTGCTTCCCTGCGCCGCTCCTCCTCGGCTCTTGCAATCAACGCCGGAAGCCTGCTCAACCCTTCTGCCGCCCATTCCATGTAAGATATGAACTTAGCCGCATTACTGTCAATCTCACGATACTCTCCTGCGAACGCCTCCCCTCCTTTTCCTTTCCACCATTGATGGGCACTGTCTACGTATGCTTTTACCCTATTCCGCTCACTTTTCGACTCCCATACAGAATCCCTCAGTGCTCCCGCCTGACGCCGCACCTCGCTCTCATAAGCCACTTTCCTCACCTCCTAAAGAGCGCTTTGAATAACACAGCTTTTTTTCTCCAAATGAGGTAGCCATAATTTGGCAAAAGCACTTCCGCCTGCTGAGAATAGCCAATGTTATTCGCCTCAAACCGGCTGCTATGTTCCGAAAAACTACCTCCCAGCAATAGTACACGCCCCAATTGGGACATCCGGCTTAAAATCCCGCTGCTTTCCTGCGCCAAATCCGCAGCATTTCCTGCTGCATATAGCGAAAAAGCATTGTTCTTCTGATTCTTTATCAGCTCCTCAAGCGCATCCATCACTTCATAATCCGCTTCCGAAAGCCATTCGGATATATCGTCTATTACAAGAACTAGTTCTTCTCCTTTCTCTGCCAGACGAACAGCTTGGGCAATCTTTTCCCCTCCGTTCGGGTCGGCACTTGCACTGACCTCCACCACTTTACTCATGTTCTGAAGCTGCCGTACAATCACTCCCAGCATATTGGTCTTTCCGCTTCCCTCCGTGCCGGATATCAGCATCAAACGGTTATCCTGCGGAATGATAACCAGTGTGACTGCATCCTCCGAAAGCCCCAATACAATTCCCTCTGTCTGTGCATCTTTAATATCTTCAAAAACAACGATATCAGGCATGATTGGTATTCTTCGTGGAACGCTCCCGCTCCACTCGGAAGCAATCTGCTCGCACCGACTCTTTAATTTGAAAAAATACTCTGTCATATCCTCTGCTGAAACGGCAAGGGCTGTCTGAAACTCCACCGGCGGTTTGCCCCTGATCAGCCCACGGCCTGCCGTTCTCAGAGGTTCAAGCCCCTCTGTGTCGCCGACAATATCCCGATAATCTGCTTTTTCCACCATCTGAAGGGCTAAAGCTTGTCTGAAATTCTGACTCACGTGATAACCGATGTTTCCGCTTAACGCAGAAGCTGTCACCACAAAAAACATGCCAAATCCACCGCCCTCCCGCGATAAACGGATCAGTGCATCCTCCATTTCCGGATACCCTTCCCTGATGGGCGCAAAATTATCTATAACAGTTAAAATCGAAGGCAGTGCCCCGGCGGATACCTGTCGGTACGCCCTGAGATTCCCCGCGCCGCTTCCGGCAAAGAGCAGCTTTCGCCTGTCCAATTCTTCCGCTAACATTTTGACCAGCTTCATCAGTTTTTCTTTTTCATTCCCATTTGCCACATCGCCCACATGCGGAAGAACGTGAAGATTCTTCATGCTCCAGCTTCCGAAATCCATGATGTAAATATGTACTTCCTCCGGCGTATAACGCTCTGCCAGAGACATCACCAATGTCTGGAGAAGCGTTGTCTTCCCCGTTCCTGCCGCACCATAAACAATCACATGTCCCTGTTCAAAATCAATCTCATAGGGATATTGTTTTTGATGGCGCGGATCGTCTGCAAGCCCAATCACCGCCGAAAGCAGCGATTCCGTTTTTGTATCAGATATTTCTGATAATGCCAGACATTTGGGCAGGCTGTCCGCCCAAATTTTTCTTGCTGCCGATTTTCCTGCCCCTACAGACCATGAAGAAATATGCTTCACCAGGGCGAGCAGCTCTTTGCCCTGTACAGTCTGTCCATTTGTATGTCTATTTTTCAGAGTTTCCCTGTGCCCCATAGGATTCACAAAGGCAATCTGGGCAGTGCGCTCCTCTCCTTCCCTGGCAATATCCGCTCCGCTATAGTAAATCTGCACCAGCTCAAAAATCTCATTATTCCCCACTTGGATATACGCCCTGCCAGGGTACTCCTGGGGAATGCTTTCGGCATCCGCCCTCCCCAATACTTCCCTGCTTTCCCCCTCTTTCACACGGAGGCACCATTTAAAGTTTGAATTGGCTCGAATTTCGTCAGAAACTGAGCCTCCCGGTTTCTGGGTCGCAAGGATCAGATGTATCCCCAAAGTCCGTCCCACCCGAGATGCCCGCTCCACCGCCGCCATGAAGTCAGGAAATCTGGATTTGAGTTCTGTAAATTCATCAATCACCACAATCAAATGCGACAAGGGTTCGGACAGATTTCCACTGTAGTATTCCTTTTGGTATTCGTAAATATCCTGAATCTTCCTCTCCTCATTCGACACATTGGCAAACAGTTTTTTCCTGCGTTCCATCTCTGCATCCAACGAGAATAGATTCCTCTGAATATTCTCATCCATATCCGTAATCACTCCGGCAATATGCGGCAATCCTTTCAAAGATCCCGCCAAACCGCTCCCTTTGAAATCAACCAGCACAAAAGACACATCCTGCGGCGAAAAATTTACGCACATGGACAGGATATATGTCTGAAGAACTTCTGATTTCCCTGCCCCTGTCGTTCCTGCCACAAGTCCGTGAGGTCCATGGGCTTTCTCATGAATGTCGAATAAAAAGGGCGATTCATTCTCTTTTACACCGATAGGAGCGGCGAGAGTCTGATAGGGTTTTGCATCTGCCCATCTCTGGAGTAGATGAAGCTCTGCGGCATCCGCAATCTGATAGCCTTGGAAAAAACTGACCGAAGATGGCAGATGCCTGTCCTGATCTGCGTCACGGTCACGTATAGGAGCCATAGCGCGGGCAAATTTCCCATATTCTTCAAAAGCATCCAGCGTGAATTTTCTTCTTTCCCCATTTCCTTTCTCATACACGCTTCCGCCGGAATTGTTCACTTCCACCAACCAATCACATTCCTTTGGCAGTTTATTGAGAGTGTCAAATAAGAGAAATGCGCTCATGCCTGCATCCAATCCAAAATCCGCCAGAAGACGCAGAAATTCCCTGCCCTCTGTCAGGGCAGAATCCGTGATGACAAATACAAAATGTGGCAGCAGAATGTTTCCCTGACCGCCCTCTCTGGATGGCGCATTCCTCCTCGCTTTCAGCACTCCCTCGAAATACTCCAACAGCTCTGCTGCCTGTTTCTTACTAGAAGAAACAAAGCGGAACTGCCGATTACTCCTCCATGTATGGGGCAGCCATCTGGCAAAAGACCAATCCTCATAGCTTCGCTCATCCGCAACAACCACCAACTTCAAATCTCCATAGCTTTGATGTGTCGTCATCTGGACAACCGCATTCTGCACTGTCTTGATACCAACCTGCCGGTTTCCCACAATCCCCACGATTCCCGCTTTCTTGAGCGGCAGGGTTACTGCAATACCTTCCACATTTCTCATAGTTTCCAGAAAATGTTTCAGTTTCAG
>QLIP01068632.1_pt1 | contig 10257 bp, 10 predicted proteins | sample 1769771 | NCBI WGS metagenome assembly QLIP01 (sample SAMN09428762, study PRJNA476227) | Gut metagenome, whole genome shotgun sequencing project. | isolation source: cecum | host: Rhizomys sinensis | place: China: Jinsha town of Minqing, Fujian Province | collected 2013-09-23
AAAAACTTCTGGAATGGGGGCAGGGCACAACTTCACCACCATATCGCAAAACGCAGTGGGGGAAGAGGGAAGGGGAATTTTTTCATCCACCCCAAGATTCATCCAAAAGGCTTTGTCGTTTTCAAAGCCCCGCACCCAAGCAACGCCAATGGCGCGGCACAAAAGACTCAATCGGTTTTCCGCGGGCAACAGGGCAAGGTCAAACGGGGCTTCTTTTTTTAACTTAAAAAAGCTTGGGTAATGGCGCATATCCCAACCGATGCATTCAATTTGGTAAGGATTGTTTTTAAAAATGCTTTCTAAAAAAGAAGACAGCGCCAAAGTGATTTTGGCTTGGGGAAAGCGCAGTCGCAAGGCTTTTAAAAGAGGGGTGACCATCACGGCGTCCCCAAACAAAAGGGAATGCAAAACCAAAATGCGTTGCGGCGTTTGGGGTTTTTTGCGTTTTTGAAAGGGACGGCAACAAAAATGAATCCCCAAATAAAAAAACAGGATGAAACGAAACCAGAATTTACTTTTCATCATCCGTGTAGTGTGGTGTAAAGGCGCGCTAAGCGCGGGGAAGAATAGATTTTTAAACGTGTTTTAATCCACCATCCGCCTCTTTCTTTAATGGGGAAACGGCAAATGGAAAAAGGCTGATGGGTGTTTTCCCCGGGTTGGGTGGTGTATAAAAATTCAAAACCCAAACTTTGGGCGGTTTTCACGTAATCTTCATCAAAATAGCCTTGCGGCCAACATAAATGCGTGGAAGTTTCGCCCAAATGCGTTTTAAAAAAATCTTGCGCTTTTATTAAATCTTTTTCCAAGGCTTTTTGTTTTTCAATGGGATTGTCTTCAAAAAGTTGATCAAAGCGCGCGTGGCTGTGCGTGTGCGGGTGATATTCAAAAACATCCTGCATCAATAAAAGTTCTTCTACATTCAAAATCACTTCGTGCGCTTTATTTTCTTTAATTTTCATTTCACACGCAAAATGATCGGGCGTTGAAGGCAAATCTTTTGCATTTTCCACGGTAAGCCCTTTATTTTTTTCAAAATGAATTTGCGCAATCGGGCGTGCGCGTTCATTTTTCACCCAATCGCTCACCAAAAAAACAATCGCTCTCATTTGGAAAAATTTCAAAATGGGGTAAGCATAAACGCGGTTGTCTAAATAACCATCATCAAAAGTAAGGAGAAGGCTTTTAAGGGGCAAGGGTTTGCCTTGGAAAAATTCTTCCACCTCCTTGGTGTTTAAAGTGTGAAACCCCGCCTTTTTTAACGCGTGCATTTGCTTGAAAAAAAGTTGGGGGGAAAGATTGAGTGCGCCTTTTGAAGGGCTCACGTGATGAATCATCAAAACGGGGAGGGAGTTTAATTTTTTCATCGGGCGACTTTTAAATGATTCAAATAAAATTCTTCCATTTGGTTTGCCATTGTTTCTAAACCAAAGCGGGAAAGCGCAAAGTCGCGTCCTTTTTCTCCCATTTGGTGGCGCAAATCGGGGTTGAGAATCAATTTTTCCAAAGCATCGCGCAGGGCGGGAATATCCCTGAACGGGAACAACAAACCGGTTTCGTTGTGTTGCACGGCTTCTGGCACGCCATCCACATCGGTTGCGATGGCGGGGAGTTTGGCGTGCATCGCTTCAATTATCGCCGTGCCCAAAGCCTCGCTCATTGTGGGCAAACAAAAAATATCGCAACCCGCCAAAATGTTGGGGATATCTTCACGTAAGCCCAAACAATGCACGCGATGGTTTAATTTTCGTTGGGCAACATCCGCTTTTACCTCTTCAAAAAGCGGACCATCGCCTGCGAAAATCAAATGCAGGGGATATTTTTCAAACAAAGGCAAAGCCGCGTTGATTAAATCCGGATGACCTTTTTCATAACGGAAAATCGCCACGGTCGCCACCAAAATATCCGTCTCGGTTAAATTCAGTTCTTTACGCAAAGTGGAATCTGCGCGCGTGAGAAGGGGGGGGGGGCAATGGCATCGTAAATTTTCACAACCCTATTTTGGGGTAAACCCCGTTGAACCAAATGCTTTTCCACATAACGACTCACCGCCACCACGCGGTGCGCCAAAAAGCGGTAGCTGAATAAAGAAGTGACCGGCACGGCCAAGTGGCGCGTGCGCACGATTAACGGTGTTTTGGCTAAACGCGCGCCAGCTGCCGCCCAGATGGAATCGTGCCCGCTGTGGGTGTTTAAAACATCAAATTTTTCCTTTTTCAAAAGGCGGTAAGTTTTGTAAATGGCGGAAAAATCCCACGCGTTGCGGGCGGAAATGATAAACACGGGGAAATCCTCATTTTGTGCGCGCGCAATCAATTGGGCGTTGGGGGCGCGTGAGCAGGGCAAGGGAATGCCCTTTTTTTCTCAATGCGCGCATTTCTTTTAAAGTGCGGTGCTCTTGCCCGCCCCAGCCAAGGGAAGATTCAGAATGCAGAATTTTCATTGCTTGATAAGTTGGTGATAAAGCTGCAAGGTTTTTTCTTGCATTGCTTCGGGGGTTAAAGAAAGCGCGGCTTGGCGCGCGTTTTGTGAAAGGCTTGCCGTGAAAAAATCAGGGTTTTGCATTAAGGCGTTTAAATGCGTGGTGTCATTGGCTTCAAATAAAGCGCCCGCTTTAAATTCTTCAACAATCTCTCCTGCCCCGCAGGTGTGCGTGGTGAAAACGGGCAGACCACAAGCCAAAGCTTCCAAGACGGAAAGAGACAAAGGGTCATAAAGCGAAGGCAAGACAAAGGCATCCGCTGCGCCATAAAAAGGATCAGGATTTTTTTGTGCACCCGCAAAATGCACGTTTTTGCCTTGGGCAAGGCGTTGGTAGCGTTTTAAATGTTTGTCTTTTCCCACCACAATTAAATGATCTTTTTGAGGTAATGCCAAAATGGCGGTTTTTAAGCCTTTTCGCCAAAACCCCGAGCCCACAAACAAAAAAACGCGCGCGTTTAGGGGAATGTTGAAAGCGTTTAAAACCTCTGCACGATGGCTTTTTAAATGGGGTGAAAAGCGATTGCTATCCACGCCGTTGTAAATGACGTGCAATTTATTTTCAATTTGCGGGAAATAGCGCAGCACATCGTTTTTCACCATTTGGGAAATGCAAATCACCGCTTTTAAACGCGGGCTCAAAAACATTCTTTTTTCGGCGTAAAGGCGAAAGTGGTGCGCAGGGTTCGCATAAATAGAGAGCTTTTGCCCCCAATGGGCGTGCTTTAAGCGTGCCGCCAACCACGCGCGATGCACGCCATCATCCGTTCTATACACATCGCATTCGGCAATGCGCTCGTGGCTTTGGATTAAATCGGGCGCGTCTTTTTTTAAACGGCTTTCCACGCTTTTTAAAAAAGAAACATCGCGCCAAAGGCTGCCAATGTAAAAAGGATTGCATTTTATGACCGTGCAGTTTTGGGGCTCTCCTTGCCACTTGCGCGCGTAGATGGAAAGAGCTGCGGCGTTCTTTTGTGCAAAAAAGTTTAAACCTTCTTCAATAAGGCGTTCCGCTCCGCCAAAAGGCGTGTAGCGTTGGCGCACGATGGCAAGGCGAATCACGGCTTTTCCTTTTTTTAAAAAAAGGCATTATACATTTAGAAAAAGCCTTGATTTTCCACGGTAAACTGAAATTTTTTTTGGGTTTACCGTGGAAAAGTGGGCGTTTTCTTTTATAATGCGCCTTTTTTATGTGCTTTTGAAAAGGCAAAACGTGTGATGGGCAAGAGTGCCCATTTTTTGTTTATGGATAAAGAAACTTTACAACGCTTGGTAGAAGACGTTTTAAAAAGCTTGGGGTTTGAATTGGTGGACTTTGAGCGCTCTTTTCGTGCGCGTTTAATTCGCGTTTTTATGGAACACCAAGACCACCAACAGCCGGTGGATACGGAGGATTGCGCGCGGGTTTCCAACCAATTGACGCGCGTTTTAACCGTGGAAAACGTAGATTTTGACCGCTTGGAAGTATCCAGCCCGGGGTTGGATCGCGTGGTGAAAAAGTGGGAGGATTTCGTGCGTTTTCAAGGCAAACCCATACAAATCAAATTAAAAACCGCGTTGGAAAGTTTTCAAAATCGCCGCCATTTTCAAGGCGAATTGGCGGGCGTTGAAAACGGCAAAGTGGCGCTTTCAATGGACGGGCAAATTGTTTTTTTGGAATTTGCTGAAATTGAAAAAGCGCGCTTGGTGCCGGTGATCTCGTTTTCAGGGAGTAAAGAATGAGCCGGGAAATGTTGCAGTTGGTGGATGTGCTGGCAAAAGAAAAAAACGTGAGCAAAGAAATTGTGTTTTCCGCCGTGGAAATGGCCTTGGCGCAAGCCACAAAAAAACGGCTCAATGAAGATGCGGATATTCGCGTCACCATTGATCGCGCAAGCGGGGAATTTGATTCTTTTCGCTCGTGGCGTGTGGTCCATGACGCAGAATATGTGAATGAATTCCAAGAAATTCCATTATCTGAGGCCCAAAAAGACGACCCGGAATGCGAAGTGGGCGATGTTTTAGAAGAACCCATTGAAAAAGTGGATTTTGGGCGAATTGGAGCGCAAGCCGCCAAACAAGTGATTTTGCAAAGAATCCGTGACGCTGAGCGAGAGCAAGTTTTCAACGATTTTTTAGAGCGGGGCGAACACATCATTTCCGGCGTAGTTAAGCGCGTGGAGCGGGGCGGCGTGGTGGTGGAATCAGGCAAGGTGGAAGCCTTTTTACCGCGAGACCAATTGATTCCCAAAGAAAATTTGCGCTCGGGCGACCGAATCAAAGCCTATTTACAAAAAGTAGAGCGCACGCCGCGCGGTCCGCAAATTATTTTGTCGCGCACCGACCCGCAATTTGTGTTGCATTTGTTCCGTTTGGAAGTGCCGGAGATCGGCGATGGTTTGATTGAATTGAAAGCCTGCGCACGCGACCCCGGGTTAAGGGCGAAAGTGGCGGTGAAAAGCAACGACCAGCGCATTGAGCCCATCGGCACGTGCGTGGGGTTAAGGGGCTCACGGGTAAGCGCCGTGCGCAATGAAATTTGCGGGGAAAATTTGGATATTGTGTTGTGGTCTGCTGACCCCGCGCAATACGTCATCAAAGCCTTGGCGCCGGCGGAAATTTCTTCCATTGTGGTGGATGAAGACCAGCACGCAATGGACGTGGTGACCGATGAAGACAATCTGGCGATTGCCATCGGCAGAAACGGGCAAAACGTGCGCTTGGCTTCTGATTTAACCGGTTGGACGATTAATTTATTAACCGAGGATGAAGCCAACGAAAAGGTGCAGGCGGAATATGAGACCGTGTTGAAGACCTTTATGGGAAAATTGGAAGTGGATGAGGAAACCGCCAATTTACTCATCGCGGAAGGTTTTTCCACCATTGAAGAAATTGGCTATTTGCCCGTTGCGGAACTCTTAACCATTGAAGGCTTGGATGAAGCCACCATCACCGAGTTGCGCAATCGCGCAAGGAATGTGCTCTTGACGGATGCCATTGCCACGGAAGAAAAATTGGAAAATGTGGCAGAAGATTTGTTGTCTTTGCCGCATATGGATAAAACCTTGGCGGCAAGCTTATCTTTACACAAAATCAAAAACCGCGAAGATTTGGCCAATTTGGATGTGGATGAATTGATGGAAATCAGCGGTTTGGATGAAACGCGCGCCAAAGAAATGATTATGGCCGCACGCGCCCCTTGGTTTGAATAAAGGGAGAAGAAAATGACGATATCGGTTGCACAATTTGCCATTGAACTGAAAATGCCCATTGCCACCTTGCAAGCGCAATTGGCGAAAGCCGGCGTGGCTAAAACGCGCGCGCAAGATACCTTAACAGATCAAGACAAAAACCAATTGTTGGATTATCTCCGCTCGCGCCACGGCGATGGCAGTGCCACCAAAATCACCCTCACCCACAAAAAAACCACGGAGATTCGCGCAACAGATTCCTCCGGCAGAGCGCGCACGGTTTCCGTGGAAGTGCGCAAAAAACGCACCTTGATTAAACGCGACCCCGCGCAGGTTGCCGCCGAGCGCGCCAAATTGTTGGAAGAAGCGCAAAAATTAAGCGCCCAAACGAGCGCCCCGTTGGAAAAAGAAGAGCCCCAAACGCCCGCCAATGAAGTAGCGCAAAAAGCGGAAGCGGTTCAAGCGCCTATAAAGGAAAGCGTGGCTGAATCACCCAAAGTGGTGGAAAAACCAACAGAAAAAGAAACGCACAAAACCGAGCACAAAGCGGGGAAAACGGAAAAAACTGAAAAAGTTGAAAAAAAATCGGCGTTGACCGAGGAAAAACGCGATAAAAACGACAAAAACAAAAATAAAAAACATCGTCCGCCAGTTAAACCGGAGCCGATTATCAGTGAAGCGGAATTGAAAGCGCGCGAGGAAGAAAAAGAGCGCTACAAGCGCCTTCGCGAAATCCAAGCTAAGGAATCAGAAGAGAAAAAGCGCCGTGAATTAGAAATTGCGCAAAAGCAAAAAAACAAGGCGTTGACCGTGGAAAAACCGCAAAAAGCGGAAAAACCCGCAGAAAAAGCCCCTGAAACCGAAAAACCGAAGAATCACGCCAAAAAATCGGGCAATCGCGGGGAAAAAGAACGCGAAAAAGGGGAAGGGCGCGCCAAAAAAACAATGAAAATCAAGGGCGGGGAAAATTGGAAGGAAACGGTGCGCTATGGCAACAACAAAAAACACGGCGCAAAAGAAGAACATCAAGGTTCTTTCCAAGCGCCCTTAGAGCCCATCGTGCGCGATGTTTTTGTGCCGGAAACCATCACCGTTTCTGAATTGGCGCACAAAATGGCGGTCAAAGCCGTGGAGGTGATTAAGGTTTTGATGAAAATGGGCTCAATGGTCACCATCAATCAAGTGTTAGACCAAGATACCGCAATGATTGTGGTAGAAGAAATGGGTCACCACGCCTTTGCCGCGAAATTGGACGATCCTTCCGCCTTTTTGGAAGAAAACGAAAAAGCCAACAGCGCGCAGAGCTTACCGCGCGCTCCGGTGGTTACCGTGATGGGGCACGTGGATCACGGCAAAACTTCTTTATTGGATTACATTCGCCGCACGCGCATTGCCTCTGCGGAAGCCGGCGGAATCACGCAGCACATCGGCGCTTACCACGTGGAAACCCATAAAGGCAGCATTACCTTTTTGGATACCCCCGGGCACGAAGCCTTTACCGCAATGCGCGCGCGGGGCGCAAAGGCAACGGATATTGTGGTGCTGGTGGTGGCTGCCGATGATGGCGTAATGCCCCAAACCAAAGAAGCCATCCACCACGCCCGCGCCGCCAACGTGCCTTTGGTGGTGGCGGTGAATAAAATAGACAAACCCGAAGCCAACCCCGAGCGTGTGAAGCAAGAATTGGTGGCAGAAGGCGTCATCCCCGAAGAATACGGCGGAGATTCCCCTTTCGTGCCCGTTTCCGCCAAAAAAGGCTTGGGCATTGACGATTTATTGGAACACATTTTGTTGCAAGCCGAGATTTTAGAATTGAAAGCCCCCAAAGATTCCCCCGCCAAAGGCTTGATTATTGAAGCACGGTTGGATAAAGGAAGAGGGGCGGTCGCCACAATGTTGGTGCAATCCGGCACGTTAAAGCGCGGGGATATTTTATTGGCGGGCCCCGTTTTTGGGCGGGTGCGCGCAATGTTGGATGAAACCGGTAAACCCCTCCACGAAGCTGGACCTTCCATTCCCGTTGAAATTTTGGGTTTGTCTGACGTTCCCTTGGCGGGAGAAGAAGCGCTTTCTTTAAACGATGAGAAAAAAGCGCGCGAAATCGCCTTGTTCCGCCAAGGCAAATACCGCGATGTGAAATTGGCGCGCCAGCAAGCCGCCAATTTGGAAAATATGTTTGAACATATGGGCGAAGGCGAAGTGAAAAGCTTGGCACTCATTGTGAAAGCGGACGTGCAAGGCTCGCAGGAAGCCTTGGTGCAATCTCTTCTGAAACTCTCCAACCAAGAGGTGCGCTTGAATGTCATTCATTCTGGCGTGGGCGCAGTGAGCGAATCCGATATCAACTTGGCGCAAGCCTCGCAAGCGGTGGTGATTGGTTTTAACGTGCGCGCTGATTCTTCCGCGCGCAAATTGGCGGAAAATTTTGGCATTGATATTCGCTATTACAACGTCATTTACGATGTGGTGGATGATATCAAAGCCGCTTTGTCTGGGATGTTGACGCCGGAAAAACGCGAACAAATCATTGGGATGGTGGAAGTGCGGCAGGTCTTCCACATTTCCAAAGTGGGCGCGGTGGCAGGCTGTTATGTGTTGGAAGGGATTGTCCGGCGCAACGCCCGCGCAAGACTGTTGCGGGACAATATCGTGGCGTGGGAAGGCGAATTGGATTCTTTAAAACGCTTCAAAGATGACGTCAAAGAAGTGCGCGCCAATTTTGAATGCGGGCTTTCTTTAAAAAATTTCAACGATTTAAAAGAAGGCGACAAATTGGAAGTCTTTGAAATTCAAGAAGTGGCGCGCCAATTATGAAAAAAAAATCGCATCGCGTGGAACGGTTGAGCGAACAAATCCGCCGCGATTTGGCGCAGATTATTGCCCGCGAATTAAAAGACCCGCGCCTTTTGTGGGTGAGTTTAACCGAAGTGCTTTTAACGCCGGATTACGCGCACGCGAAGGTTTTTTTTAGCGTCTTAAAGGAAGAAGACGCCGAAAAAACGACCGAAGTTTTAAACAAAAGCGCCCCTTTTTTGCGCAACGCCTTGGGCAAAAATTGGTCGGCGCACACCTTGCCGCAATTACAATTTTTTTATGATGAATCGCTTCTGGCGGGACAAAAAATGGAAAATTTGATTAAAGAAGCGCTTTCCAAAACCGCAACGGATGAAAATCCACGGTAAACCAAGAAAATTTTTCAAAAAAAGAAAAGTCTGACCGTGGAAAAAAGCGGCGTTTTGTTGCTCAACAAACCCCAAGGGATCTCGTCCAATTTTGCCGTGGGGAAAATCAAACGCTTTTTCCGCGCCCAAAAGGCTGGGCACACCGGCACCTTAGACCCAATGGCAGAAGGGCTTTTGCCCATTTGTTTGAATGAAGCCACCAAATTTTCTGCGGATTTACTGCACGCCGAAAAAGGCTATCTTGCCCAAATTCAGTTGGGCATCGCCACCGATTCAGGGGACAAAGAAGGCAAAGTAATTTTTGAAGAAAAATCCCTTTTTTCCCGTGAAACGGTGGAACACCATTTAAAAAGCTTTTTGGGAAAACAAAAGCAAACCCCGCCCATTTTTTCAGCCTTGAAATTTCAAGGTCGCGCGCTCTACCAGTGGGCAAGAGAGGGGGTTGCCATCCAAAAAGAAGCGCGCGAAGTGGAATTTTTTAAGCTTTTTTTAAAAGAGTTTGATGCGCCAAACCAAGTTGCCACGGTTGAAATTTTGTGCAGCAAAGGCACGTACATTCGCGCTTTGGCGCGCGATTTGGGCGAAAAATTGCATTCCGGCGCGCATTTAATTGCGCTTCGGCGCACGCAGGTGGGTTTTTTCCATTTAGAAAACGCCTTGGATTGGACTTCTTTAAATGAAAGTTTACCGCCCTTGTTGCCTATTGATTCTTTACTGCGCCACTTGCCGCGCGCGGATTTAAAAGAAAACCAAAAAACGCGTTTTTTAAACGGAAATGCGGTGGAGGCGCTATTGCCTTGGGCGGATGGCTCATTGTGTCGGGTCTATTCCCCCATTTTCCTCGGCACGGCGATTTTTAGAGAAAACGCCCTTCACCCCAAACGAGTGGTGGTTTTTCCACGGTAGACGGGAAGTTTTTTTTAAATCAGTGTCGTTTGAGTCTTTTTAACGTCATTCTTCGCTCGCTTCGCGAGCTCAGAATGACTTGTTTTTTTACTGTGGACACTCACGGCAGGGTTTGTGCGAATTGCCGTATTTCTTCCAATTTTTCGTTGGAGGCGACAAACACAATGATGTCTTCAAAAACCACCACGGAATTTTTGTGCGGCCAAGGCTGCAATTTTTCTAAAACACCGTTTTTTTCTAAGTGTTTTAATAAATGGTTAAAACGCGCATTGTTTTTTTCTTTAACGGTGTATTCGGCGCTGTAAAATGTGCAACCTTCAAAGACATTTTCTTGCATATTGTAAGAAAAAGGTTCTGTTGGACCCCACGGCGTGATCAAACGGTGCATCAGCATTGCGCCATCACTTTTGTGGTTTTTGCCGTTTTTTAAATCATAAATTCGGCTGCGCAAATCGGCGACTTGCCCAAACATTATTCCGCAATATTTTTTGTCGTAAGCAAAATTTTCGTTCATTTCT